>JFJP01038107.1_pt1 | contig 21254 bp, 16 predicted proteins | sample 431651 | NCBI WGS metagenome assembly JFJP01 (sample SAMN02602958, study PRJNA72255) | Microbial mat metagenome, whole genome shotgun sequencing project. | biome: fresh water; feature: sink hole; material: water; isolation source: purple microbial (photo- and chemosynthetic) mats found in...
TTGGCAGAAAAAGGTTCATTTAGAGCTACTTAAGCAGGCCCAGACAAAATTAAAGAATAAAGAGCTCGAGCTTATTTCCTTTGAGAATAAAGTTGCTGAGTTTGATGGTAAGTTGGTAACCCTCAAGACCAATGAAGAAGAATTGGCACAGGTCATTGCAGAACTTGAAGATCGCAAAAAAGTAGCCATGGAGCTTTATCTTACTAAAGTTCAAAATAAAAAATTGGCCGAGTCCAAAGTTCAAAAACAAAAACTCACAAAGAAAATTGCCGAAGTTAAAAAGACCTTTTCTCAAGCCCCTGTTGTTGAAAAACGACCTGATCGTTATTTCAAAAATCCAGTGACAGAATTCTCAACTTACACTGCCAGCCCTAAAGGGGTGACGTTTAAATATAATTCCGTTCAGCCTGTGAAAGCGGTTGGACAAGGAAAAGTGGTGTTTGCCGGAGATCTTGCTAGTTATGGTCAGGTGGTCCTTATTGACCACGGCTCTGACCTCCGAACGGTTCTTCTGGGCAAGATGGATATTAAAGTGAAGAAAAATGACACGGTCAATGATGGTGACATCCTCGCTTATACCCAGAAGGCCTCGAAAGAGGATCAGAATCTCTACTTTGAAGTTCGCAAGAAAAACACCGCTCAAAACACTATTTTGTGGTTAGAGCAGAATGGAGTGAGTAAAATCTAAGACTGATAATCAGTCTAGGAGTACTCATGTCTTTTCCCTCACTTGTTGCAAGTTCATTTCTCATTTGTTTGTCTTTCAATTCGTTTGCTCAGAAAGAAGCCAAAGAAATTAAAACCCCTGCGCCAAAAATTACTGAAAACCGTTCTCGATTTGAGCAACTCGAACTTTTCAACAAAGTCCTCCATTTAGTTGAAACACAATATTACCGCCCCGTGAGTACCGAGAAATTAATTGAAGGGGCCCTCAAAGGCATGATGGATACACTTGATCCACATTCTGCCTTCTTAAATAAAGATTTTTTTGAAAAAATGCAAAATGATACTCAGGGTGAGTTCGGTGGGTTAGGTCTAGAAGTTACTCAACGTGAAGGTGTTATTTATATCATTACACCAATTGATGATACGCCGGCTTTTCGTGCAGGGATTTTGCCCAAAGATAAGCTCGTTGAAATTAACCATGAGCCAATCGTCGGAATGTCTCTTGAGCAGTCAATCGAAAAAATGCGTGGAAAAATCGGCGAAAAAATTCATCTTGGTGTCGTAAGAGAAGGCCATGAAGGTGTTAAGCACTTTACCCTGGTTCGTGAAATAATTAAAGTTAAGCCGGTAAAATCAGAACTTGTTGCCGATCAGTTTGCTTACATACGTCTGACTCAATTCCAAAAACGCTCAGCAGAGTCGATGGAAGAGGCCATGAAAGCATTAATCAAAAAGACTGAGAAAACCGGCGGCATCAATGGAATTATTCTGGATTTACGTTCAAACCCAGGTGGGCTTCTTGATCAAGCTGTTGATGTGTCCTCTTTATTTCTAAAGGACGGCATCGTGGTATCAACAGAAGCTCGTGATCATCAAAATAAAGACATTCGTTACGTTAAAAAATCGGGATTTAAAGACCTCACTTCTCCCATGGTAGTTTTGATAAATGGTGCATCGGCTTCGGCTTCTGAGATTGTTGCAGGTGCACTTCAGGATTATAAACGTGCAGTCATTATGGGAAACGATTGCTCAATACATGACTCCTAAAAATAGAAAAATTCAGGCGGTGGGTATTGTCCCTGATGTCACAATTGAAGAAGTGGATCAGGAAGCTTTTGAGAAAGATTTAAAAGAGGATCGTTATATACGTGAAAAAGATCTACGCAACCACTTAACTGCTACCATTGAAACTCCTGCAGAAAAAAAACAACGTGAAGCTTTTGAAAAAGAAGAGCGTATTCACAGGATGAAGGGAATGGAAAAGCGTAAGACGAAGAAAAAAGATGATGCTGGTGATGATGAGGTGTTCAAAACATATAAGGCAAATGAAGACTACCAGGTTCTTCAAGCCGTTAGATATCTTCAGGGATTTAATGTTTTTAAAGAGACAAAATCTCAAGTTAAATAATGGATTATGAAGCTGCGTCCGTCTCAGATCTAGTCTCCTCAATTAAAAATCTCCTGGAAGAGGAGTTTCAGGAAGTTTTTGTCCAGGGTGAGGTGACAAATCTTTCACCATCGGCCGCGGGCCACTGGTACTTCACTCTGTCTGATGAGGCGGCGTGCATCTCGTGCGCTTTGTTTAAAGGTGATGCTTTAAGAAATCCTCTCATCAGATCCCTCAAGGATGGGGACAAAATTATTGTCTTGGGCCCAGTGAGTGTTTACCAGAAAAGAGGATCCTTTCAGCTCCTTGCCAAAAGAATTCTTCCGGCCGGGGCCGGTCAACTTAAGCTTCAGTTCGAAAAGTTAAAAGCAAAGCTTTCACAAGAGGGCTTATTTGATCTTGAAAAGAAAAAAAACATTCCCAAGTTTCCAAAAAGAATTGCCGTTATCACTGCTGAACACGGAGCTGCACTCCAGGACTTTCTTAACGTCTATAAACGAAGATGCCTTTGGTGCGACATCATTATTATACCTGCCTTGGTTCAAGGCGATGGGGCCGCAAAAAGTTTGATTTCTGGAATCAAAAAAGCCGAAGCCCTTGAGGGAGTTGAATCCATTGTCCTTACCCGTGGGGGAGGAAGCCTAGAAGATCTTTGGGCATTTAATGACGAAGAACTCGTGCGCACGATCTACAAATGCGCCATCCCTGTCATTAGTGCTGTCGGGCATGAGGTAGACTATTCATTATCTGATTACGCTGCAGATCTTCGTTGTGAAACCCCAACGGCAGCGGCAGAGACACTCTCTCAACCTCAGACAGAGCTTCAAGCGAGAATTCATTTTTGCCAGACGCATTTGAAATCAGACCTCTTTAAACTTCATCAGAGGGTGGAACTCATCACCCATAAATTTCATCCAAGAGAAATGATCAATATAATTTCACAGAAAGTTCAAAGGGCCGAAAAATCCCTATCTCAAATTCGACTACTGGATCGAGTTGAAGAGTTAATAGGTATCAATGAGGCAGCTCAACGTGTTGATGAGCTTCAAATGAGACAAATGCACGCCATGAGCATCAAAATGAACGGAGTGTCTGAGAAGATCAAGCGCTTTGAACATGTCCTCACTGCTCTCAATCCTAAACTAGTCCTTAAACGTGGTTATAGCTTTGTGAAGGCCCAAGAGGGCAAAGTTATCCCATCAGTCGAACAATTTAATAAAATCCCGCTTGGAACTAAGCTCACTCTACAGTTTCATGATGGCCAAGGTATCGTTACGAAGGAAGTCGAATGAAATGTTTTTTACTGATATTTATATCACTTATAAATGCGGCCTGTGCTCAGTCGGGAAAACCATCGGGAGATTTACCTTCACAGCTCGTCATCAGTCAGGGTGAGGTTCGGTGGCTTGAGTTTCCGATTCCCAAAGAAAATTCCAAATTGGTATGCCGCGATCAAGAAGTTAAATTTGTCAAAAAAGGACGTATTGGTCTGGCATTTGTCATGGAAAGTTATTTTTCTGATTTTAGTCCATTTACCTGCAAAGTTCTCTCTCAGGGAGTGACTGTTTCTGAGTATTACTTCAACGTTAAGGAAAGACCCTATCATTCGGAAGTCTTGAAGGTTGATCCCAAAAAAATTAAACTTGCTCCCAAAGATGAGCGAAGAGTAATTGCCGAGCAAGTGGTGTTGAATAAAATTTATTCATCTAGCTTGCCCGAGTTTCTTTTTTCGGAATCTTTCATCAGCCCACTGAACAGTGTTGTCACAAGTGTCTACGGAAACAGACGTGTCTATAACAAACAAAAGAAGGGACAGCACCTGGGCATTGATTATCGTGCCGCTATTGGAGATAAAGTTCCAGCGGCCAATGCGGGGAAAATTGTTTTCTCAGGAGACCTTTTCTACACAGGCTGGACCGTGATAATTGATCATGGCGTGGACATATTTACGGTTTATGGTCATCTTTCTAAAACTCTGGTTAATGAAGGGGATATTGTTAAACGAGGTGACTTAATTGGACTCTCGGGGAACACAGGAAGAACTTCTGGCCCTCATTTGCATTGGGGAACTAAGGTTCAGGGTCAGTATATAGATGGATTTGTGTTAGTAGAGGAAAGTAAGAAATATTTTAAAAACTAAATATGAAAAACTTCTCGGGCTTTTTATCATTCAGGATTGATTCATCACTTTCTCAGGAGCTCAGAAAGTCCCTGGACGTATTGTTGTCACACTTCAAAGATGCCCACATAGAGGATTATGCGACTTCCCTCACACTCGCTCCTGGACGCTTGGTTGTGGATTTCATTTCAGAAAATTCCCTTCATCTCATCAAAGAAAGCCCTTCTTTTAAAATATGTCTTCTGGATAAAAATCAGGGCCTGTTTAGTTTTGGGCAAAACATGGAAGTCTCTCAAGTTGATGCTATCCTTGATGATGCCTTGGATATTTTACAGATTCAGAAGCTGATTGAACCGAGAGTTCGGTCTTTGATAAGACGTCAGGAAGACTCTCTCTACGTCCTGGGTGGTAAAAACATCAGAAAATTTGAGACTCTGGCACGACAAGAGACCACAAAATCTCTGGATCAGGGAAGAGGTATTACTTCTGAAAACTTGCTGGCCTATGCTCAGTCCTTGGTTGATCTGGAGAAGGAGCTCATCCATGCTTCTGACTCAGGTAAAATTGAAAAAGTTCTCAAGCAGTTTGTTAAAACTCACTTAGAGAAGGCCAAATTTCAATTTTTTATGTCCTCAGACACTTCAAACATTAACCCCAGTTTGAACTTCCTTACGTTGCCCAGATTCAAAGGGGAATTTTTAGCGATTGAATTGAACTGGGATGATTCAGAATACTCAAGACTAATAAAGAAGATGTTCTTCTTTTATACTCTTGTGAACTTTTTCTCCTTTAAACTAGACGTTCAGGATCCATTTTTCGACGACAGTTTATGGGAAAGTGTTCTTGATAGCATTCCATTTCCGGTAGCACTCTTTTCTCACTCTGGAGAAGTCTATCAACACAATACTTTGTTCTCTAAAATGAATCTTGCTCCGACGGACTGCCTTAAATATAAACTTCGGGAAAAAATCCTGGTTAACGATATTCCGTACAACGTGTTCAGAAAAGACGTCCATCACTTGGATGAAACTAAAATCCTCTTTGTCTTTTTTACCGAAAGTTTCTTTTTGAAAGGCGATGGACAGCTGACACCTTCAGGTCAGGAACTTGGAATCATCTGTTCCAGCATTGCACACGAGCTGAACAATCCAATCGCCGGAATTCAGGCCGCTCTAAGTCTTTTAATGCTCGGAGATCAGCTCAATGAAGAGGCCAAATTGACTCTGGTTGAAATGAAAAACGGTGCTACAAGGTGCAAACAACTTATTGAGACTTTCCTTGGTTTTTCACGCGCTAATCCCAAGAGTCTTACCTCTCTGGAGCTACAGCTTAGCCCCATCGTGCTTTGTTACCAGCAGGCGCAGAACTTACTTCGCTTTCGAACTGTTGAAAGTGGCATTCGTTTTTCTTTTGAACTTTCCCGTCATTCTGAATTCAGAGCGAGTGTTAATTTGAGCCTTCTGACGATGACTTTTTATTTGATCTTAGGTGAGCTTATGACTCTCTATTCACACCAGCTACTGGTGGCCGACAAGAATCAGATTGAAAAAGTGATTAAAGGGGAAATTATTGAATCTTCTCAGGAAATTCAGATTCAATTGCACGAATTGAATATTTCTACCTTGAGTCTCTCCAAGCTTATTCAGAACTTGCTGACTATTGAAAATTTTGTTCTGCAGGTCACTGATTATTCACTTCGATTTATTTATAACCCACCTAAAGATGCTTAGTCGGGAACTGATAAGGATCTGGGTGTTCCAGGGCAAGCTTTTCAATTCTATCCAAATAAGTTTTACGGTCATCCTTGATATCTGAATTCTTTAAAGTGACGTAGAGATTCGGGTCAGTGGTTAAAGCATCCTGAAACAGACTGAGGAAAATCTCTTTAATATCATTTTGTAGATACACTTTCTTTTTTCCCTTCTGCTGTATTTCAAATCTTGAAACTTGTCCGGAAAGGAACTGGTGAAGTTTCTTTTTATGGGAAGGATATTTAAAGACCAGCTGTGCGTAGGGTGAGAAATTCAAAAAAGAATAAACGATATATTGGCCTGTAATCAGGTGAGGCGTAATAACGAAGTCATGTTCATCAATTAAGTTTGGTGCCGCTGGCAGCTTATAGCGCTTCTTAAGGTATTCAATGGTCTTCTTTCTGTACGTATCTGGTATCTTTACAAAATTTGAATTCATAAAAAACAGGCCTTCGATGAATGGACCTGAGAGTCTAATATGAATCTGACTCCATCTAAAATCGGCCAGAAAGACTTTCATCTCTTCGACTTCTTTTGAAGGGTCTTTCAAAGGAAGTATAGTCAAAATAACGCCGTTATCACCTTTCACTGAAAGGATTGCCGGGGATTCAATCTTTGAAAGAACTCTGAAGACTTCGTCAAGCCCTTCTTCGTGTTCAATAATCGAGCGGTCGAGTTCGAACTTGTTGCGAGGGTAGTAGAGCTGATTAATCTTACGAATCTTTTTCTCTTCAAACATTTCTAAATATTTTAAGAGTAGGTGGCCGGTGGCACGAGCATCTTCAATTGCTCTGTGGGCATTGGAATGTGAAATATTAAAAATTTGAGACATGTATTGCAAGTTTGATAGCATGATGTCGGGAATCAGGTATTTGGTCATGATATTTGTGCAGATCACTTTATTCTCTAAAGTCGGCATCTGCAGTCTTTTGAGAACGCCGTTCATGAAGGGGATATCGAAAGAGGTATTGTGGGCCACAAGTATGGTATCACCGATGAATTGAACGATCTCATCAATGACCTCTTCAATCTTCGGAGCATGCTCGACATCAGCTTTTCTGATACCAGTGAGTTTTTGAACAAAATCTGGAATATCTTTTTGAGGATTGATGAGAAAGCTGCGCTCTTCGGTAATTTTACGGTGCTCGATTCTTATCATCCCAACTTCAATGATTTTTTCAGTCTCTGGATTTCCACCAGTGGTTTCCAAATCAATGACACAGAATTTGAGGGAGTCTAATAGCTCTTCAGAGCTGTTGAAGATTTGTTCTTTCATTTAATAAAAGGAACATTCGTTCCTTCCTTTTTATTATTTTGGTTACTTCATATGATCAGGAGTGAAAGCGTGGGTTAGAAGTTCTCCCAGCTTTTTGGTCTTCTCTTTTCCGTCCTTGTCTCCGAACGTAACTTCTAAATCGGGTCCAGCAAATTCTGCCATGACCTGAAGGCACATGCCACATGGAGGCCAGCCAGCATCGGTGTAGACGTAGATCTTTTTCAATTTCCGGTGACCTTCAGAGACTGCTTTCCAGATGGCGACTCTTTCTGCGCAAACTGTGCCGCCGAAACTTGAGTTTTCAATATTACAGCCTTGAAAGATTTTTCCATCTTCCGTTACGACTGCAGAGCCAACTTTCGCCTTGGAATACGGCGAGTGTGATCTTGTTGAAGCGTCTTGCGCCAAATCTCGTAACTTAGTGTCGCTCATTTAAACTTTTCCCAGCTTTTTAAGTTCACCTATAGTTTCAGTCAATATGGTAGCAAATCCAACCATGGCTTTTTCTGCCACTATTTTTACGTCTGCGTGACTGAGCTTTTCAAGCTTAATTCCGGCAGCATAGTTAGTGACACAGGCAACTCCTGCGACTTTTAGTCCCAAGTGGTTTGCGGCAATAACTTCTGAAACAGTACTCATGCCGACAAGATCGGCACCAAGAGTTCTGAGCATGCGAATTTCGGCAGGAGTTTCATAGGTCGGACCCAAAACTGAGCAGTAGACTCCGCTTTTAAGGTTTACGTGGTGATTCTGAGCGATTTGAATCAAGAGTTGTCTCATCTCTGGATCGTAGGCCTGGCTCATATCCGGAAAACGTGGTCCCAGTTCAGCGATGTTTGGACCCACTAAAGGGTTACGGCCTGAAAGGTTGATATGATCTTCAATTGCCACCAGATCACCAGGATGAAAATTTGCGTTGATTCCGCCCGAGGCATTAGTGACGAAAAGCATTTCAATACCAAGGGCCGCCAAAGTTCTGATTGGATGAACGATCTCATCCATTGGATAACCTTCATAAGGGTGCATTCTTCCCTGGAGGGCCGCTACGGTCACACCATGAACTTCACCGAGAATAAGTCTGCCTTCATGACCCTCAACGGTTGTGCGCTTGAAGTGAGGGATTTCCTGGTACGGAATAATGGTCTTGTTTTGAATTTGGTCGACGTAGATTCCAAGCCCTGAGCCCAGAACAATACCGATCGCAGGTTTTGCTTTAAACTTGCTCTGGATATATTGAGAAGACTCCAGAATTTTATTCATCACTAGCATAGAGATATCCTTAGCTTAGTTTTTCTATAATAAGTTTCGGAGTCTTCACTTTAGAGGCAGACATGACCAAAACTTCTTTTAGGAAGGTAGATTTTATTTTTTCAGCAATTTCTTTTTGTTGAGCATGGTGATGGATAACGAAAATAGTTTCACCTTTTTTCACTTTATCACCAATTTTTTTCTCGAAATTAAATCCTACAGCGTGATCGATCTTGTCTGCTTTGGATTTACGTCCACCGCCAAGTTCGATAAGGAGAAGGCCGATTTGATCATTTTGAAACATTTTAATGTAACCAGCTTTTGCAGCTGTCACTTTTGTCACTTCAGTTGCTTGTGGCAAAAGGGAGTAGTCATCAATAACACGGTCGTCTCCGCCTTGAGATTTTAGAAGTTTTCTGAACTCTTCAAGTGCCTTGCCAGAATCCACCATGAGGTGGGCCTTCTTAAGTGCCTTATCAAAAGTTTTTTCAACACCCGCCAAATGAATCATATGAGCGGCAAGAGCTATCGAAAGATCGGTTATATCCTTAGGACCTTTGCCTTTAAGTGTTTCAATAGACTCGATGATCTCATTGGAGTGACCAACAGCATTCCCCAACGGTTGGTTCATATCAGTAATCAGGGCAACTGCTTTTTTCTTAAAGCGCTTAGAGGTTGCAATTAAGCTTTTTCCCAACACACGGGCATCTTTGGTTGTTCGCATGAAAGCACCAGTGCCACACTTAATATCAAAAACAATCCCGTTGGCACCTTCGGCCAATTTTTTACTCATAATCGAAGCCGTAATAAGGGGGATAGAGTCAATGGTGGCGGTTACATCACGAAGAGCATAAATCAGGCGATCTGCTGGGGCGATATCCGGAGTTTGCCCAATCAGGACCAATCCTTCTTTGTTTAATTTTTCCTGGAAGACTTTGAGATCTAAGGCAGTGTTGAAACCTTTGATGGCCTCAATCTTATCAACTGTTCCACCTGTGTGACCGAGGCCGCGGCCAGCAATCATGGGAACTTTCACTCCCGCTGCTGAAGCGATTGGGGCGAGGATAAATGAAGCTTTATCACCAATTCCGCCTGTCGAGTGCTTATCAATCACGTTTTTTCCGGTGAATTTCAATTGCTCGCCAGATTCCAGCATCGCATCCGTCAAAGCAGCCGTTTCAGACACATCCATGCCCTGAATAAACATAGCCATAAGCATTGCCGACATTTGGTAATCTTCAATTTTTTTGTCGGTATAGCTTTGGATGAACCACTTGATTTCTTTGTCGGTCAGTCGTTGACCCTTTTTCTTTTTGTCGATTAAGGGATAAACTTGAAAAATATCTTTACTCATATACACTCGCAGTACAATTACGGATTTGCCAACTTTAAGATGGGAACTTATCATAGTCTTAAGGCTTCCCGCTTGGCAAACATTGCTCTAAGGATCGACATGAAAAAATGGCTTTTTGGAATAATTATTTTTCAATTTCTTGCTTCGAATGTGGCATTTGCCCAGCAGGAAGAGGACATCATGAAAAATACCCAGAATGATATTCTGATTGTTGCAGCCGCTGGTGCAGGTGGAGCAGTCCTTGGACTTTCGACTCTTTCTTTTTACGAAACACCCTCTCAGCACATTTCAAATGTTTGGACTGGTGCAGCAATCGGGATTATAGCCGGGGTCATTTTTGTGGCTTACAGCAGCGCTCAAAAAGGCTCAGAAGAACTACAAGGATCTGTTCCTTCAGAGGGCTTTTCGACTTCTGAGCGTGTGGTCTGGCATGCTGAAAAATCTGAATCTCTGACAATCAGTTCGGTGCAGTTTGGCACTAATATTTGGCAAACAACTTTCTAAAACAGTCCACTTTCCCTTGCCATAAACGAATGCCTCTCGGTATAACTCCATGAGTTACCTAATAACCGAACGGGAGTCGCATGAACTTAGAGTCATTTTTTCGAGGAATACTAGGCCTGGCAGTCTTAACGCTGGTCCTCTATGCTTTCAGCTCTAACAGAAAAAAGATCCCCTGGAGACTTGTGGGTCTGGGGTTTTTGCTCCAAATCTTTTTTGCGGTTGGAATTCTCCACATCCCTTTGGTGGCGGCGATTTTTGATAAGGTTTCTGGCTTTTTCGTTGTCGTTCTAGAGTTTACCCGTCAAGGTTCAATTTTTGTTTTTGGTAACCTCATGGATACTAAAACAACCGGCTTTATTTTTGCTTTTCAGATTCTTCCAACCATCATTTTCTTTTCTGCGCTTACGAGCTTATTTTTCTATCTAGGTCTTCTTCAGAAAGTTGTTTATGGGCTTTCGTGGGTGATGGGGAAGTTTATGAAAATTTCCGGTGCGGAAAATCTTTCAACAACTGCCAATATCTTTCTTGGACAAACTGAAGCTCCACTCTTAATTAAACCATATCTTCCATTCATGACTCGTTCAGAAATTCTCTGCGTAATGATCGGCGGGATGGCCAACACTGCAGGCGGTGTACTGGCCGCTTATGTAGGCTTTTTGGGTGGTAACGATCCAGTTCAGCAACTTTTCTTTGCCAAACATTTATTGGCCGCTTCTGTGATGTCTGCTCCTGCAACTATCATCGTTTCTAAAATGCTTCTTCCTCAAACTGAGGAGATCGATGAGCGCTTAGAAATTACTAATGAAAAAATTGGCACTAATATGATTGAGGCAATTGCCGTTGGTACGGAAGAGGGCTTAAAGCTAGCTTTCAACGTGGCAGCGATGTTGATCGTTTTTATCGCAATGATTGCCATGGTGAACTACGTGCTGAATGATTTTATCGGTGCCAACACTGGACTCAATGAAATGATTACATCATTTACTAATGGTCAGTACACGGGATTCAGTCTCCAATTTATTCTTGGTTATGCCTGCGCTCCTTTTGTCTGGTTATTGGGTGTCGCTAAGTCAGACATGATTTACATCGGTCAGCTTCTTGGAGAAAAAACGATCCTAAATGAATTTGTGGCCTATATGACTTTGGGTAAAATGAAAGAGCAGGGTGTTCTTCAGGATCCTAAGTCGATTATTTTCGCTACTTATATCTTGAGTGGATTTGCCAACTTTGCTTCAATCGGGATTCAAGTCGGTGGAATTGGCGCACTTGCACCAACTAAGCGTGGAATGCTCTCGGAACTCGGCATGAAAGCCCTTCTGGGTGGAACAATTTGCTCACTCCTAACTGCTACGATTGTGGGAATGTTGACTTAAACTGCCCGCAGCATAGATTGCCGACTTTATATTTGGTCCTTTTACTTGTATCCTGATTCTAATTACGTTTTAAGTTTTTAGAATTAGGACATTTCATGGCAAAAGAACTTGTGGTCAACCAGACTCACAATGAGTCGCGTATTGCGCTCATTGAAAATGGTGAGATCTTAGACTTTCTTATCGAACGTCATCCCCAAAACAATGTATCGGCCCCCATCGTTGGAAACATTTACTTAGGCAGAGTTCTTAGAGTTCTCCCTGGAATGCAATCAGCGTTTATCGACATAGGACAGGAAAGAGCAGCTTTCCTCTATGTAGACGATGCTTATCTTCCAACTCTTGATGAGCAAAGAGAAATGCAGAGTCGAATTGCAACGACCGAGAGCAATTCAAAGCGCCTCGGTGAAGTGATTCCTGATGAGTTCTCCACACTGACTGAAACGGTTGATATGAAGTTTCGTCCAGACGTTAAAATTCAAGACTTCCTTAAAGAGGGTGACGAAATCGTGGTGCAAATCGCGAAAGAGCCTATCTCAACTAAAGGTCCAAGAGTTACCCGCCATATTACACTGGCCGGGCGTCACATTGTTTATATGCCCTTTATTGAGCACACCGGTGTTTCCCGAAGGATTGAATCAGAAGAAGAAAGAAAGCGTTTAAAAGACATTCTGGACTCAATTCGACCTGAAGGTGTGGGCGTGATCGCTCGCACAGTGGCCGAAACTCAAAGTTATAAAACTTTAAAGAGCGACTACAATAATCTCGTTAAAATTTGGAAAGATGTTCAAAAGAAAATGGAGAAGGCAAAAGCTCCAACTGAACTTCACCAGGACCTTTCGTTTGTTCAACGGGCCCTGCGCGATATCATGGATGAGGATGTGGATGCTTTGATTGCAGACAACAAGTCCGCCATTAAGCAGATCGAGAAATTTATTCAAAGGTTTATTCCTAACCATCAGGCGAAGATTAAATTCTATGATGCGGATATTCCGATCTTCGAGCACTACGGAATAGATATTGAAATTGAAAGAGCACTTTCTAATCAGGTGTTTTTGAAGTCGGGCGGGTCAATTAACGTTGATCAGACAGAAGCTCTGGTTTCAATTGATGTGAACACCGGAAAATTTGTTGGTAAAAAGACACTTGAAGAGACGATTCTTAAAACCAATCTTGAAGCAGTAAAAGAAATTGTTTACCAACTTCGTTTGCGAAATTGCGGTGGGATCATCATTATCGATTTCATCGATATGGAAAAAGAAGATCACAGAATCCAAGTTTATACTTCTCTGCTTGAAGCCCTAAAGAAAGATCGCTCTAAGACAAATGTCCTTCCTATTTCTGGGCTGGGCCTAGTTGAAATGACTCGCAAACGTACTAGGGATACTTTGGTGCGTGTTATGTGCGAGGCCTGTCCTTACTGCGAAGGCGTGGGACGAGTAAAGTCGGTTGAAACCGTGAGTTTTGAAGTGATTCGGGAACTCCAGAAGGTCATGAAGCGCACCAGCCTTTCTAAGATTACGATCTTCGCTCACCCTGAAGTGTGTGCGAAGTTATCTTCCGAAGAATTTGGGATTATTGAACTATTAGAAGAACAATTTAATAAAACACTATTAGTTCGTGCAGATAACAACTATCACGCTGAACAATATGAGATCTATGCTCCTGAGACCTAATGCGAGGATGTTTATGAGATCAATTCTTTTTGGATTAATGATTTGGTTAAATATTTCTAGTCTGTTTGCTGTCGTCAATTATAGGAATGGGAATTATTTTCAAGAATTTACCGACTTGGTCATTCCTCTTAAATCGGGGGCGAACTTAAACTTCAAACGTGCTTACAATTCTGCCTCTTCCTTTGAGGGAATGTTTGGTAAGGGCTGGGGAAGTAGTTTTGAAGTAGGCGTGAGCATTCTGCCCAATGCCATCATCATTAAAGAAATGGGTAATGGAAAGAATCATCTATTCGTTCCTAAAGGATCCTCGGTAGAGAAGAATTTAGAGGAGTCGTTTAAAAAGCTAAAAGAAAAGAGTGTTTTAAAAGATGATGCTTTCACGAAATATAAAAATAGACTCTTGCTGGACCCCCAAGCTTTGCAAGAAGATCTCGCTCCGTTTGCCAAGGATGCTAAAGCCGAAGATGGTGAATATCACAACGAGAGTGACCCTCGCCTGAAATTAAAAATCAAGGCAGGTCAGGTTGAGTTTCTAGATAGTGAAGGCAGTCTTTGGAATTTTGATGCCAAAGGGATTTTGAAGAGCTGGACTCATCCAAGTGGCCTCAAATTTAATGCTCAATACGTTCAAGGAATCCTAGATTCCCTTTTGTCCCCGCAGTTCACTATTCAGTTTATCAGAACTCCCCAAGGAGCTATCAAGACGATTGGGGTTGGATCAAAGTCCGCTAAATACAAGATGGACAGGGGAGTGCTCACAAATTCCGTTGATCAAAATAACGAGACTTATACTTATGAGTACGATCAGGGAAAAATGGTCAAAATCTCAGGCAAGGAATTTTCTGAGGAAGTTAAGTATTCACTTCAAACTGGTGAAGTGGCATCAGTCACAGATCTTGATGGCAGAACCACCACCTACAAATTTTTCAGTCAAACACAACCGAGTGCTATTCGGCGCGCCGAAATCAAAACAGCGGGTGAAGTTCCTGTTACTTACGAATACGAAGAAAGAGTTGGTAAAATTGGGCCATACCTCTATCGGAGGATGATTCAAAAAGGTACTCATAAGCAACAAACCATCTTTGATGACTGTTGTGGGCGCCCTTTAACTGTTCAAGATGGGGAGAAAAAAAGCGAATTCACCTATAACGAAAAGGGACTTCCTGTTTCACTCGTTGAGGCCAATGGGGCTGTTCATTCTTGGACATGGAATGAGAAAGATGAATTGGTAAAATATAAAAATCCCAAAGATGAAAGAACCTATAGCTATGATTCATTTGGGCCCACCCAAGTCGTCAGTAAGTTAATGGGGTCTATGACCCTTAAGCGTGATCAGGCGGGCCGTATTATTCAAAGTACTGTGGTCTCTGCCGATGGAAGCAAAAAAAATCTTACCTTTACTCATTCCCCTGATGGAAAGTTGATGGCCTTGGTAAACGAAAAGGGACAGAAAGCTTTTCTGAAAGAGATTGGCCCGGGAAACTGGGAAGTTGATGACAGCAAACCGAGTGATCTCAAGGCAAAATTAGAACTCATGGGATGGCTCCAAAAGTGCCAGGACTTGGCAAAACCACCTTACCCCCAGCAATGGTTGCCAACTTTTTAAGTCAGCTATTCGGGCAATACCTACCGGATTACCTCTGAACCTCGGGTTCAAGATATAATACTCCTAACCCAAAATGGGCCAGGAGCTTTGTATGAAATTCATTTTACTCTTTGTTGTTCTTTCTTCCTTCCTATGTTCGATGGCGCAGGCCCAAACTAAAACTCAGACAGGCAAAACAAAGATAGATGAAGAGGCTTACAATACGCAGCTTGAAAAATGCAAGGTCGATACAAACGTTACACCAATTGTGAACACCACAAAACCTGCTGCGACTTCTACAGGTGCGAAAGGTAAAGCTCATTAATTTGAATTAAGGTTAAATATGAAAAAACAATTTCCGTTACTATTTGTCAGTCTGCTTGTTCCCTCAATTGTGCTGGGAGGGATGCCGCAATTCCCTGCGGATAAAATTGATAAGCTGGACCAACTCTCTGAGACTGAGCAAGCTGAGGCCGGAGCCTTCATGCTGTTTTATGATCTCGTATCTCAGGGAAAAATTGGCGGAAATTCCGGGCTATGTCTGAGTTATGAGCCGGGGGATGCTGGTGGTACACCTGATAAGATTTCAATCGGTCTAGATTCAAAATCCTACCCAACAGGGATTGCTAGCATTGATCAGGTTCCAAAAGAGAAACTTGAAAATTTAAAAGTCTTGATGAAACAAATCGGACGCTACCTTGATAGTGGTTGCGAACCAGGCAAAGAAGCTCAATGTAAAGAAGGGCGAAACGTATCCATCACTGGTTATGCCGATGCTCAACACTATGGTTCAACAGGCAAAAATGCGGATAAAGTTGAAACATCGATCATGAAAAATATTTCTCTCGCCCAAAACCGAGCCCAGCTTTTTTCTCAGGTCATTAATGGAGAGGGGTTTGTAAATCCTGGTCAGGTGAAATCTTTTGGTAAAGCAAGTCCCATTGGCGAGTTTCTAGTCGAAGGTCTGCCTGTTCCAGCAAAGTATAACCCTGATGGGAAAATATTCTCTGCAGCAAGCTATAAGCAAAATTGTCCCGAGAGACGAGTGACTGTTATCGATGTTGAATTTAATGCAAAAAAACTTGAAACAACTACTGAGAAGGGAGTGATCTCACCTTCAGTCAGATCGGCGAGCAAAAATTTTGTGAAGATGGCCAGCTTTGGGGCAACTATCCAGACTCTAAAGGCTGCAGATGCTCTTGGGCTCACGAAAGTGAAAGATGATAAAGAAGCCGATAAGATCATCGATAAAATTATGGAAATGAACGGGATAACCAATAGCGATATGAAAGCGGCCTGTAAGAACATGCAAACCCGCACAATGGTTAAAGAGCATTTAAGTCAAATTGCCAGAGCCCCCAAAAATGTTCGCACAACGATGAGTAAAAAGTCTGAATCTGAAGTCATGCGACTCTCTCAGAAAGTGAAGAACGCTAAAGATGCCGAGTATAATGAAAATGCAGAACTGGTTACTTATTTCAAAGGTATGGAATCCGGATTCGGAGGAATAGAAAATTTAGAAAAATACCCTCTTTTAACCACCTCTGGTCAGTCGACTACTCTTAACGACTGCTTTTCAGCTAAGGCAGCTATGCAGGCCGAATTTACGAAAAATCCATCCCTTCGAAATGACCTTTGTAAGCCAGTTGATAATTACAAAAAAGCTTCAGATGACCACGTGGATATAAAATTTCACCCTAAGGAGCTAGATGCTGGGGGAGTCATGCACATTGGATGCCAGGCTTGTATGACTGGTTTCAGATATGTTCCCAAAAAGTATAAAAACCCAGAGACCGGAAAGGAAGAAACTCAAATGGTTCCGGTTTTTGTTGACCGTGAAGCAAACATTGTAGACAAGGCAAATCCAGAACTTGAAAACTACAGACCCATTGAGCCCAAAGAAGCGGCTGATATTGTTGCTGCTTCCAAATCGATCTTGGCAAAAGCTGAGGATCTATTGGCCGCAAATGCCAAAGAAATTGCAACTTCAAAGGATCGCAATCAGAAAGTCCAGCTCACTAAACAGAAAGTGTTCCTTAATAATCTCAAAAAATTGGCAAACGCAACCGACATAGGCTCAATAACTAAGACTGTTGGTTTTTCTATGGACGATACCCAAAATAAAGATTTTCAAGCGATGCTTCAGAAAACTGGTATTTCAATTGAGGATTACAATAAGACTGTGCGGATGAATAAAATAGCGACCCATCCCATCTACGGAACCATTGAAAAGGATTATATTCGCGCCAAAATGGCAGGCACTGAAACTCAGGAAACAAAACGCTACGAACAGGTTATCTTACCGGGGATTAAAGCGAGAGATCTTTTAACTAACTGGGATGGAAAAAATACTGATAATGATGCCAACAGCATGCTTTTTGGAAGTTTGAAAAAACCTAAATTCTACATGCTAGAAAACTGTAACTGCGATAGCCCGGATCTTATCGAGCAAGCAGTTAAGAATGGTAAAGCTGTTACAATTGATGGAGTTCCTTTTGATAAAGCGAAACAGCCGGTAGGTAAGAATTCATGTCTTGTCTCTATCCCTGTCCCGCCAAGCTGTATGGTATCTCCCAACGAGGCTGGGGCCAACGGCAAGGATGCGAAACCAGCTGAGTCTAGGATCAAGTGGATGGGGCTTAATGGTGAAAATATGAATAAAGCCATTTCCGAAATGAAGACTCACTTCGCAAACGAAAATAAGAAGGTGAAAGTCATTGGGTGTGAAGGACTTCCTCCCCTGGCCGTTGCCCAGCGAATTGTTGATTCTGGAGAGTGCTCCGGTGAGAACTCTCTGCCTCAGGCAGAAGAATTAGATTGTAAAAAATAGAGATATTATTGGTGCCCTTCAGGATCGATCCTGGAGGGACCATTTGCCAAAAATCGTGGTCAGAATGAAGTTCTTAAACTATTGATATACCCGCTAAGTACCTGAAAAGCTGATTCGCAACATTCACTCAACTTGCTGCTCTCAACATACGATAAGATCCTAGGTAATTCAATCATCTAGGGATCCTATGAAAAAGCTAATTCCGTTACTTCTTGTACTAATCATCAACGCAAACGCTTATGCAGAAGTTGCATGTAGTGGCTCAGGCGAATATCAGAGCTGTGAAGATGTGGCCACAAGTGATCCCACTCAGTGTAGCGGGGATAACAATCCGGTGATTGAACATACGGGTGTGGCCAGTGAACCTTTCATCTGTGACAACCAGACGCTTGTGGGTTCTGGCAAGAGTAAGGATGACGTAGATGAAGCAGTAAAAGAATACACCAAACAATGTAAGAAGAAAGCTAAGGCTTATAAGAAAGCCTTGATGAAGAACCTGATGAGTAAAGGCAAAGTAGGACAATGGGTTCAAGCTCTATTCAAAAGAAAAAAATATGATGCTGACGTTAAAAATGGAAAGAAAGTTAATCAGGATATTAAGCTTGATCCAAGTATGCTTCAGGGGAAATCCGAGCAGGAAATTGAAGACTACATTCTTTCAGAACTTGAAAAAACTTCAGGAATCAAAGATTTAAAGGCCAAAGCAAAGATCGCTCAAGAAAAGCCAGAGTTTAAGGGCGGTTTCCATCAAGCGGAAAACGTTCCCTTAAATGTCATGGTGCAAACTAAGAAAAAAAACTCATGTAAGATTGAAGTGGATAAGTTGCCGGCATTAACTGATGCACCGGTGAAGCAATGTGAATTCTGTGTTGAGAAAAATATCACTGGTAGTTTTACTAATGACTGTTCATACATGGTCAATAAAAACTTATCAGAGAATGATGCGAAGAAAATTGTTGGAGCAACTAAAACGACAGACTATTGTAACCACAACATGGACGGAGTAGAAAACGACATGAGTGAGGTCGATAAAATGTCTAAACAGTTGTGTGACATTGCTAAATCGGGCCTTAAGCCACAATTTAAAATTGAAACTTCTCGTAACCTCTATAATGACAAGACTGTTGATCTTGCTAAGAAGAGAGGAGAGTTTATTCAGAAGTCGGTTCGTGCCAGTTTAATGGATCCCAAGAAATGTGACTTAGGGGAAGATGTCCCAGATTGGCTCTCTGACGAAAAAGAATATGCCAAAGCTGTTGAGGTGACTCATCCATACTATGAGAAGGGAAAGACTGGGAACTATGGTCCAAGTCCATACACTGAGGGAGAAGCGGAGCAGAGTGAAGAAGTTAAGAACCTCGCTGCTACTCTGGCCAAAGAGAAAGAAGAGCTGCAAGGAAAAGAAAAACTCGCTCTGGCCGAAAAAGCTGATCACGAAAAAGAGATCATAGAAATCAAAAAACAAATCGAGATTCTCAAAAAAGATTTTGAAAAAGTACGCTCTGCCCTTACGAGTACGAAACAGATTGACCCAAGCTTATTTGATATGAAAGACCAGCTGGGTAGTATTTCAAATATGATTCAAGACAAACAATCTAAAATCGATCAATTGCGCCAGAAGGCGAGTGATGCTTCTGTTCAAGGGGCAGGCTTTACGGAGCGCCTGAAGACAGTAGATGCGACTAACACTAAAAAAGTAACTCTCTTAAAAGAGTTTTATGCTGAAAAAAATGGCACAAAAACCCCTGCTCGTTCAACAGCTGAATGGGAAGGTTTACTTTTTGGTGACTTTAAAATGGTGCGAATCTCAGGAAAAGCAGTTGAAGATTCTATTATACCTGGTGTTGATCCTAAACATATAACGCCGGCCGTGAATATTGCCCTCAATGCCATGGTTGATGTGGATAACTTTACCTGCGTGGTAGAGCCACTTGAAACTCACAAGGTTACAATTGGTGGCGTTCTTAAGTTTCCACTTAAAGTCGCTATGGTTCTAACTACACCGGTAGTGGCAGCTGTCGGCGGTGCCGCTGCACTAGCGGTCTCTCCTCTCACTACGGGGGCCTCATTTCTTTGTAGTGGTTGTGGTGATCCAGGAAACACTCCACCAGTTTTGAGATTTGGTAACTGGCGACATTTAGATTTAAGTAAAAGCTCTAGACGAGGTGCTTGGCAAGACACCAAGGCAGCATTTCATGCTTACACAAGCTGGGGTGGGTTGCTTGACGTAGATAAGAGTAAAACAAGCCATGAGTGGAGTACCGAAGAGGTATGGAAGCTTGAGCAAGAGCGATTATCCAAGAAAGGTCAGTAAAAAAATAAAAAAGGGCCCTCAGGCCCTTTTTTTATTCTAATAATCCGTTGATTAAATTTTTAATTTGCAGCTTTCTGGTATCTGCCTCGTCCTGAGATTCTTGCTCTTCAATAAGGGCTCCTTCCTCGGAAGGAGCTTCCTCTGAATCACCCAGATTAATTTTGGAAAAAGCTGCCTTGAGAGTCTTCTCAAGATCTTTTTCTACGTTAATGCTGTTAAGAAATCTCTTCGCTCTAGTGGCCGTGTCCAGATACTTGATGGTTTGTTTTTTTGTTGGCCCGTTTGATTTTGTGTAAAGTTCAGGCAGGTCAATTGCGCCATACTTACCACCGGTAATTTTGAACAGGCTGGCTTTAAGCTTTTGGCCTAAGGTCATATCTCTCTTGTCAGTCAAGTTCTTAAGTGCCAGTGCTGAAAGTATATCAATTCTTGCCTTGATTAGTTCTATCATAATTTCTTTATTTATTCCGGAGACCAGGACTTCTTCATACTCCTTCATGCTGTCATTCATATCATCTTTTTTGAGCGCGCTCTTTATCGCATCATAGAATGAGATTGAGTTTATGCCTGATTTCTTTTCAACGAAATCCTCTTGGATTTGACTGTTAACATGCATCGTTGATGCGAGGGCATAAAAAGCCTTCTCTTCACTTTGTCTTTTCCCTTCTTTGATCGGACTCATTTTTTTTACATTTATTTCTTTGTAAATGTCTGCAATTTTTGTCGTGAATTCGTTGGCTGCCTTTAGTAGTAAAATTTCTCTCGCCTGACTTTGTTCAGCTTCCTTGACCGATAAAAATTGAAATTCTAAAGACTTAAAATAGACATCTGCTGCTGCTATTTTTGCCCCAAAATCTTCATCTTTGGAGTTCAGGATTTTAAACTGCTCATTGCGAGTATCTTGAGCCTCGGCAGAGGTCGCCTGCTGATTTCTGACCTCTGAGTTATTCTTCATCTCAGTTGTCGTCTCTTTCAGGTTATTCATATTGTTTTCTACTTCCTTGATCTTGGAACAAGAAATAGAAAGGGAGAGAATAGGATATTGTCCCTAAAGTGGTGCAGGTTATCTGCCCCTACCGTCAGGATATTGTCCCTAAAGTGGTGCAGGTTATCTGCCCCTACCGTCAGAACGTTTGTTTGTAATACCCAGATTATTGACCGGAACTTGATGGCC
>JFJP01027436.1_pt1 | contig 21249 bp, 13 predicted proteins | sample 431651 | NCBI WGS metagenome assembly JFJP01 (sample SAMN02602958, study PRJNA72255) | Microbial mat metagenome, whole genome shotgun sequencing project. | biome: fresh water; feature: sink hole; material: water; isolation source: purple microbial (photo- and chemosynthetic) mats found in...
GTTTGTTTGTTTGTTTGTTTGTTTGTTTGTTTGTTTGTTTGTTTGTTTGTTAAATAAATATTTGATAAAGAAAGAAAAAAACCCATTGAATTTTTTTTTTTTTAAATTTTAATATCCAATGTTTTAAAAATAATTTAGATTTTTAAATTTAAAAAAAACTGTTGATTTTTTTGTTCATAAAGAATCAGGACTGTCTGACGACCAACGATTAACATTATCAATAAGTGCAGTAACATTTAAACTGCTTTTTGAGCCTAAATCATAAGCATCAAATCCCACACTTTCAAAAGTGAAGTTTACAACCTGTTGAGTGCTATTGGTAAAGGTTGTGACTGGATCTCGGCTATCAGTCTGAGGATTAGCTAATTTACTTGCTTCAGGAACAAATCCATCAAAGAAATTTGAACACATCCAAGTTTTACAAGATGATTCATCTGAGCAAGGAGATACATAAGGAGGAATTATTATATCAGGAAGGGTTACATCAGATGGGATGACTCTTCTGGTTCTTAAAGAATATCTTGGATTAGCTTTGAAGGAGGTCAAAGCTTTCTCATCATCGAAAGTATTCTGTAAAGTAGCGGGTTTATAATTAGCACTGCCTGAATTCACTGTAAATCTTATGAAAAAAATTTATTAATTTCATAACAATTTTATAAATAACCTGTTGCTTAAATAAGTAAAAATCAACGGGTTGAATCCTGAGGTAATCAGTGGTTTATCATATTTTATCTCAAGATCGCAGCTTTCCTCAACGCAAATATTGCAAATATAGGCTGTATTTCCGTTAATAGTCCTTATTAAAAATTATGAATTTTGTTTAGATATTTATAGTTTTACTCTATATTGCAATATTTATCATAACTTTCTGCGGTTGCTTTAGTGAAATAAAAGCAAGTTTGTTGAATGCATACTCTACATTTTTTAGAGTTTTGAGGACAATTTTCTATTAAATTGTCACCGAAATTGTAAGTATTCATCCAATCAGTATATAATTTATTGTAACTGGTTTCTTGAGATGAAATATCTGAAGGTAGAGATGTTGCTGCATAAAAAGGTGACAAGACTCCTTGATAATCATCAGGGATGGCTATTTTATAAGTCACCCCTGCGGTACTATTTGTTTGTGCAAGTTTCTGAGCACCATTGGTTCCATAATTGTTACGATAGTAATATCCTCTATATCTTGTCCCATATCTTGAGCCATAAATTACTAAATAAGTATTTCTACTATATGAATATGTTCTGGATGTTGTTGCATAGCTACGATAGGAGCTTGAACTTGAATAAGCTGATTTAGTTGTTGTCCTTGAGAATGAGCTTCTGGCTGTGCTTGAGGATTTCACAGTGTTAGAAGCAGTGCTTGTTCTTGCTCCATAACTTGTTCTACTGCTATAGGTTGATCTTCCACCACTGGAACCGGAAGAAGAAGAAGAAGAAGAAGTACTTGAACTGCTTGATCTGCTTGAGCTACTGCTGCTACTGCTTCGGCCACTACTTCGAGACCTTGAAGATCTTCCACCACTGCTTCCTCTTGAACTGCTTTTTAAACCTCGGGCTATATGATCGAGATTATAGGTTGAATTTATTGATGTAATGTTATCATAATCTTCTAAATCAAAGTTGAAATATAAGTCAGCATCAATCTCTTCATTTTTTGTTTCTAATTCTGAATTAAAAGTTTCAAGAAGCCTTGAATTCATATTAGTGTCTGCGAGAGCTGAAGTGTTTGAAAAAAATGTACTTATTAAAGTTATGTTTGCATAAGGCATTTCACCTACGTAAGCTGCTAATGTATCAATCAATTTCATCATATAATGGTATATTTTGGCCTCTAAATTTTTGCGAGATTCAAGATAATCAAAACAATTTGAGTAGATTGCATCACAATTGGATTGGTCGTAGACGATGGTATATTTGCTGAAAGTTGTATTTGTTTCTTCTGGGTTTGATATTCGCAGATAACTTGAATAATCGGAATCACATACCAAACATAAAGTTCCTGCAAATATTTGAACAGGAGTTGAGACACATTGGCTTTGTTGCTTGTTTAGTTTTTTAATTTCTGTGCGATATTCAAGAATCACCTGTTTTAAAGTAGTTGACAAATTTGGAACATCAGTGGTTATCCCAAGAGCAGTTAAATCAAGGAATCCATTGAATAGATTCTTGTAATTCAAGATCCAATCAGAATTATAATCTTCGATTCTTGATTTAAATTTATCATAAACGACACCAATATCATTTATATTTAAATCACTACAGCACGAATAGTCCCCAGTTTTCAAGTTGCACATTTTTTGATTTGCAGACAAAAGTGTTGAATTCTGAAGGAAAAATATATCATCAAAAATGTCGTAATTAATCAATGGGTTGGTGCAATTTTGACTCCTAATCGGACTAAAAATAAAAAGGAAAAAAATTAAAATTGAAGGGAAGGACAATTTCATTTTCTGGAATTCTAGTTTTATTTTTATTTTTTTTAAAATTCAAAGAGTTTGGTTTTAAAAGAAATAAAAAACTATTGACTAGCATGCAAATTTTTTAATTATTAATAAAAAAAAATGAGCCAAAGCTATAATTCACAATACTATATTGATATCTTCAAATGGCTTTTAGAACGCAAGTTCAAAAAATCCTTGAAAAAAAAACCCTCATTTATTTTAAACAATTCTGGAACAACATCTCATCCAATATTCCCAACAAATAAACGATCTCGCAGAAGCCAAAGCTTCAAGTATCTCCAACCAAATTCTGAAGTTTCGGAAAATTTCAAAAACAAATTAATCGGTGTAGAAATAATCCAACAAGAATTAATTAATAGTCGAAAGAATAAAGCTCAGCTTTACAATGAAAACCTTCATAAAAAAGTTTTTTCAATTAAAAAAAAAAAGGAAAATGAGTTTTCAGAAAAGAAAAAATTAATTGAGACTCGCCAAAAATCCAAAGAAGAAAGATTTGCAATTATTCTTCAACAATCAGAGAGAAATCTTTCAGAAAAAATAAGAATCAACTGTCAAAAAATGGAAAAAAATAGGGAAAGAGTCTTAATTAATAAAATGAAAAATGATGCGTTGTTAGAGATGAATTTACAAGAAATCACTAAATTTGAAGATTATTCGAAATAGACAAAAAGACTATTAATATCTATTGGAAACAAGTTAGAAAAATGCAGCATTCGGACTGAAAGTTTGATAAAAGAATTTAAAAATTAATTAAAATAAATAAAAACCAAATCAATGCTTTTAAAATTTAAAAAAACAAGCCTGAAGATTATTTCATACTATAAAACCAAATTTTATTTCCTAAAATAATATAATTTTTGATCTTTGACGCCAAATTAGCCATTGAAAAATCAAACCAACCCCCTTAATTTTTTTAGTTTTCTTGGATTCCTCAAAATTCGCTGAATTTAAAATGAGATCAACTTATTACCTATCATCATTCCCTACAAAGCCTCGCAAAGTTTTCAAAAAAACCTACACCAAACCACTCGTAAATTACCAAGTCAAAGGATCCAATTCAGACAGTGAGAACAAACCAAGTCTCAGTCCCAGTCCTGAGGGGTTTAATCAATCTCCAAGTTACTCTACATTGGCATCTGGTTCAGATGAAGAAAGATCGGAAAAAAGAGAGTTTTCTAAAGCAAGGATTATGTTCGAAGGACATGTGATTCAAAATTCTGATGACAGAGATGTTGAAAATGCACTTACACATAAGCAAACAAAGTTTCAAGATGCTTGTGAGAAAATCGGACCGAATCCGAAACACATTTCCCTGCCTTGGTTCGTCTGAAGAAGATTTTTAAGAAAGAAGGAGATTTCTTTAGTTTGATTATTATTCAAAAGAAAAATGAAATTTATTTTTTTAAATTAATTGTTCCCACGGATTTCGCAAAAAGTTCCATAAAAGTTTTTTCACATTTAATATTGGCAACTACAACTCATTTTCATTTAAAATTTGATCAAAAACTTGGTTTTTTAAATTAAACAAGGCTGAATTATTAATTTTTTGTGAGAACTGCCGATTTTAAAAATTACTTTGTTTTTTTCTTTAATTTGATGGAGAAAAAAAGGAGTTTTTAATTTTCCATAAAAACATTCAAGTTTATGATTTTTCTTTTAATGGCTTAATCATTTAATAATTGTTAAAATCCCGTTTATTTCTCTTCCTTATCCTCATCAGTCTTTTTTACTCTCTTGGCATTCTTCCTTTTGGTTCTGCCTTCTCGACCTCCAGCCAAAGATGAATTAGGTTTCAAATCTATATTTTTTTCAGACAGGATTCTGACTAAAAATGAAGGGGAATTGACGATATTTTTTCCTACTCTAAGAAAAAAAACAAAATCACAAAAAAAAACATTCGAAATCCCATTTTTTTTTTAAATGAAAACTCATAGATTTTTACTTGATATGTTTCTGTTTTATAAGGATTCTCGCGTGGTGAATAGATCGTGCCAATCCCTTTTTAAACAAGACGGTTTGCAATCTTCTATCCATAAATTTATGTAAAGTCAGACCCAACACATAATCCAATTTGTTCTCATTCTCACCCAATAATCCATATCGCACCATTCGTCTCATCAAAGCAGCACCTTCGAATATTCTTCTTGGATCTTTCTCATCAAGAGTCAAAAGATCTCTGGCAGCTTTACGGATATGGGCCAAAGTCAATTGCACTCTCCAGACTTCTCTTTTATTTTTTAGGCCATATTTACCAATGATTTGCATCTCATTATCAAGACGCTCTTTTTCAAATGGTCTTCTTGGGGTGTGAGAGGTTCCTGAAGCTTAAAAAAAGAAAAAAAAATTCAAATAGGAGGAGAGAAAATTAAAAGGGGGAGAGATTAAGGGGGGTTAAATAATACTGTTTCGGTAGTTTTTTCCCATTTGTAAAAATATTTTTGAGATCTTTTAAAAATCTTTGAAAATGACTCCTTAAAAAATTAAGATTTAAAGCTCTGAATTTTCGTTTTTTTTCAAAAATTATTTTTTTTTTGAGCATAAAAAAAAAACACAAAACAAAACAAAACAAATAAAACGAATAAAAAAAATAACAAAAAAAAATTTTAATGAAAAGACTACATCCCATTTTTATTGTATTTTTTTGGGCTTTGTTGAAGGATTTGGTTTCTTCCATTCAGCTCAGAATAAATTCCTCACCTCATACATGCAATCCGGCTTGCGATGGATCAAGCAATAACCCCTTTCGCACTCTTGGCGAATCACTGTCTAAAATTAGTACTATAAATGAAACATTGATTCAGATAATTTTTGAGACTTCAAAGAATAATACCTATTCTTTAAATGCATCAGATCTATCACAACTAATTCCTGATCAAACTAATGGACTTTATTACATTGGCAAAGGAGTCAATTATTTATCATTCATGCCTGAAAATTGTATTTATAAGAATTCTTCTCCTTCAAAAATATGTTCAGATCCCAATGTGGATTTGATCTTAAATTCTGAAATGGTTGTGTTTCTAGTTAATATCGAATTCGCCCTTTATCACGTTGATATCACTGGGATGAAAAATCAAGCAAATATTTCTGGAAACACCACAAATTTTCAGAAATTTGGATTGTTTGAAGTGAAAATGAGCAATCAAAGCAGCTTTTTGAAATTCATTAATAGTTCGATCAGGAATTTCAATGCTGCTAATTATAGCTACTTGATATGGATTTCATCAATAAATTCTGCTTATCCCCTTAATTTAAGTTTTGAAGATAGCAATTTTATTGGGTTATCATTCCCTGAACAGTTGATGAATCTTCGTTCAAATGGAACTTCTATTGATATTGCTAGCAGTGTTTTTTCTCAAATAAGCTGCAATTGCTTATTTTATTCGGAAGCGTTTGGCTTACAACTCCATGCAAATCAATCAGAATTCAGCAATCTGATTGGCAATATTTTGTTTCTAATTTCAAAAAATTTTGTTAATTTTTCATTTTCGAAAATAGTGAATGTGACCTCATCTAGCAAATCTATTTTTTATGTTCTGGATTCAAATATGATTACTTTTAATGAAACAAGTTTTTCTTCAATAACTGCGAATTCGGCTTATGGAGGAGTTTTACATATTTTCAACAACAATCAAATGAATGTAATCAAGGTCAATTGCCAAAGCGCAAGTGCTTATATCGCAAGCTTTCTTTTCGCTGAGAAATCCAATCAAATTGTTGTTAATTCAAGTTCCTTTTCTTTATGTAGCAGTGTTTATGAAGCTGGCGTCTTCTATTTGAACTATCTTAATAAATATACAGGGAATAATAATTACTTCGGGGAAAACAAGGCCTGGAAAGGTGGAGCTATTTATTTGAATGATTCTAATGTAATTTATAGTGAGTTTTCAACTTATTTCAAGAACAATGCCTTTAAATTAGGCAACGATGGGGGTATTGGAGGAGGTTTCTGCTTAAATATCACAACAAATTTTACTTTAAATTCAGAGATCTTTGATGGGAATTTTGTTGATTTTGAAGGTGGAGGATTTTTTTCTAATTATTCCAACTATATAACGCTAACATCTGTGATTTTCTCATATAATACAGCATCAAAAAATGGTGCAGGTCTTAGTTTTTCAATGGGATATCAGTTAATCATTCGAGATTCTTCCTTTATAAAAAATGTTGCTGGTCAATGGGGTGGCAGTGCTTATTGTTATAGTTATTTCGTTGAAATTTACGATAGTTATTTCATCGAAAATGCAGCTGTTCATGGTTCTTCATGGTTTAATAATGTTGATTCTTCTCTTATTGTAAACAATATCACTATTAGTGGAAGTTCTACAGGTTGGGGTTTAGGTGGAATGTTCTATTTTTATCGAGGAAATGTCGTCAATATTACTAATTCAACTTTCCTCAAATCGAATATAATCCCATGGTCAATAGCGTGGGTTGGGGGTGTCTTTGCGTTAGAAAGATATAATAACTTTACTTTGAAAAATGTTATTATTGAAGATAGTCTTTCAGCTAGTACAGGAGGAGTTTTTTATATTTTCTATATGAATATAGGGTATCTTTACAATGTTTCGATAAAAAACTCGAAAACTAATGGACTTGAAGGCGGAGTTTTTTATGTAGGGGAGTCCAATTCTCTTTTATTAGAGGATGTGACTTCTGATAAGAGCGTTTCTGGTAATATTGCGGGTTTTATGGGAAGTGAGGTTTATAATACTGTTAAAATGTTAAGAGTTAAGGTCACAAATAGCGTCGCTGTGATTGGAGGTGTGATTTACAGCAATAAAAATAACAATTTTATCATTGAAAGCTGCGAATTTTCTGATAGCAATTCAAGCCAGGAAAGCGGAATGTTCGGGACTTGGACTTTGAATACAATCATAATAAATAATTCTATTTTTAGAAATTCGAACTCGAAAACATCAGGATTTACTTATTTAGTGAGTTTTAACACCATTTTAATATATAATTCCAGTTTTGCAGATTTTTCCTCCGAAGGGTTCGGAGGAGTCATTGGCACCTTTCAAAATAATTGGATAGAAATTCATCGCACAAACTTTAAAAACACTTCTTGTGCTTCTGATGGTGGAGCTATATTATTAGAAAATAATAATAATTTTATGGGAGATTCTCTAATTTTTAAAAATTCCATTGCAGGTGGATCAGGAGGAGCTTTTTCCATCAGCATTCAAAACATCGTTGCTATGATTTCTTGCTCTTTTATAGATACCATGGCTCAAAATAATGCTGGAGGTGGTGCTCTTTATATTATTAATGATAATAGCATTATGATGAAATCATGTGTTTTTGATAATTCAACTGTAACAACTCATGGTTCTGGAGGGGTGGTTTCAGTGAGTCAAAACAATAATTTCAATCTCGAAAATATTACTTATATGAATAGTCAAAGCCCTGTATCAGGAGGAGTATTTTTCATGGGAAATGATAATTCTTTCGTGGAAGTAAACTCCAGATATATTAATATCAGCATAGTGAATTCCTTTCAATTTCCACATGATGGTGCATGTTTTCAAGCAGGAGCCAGCAATTCGTTTAATTTAACCAATTGCTATTTTGCGAATATTTCAACAGAAAACTCAGGTGGAATCTTCTTTATATCTCTTTTGAATCTTTTATCTTTCGAAAACATCACATTTTACAATATTACAGTGAATTTCGCTGGTGCTTTGGTCTATGCTGAAGAACAAAATAATTGCTTTTTAAAAAATTTAACTGGACAATTATTAATTGGAAATCTCTTTGGAACAGGATTCTATGTTTTATTCAGCAATGTTTTTGAGACCGTGCAATTACACATCAAAAACATCACCAATAAAGCTTCTGCAGGTGGATTCGCTTATGTAAAGGATTCGAATACATTTAAAATCAATGACAGTGAGATTTCTGAAGTGTTTACTCAGACTTCAGGGGGGTTCTTTTACGCAGAAATTAGCAATAAATTTGAATGTCATAACTTGACTTTAAACAATTATACATCAAGAGATTCAGGTGGTTTGATTTATTTGTCAAGAAATAATTATGTTCTGATAAATGATTCGAAGATTAGAGATATTAATAGCGGATTTAGAGGAGGTGTTGTGTTCGCGATTGGTGGAAATCAAATAGTTTTTGGACGTTTGACGATAAATTCTATCAGTGGACTCGATTTTGGGTGTCTTTTTTATTTGACGAGTTTAAACGTGATTTATGTTGAAAACAGTAAAATTGTTGATTTAAACTGTTATAAGGGTCCTGGGAATATGATTTATCTTGACGGAGGAAATATCATGAATTGGAATGGAAATAAAATCATTAATTCCCAATATAAAGAAAAAATTGATTATTTTTATGGGGTGGAAAGCAATACAATTTATATGTATAACAACTCAATTTCAAGCAATTATTCACATTATTTTCTGAATTTATTAACAAATCACACATTGAAAATTTATTCTATGAAGGTTCTTGCAAATTCGACGTTTTACACTTTTATTTCCTTAGTTAATGGACAGATGGATCTTCAGGATTTCTTTATGAAATTCAATGTTTATAATGCAATTTTTCATATAATTCAAAATTCTTTCGCTTTTATTAAAAAAGCCTCATTAATGCCAGCAAACAGACCTTCTGTTCAAGCGAATATAACTGAATTCATTTTAATTTATTTGCAAAATTCTAAATTAAAATTGACAAAAAGCACAATTGTGAATACTTTTGGAATTAATTTAAATTCAATTTATGCTTTAAATGGCTCAATTTATCTCAAAAGAGTCATGTCTTTTGGAGCAAAAACCCTTCATCCAGGGGCCTTTGGCTATTTATTCGACTCAACTGCCCATATTTCGAATAATTTGATGATAGAATCAAAAAGCTTAAGTGGAGGCTGCATTTATATGAATTTTTCTAATGTTTTGACTGGAAATACGATAGGTTCTGGTCTAACAGCCCAAAATTCTGGATTATTAGCTTTAAATATGACCCGAAATTTATTTAAAATGAACAGAGCCCGATTAGAAGGGGGTGTTTTGATGTTTAGTCCAGCTAAAAATAAAAATTCTTATCGTTTTTCTGTGATTAATAATCGATTTGAATTAAATAAAGCATGGACAGGAGGGGTTGTTTCTTTGAATAATGTGAATTCTGGAGAATTTAAAGAAAATTCATTTGTGAAGAATTCAGTTGAAATTGGCAATTTTTCAGATTATGAGAATTTAATGTATAGTTATAATTTCTGGAACACTTCTAAAGCCAAAGGAGGTGCTATTCACACAGTGAATTCTTCGGGAATACTGAGCCAAAACAATGAATTTGTTTACAATAAAGCACATCTCGGCGGAGCGATTTACAGTTCAACTTCTTTTTCTCATATTAATGATAAATTTAATAATAATTCAGCAGAATTTTATGGTGCAGATTCCGCTTCTTTTGTTCAAATTTTAACATTTCTTTTACCGAATAGTCTTTATAATAATTCAAAAGTTCAAATATTAAATAATGTTATAATTGAAGATTTAGTATCAGGTGCCTTTCTTTTAGCTGAAAATGCTTGTCTTTTAAGAATAGCAGGTCTTGATGAATTTTCGAATCTAGCTTTTAATTCTGATCAACAGGACGCCTATGCTTCGAAGATCAGCTTTATAAATTCGAATTTAAGCGATCAATCCAGCACAAATCTCTCATTTTCAATAAAAAACGGTCAATTATGTTTTTTGGGAGCTCAAAGGAATCAATTACCTTTAACAAAACCCTTTATTTTTCAAGTTTTTTTCAATGGTAAACTAACGAACTTGACTCTCCGAATAAAATTTCGAGATTGTCAAATAGGTGAGCGTTTAACTGATGATTACCGTTGTGTTGAATGCAGTCCAGGCTATTATTCATTTCAAACAGTCTTCAAAGAAACTTCGGTTTGTTTGCCTTGCAAAGAAGAGGACCCTTTTATTTGTTTAGGAGGCAATAGATTATCGCCAAAACGAGGTTATTGGAGATCAGATTCTTCCAGCAAAAACTTCGTGAAATGCTCTAAACCTGATGCTTGCATCCCTTATAATGAAAGTCTTTATGAAGCAGCTCTCCTTCTGAAGAATTCAACCAGTCTTTTATATGATATAGAGGCCTTGGCAAACCTTGGCAGTTTAAATTCTTTGTTTTATTCAGGAAGTTGCGAGATTGGTTTCACTGGACCTTTTTGTAATGAATGTGATAAAGATTATGGTAAAATGGGTAAATTGAACTGTATTTTATGTGCTGATAGCAGTTGGTTCTATTATTTCTTGATAGTTCTCCAAGTTGTATTGAAAGTCTGGTATTTGTTCTATTGTGTCCTTATGGCTTTTAAAATGATTATCGCAATCACCATGAAACAAGCTTCAGAAGGCGCTGTTATCGCTATAAACATGCTTAAAATCCTTGTTATTCATGTACAAATTTTATCATTTATTATGAAAATGCCATTAGAATGGTCAGATAATCTCAAAACCTATTTACCAATAGTCTTCAGTTTTTCTCCTGATATAAGCGAAGCCTTTAATTTCGAATGCTTTATGAGATCTATTGGCTGGACATTATCTGAACAATATTTCATATTGATCCTTTGTCCTATCTATATCTTCTTGATCTTCATCGTCAGCTTGCTCTTTGTAGGAATCAGGAAAAACGCAGCGAAAAACCCAATTATTCGAAGACTTTCTAATTTCAGATTAGGTCTTTGTGTGTTCTTTATTATCATAATTCTCACCTTTATTGATTTAAGCAAAGTTAATTTAGAAATGTTCCAATGTCTTAATATCGCAGATCCTCAGGACCCTGATTACAGACTTGTTAACGATGTGGGGGTCGAATGTGGCAGTTTCACACATGAATTGTGGAGGTTTATTATCGCAGTTCCTGTGTTATTTATCTGCGTTTTACTGGTTATTTTCATTGTCTTCAAATTAACCGTGTTTTTTATGAGGAATAAAATGGAATCAAATGAAGCGAAAATGGAATTTGGGTATTTTTATTACGCATATAAAAAGCAGTATTTCTTCTGGGATTTCGTGATTTTATTGAGAAGGCTGCTGATTCTCTTCTTTTTCTTGTTTTTTTATGAAGATTTAGTGTCTAAATCTATGTATCCGATTCTTTTAATGATTTTAGTTTTATTCGGTTCTTTGGGCCTTCAGATATATATTCACCCTTTTGAAACAGAATTCGAGATAGTGAACAATACTGAACAATACTCATTAACTGCTTTATGCCTATCTTATATGGTAATGATGATGTACGCGACTTTTTACTTCAATAATTATGAAATTCCAGAGTCTTTATTCTTTGTGACGACTTTATCGATTTTAGTGATTAATTTGTTTTTCTTAGGGTATTGGTCGTATAATTACTATGTCTTTTATTTCAGTAGAAAAATGAGGACTTTTATTCAGGCGATCAGAGATACTGTGAGAAAAGATGGGGCTGTTTGGTCAGAAAGACTACAAAAAGAACATCACGTTATCTTCAAAATAAACAACTATCTCTTCAAAAAACAGTTTTTATTAAACGATATCCATAATGAAAACCCTGAATATAACGAAATTTTCGAAGAAATCAGCAAAAATGAGATCGGATTATCAAATTTATATGCGAAATTACTTTCGAAAACAATGAGAAAAGTGAAAGAAGTGGAAAAAGCTGCAAACGATGAAGAATTTACTGATCAACTTTTTGAAATAAAACACTACAAAAGATCAGAAATTGAAGCTATGATTAAAGAGCCAAACGCTTTGACTTTGAGACTAGGTAAATCAAATTTAAAGGAAGCGCTTTTTGATCAAGAGGTCTTACTTTATGAAAGTCCTTTAGGGAGTTTCAAAATCACTTATAAAAAAGAACTGAAGGGAAGGAACTTCTATACTTATCAATTAATCAATGAAATACGAATAGTTGGAGAATCAGTTGGAGAGATCAAATCCTATGATATTGATAAAGCTGAGGGTTTTTATTTCTTTTGACATTTATATGAAATTAAGAGTTTCCCTTTAATATTTATAGATATTTTCTCCGCGATAGAGCTCAGTTCATTCAACGATCTGAAAATCAAGTAATTTTTATTATTTTATTCATAATATATACAATTAATTTCTTTATCATAGTAATATGGATTCATTAGTCGATGTATATAAGATAAGACTTCCCCTATCAGTTCTTTTCTTCATTAAATACATCCCACTAGGCAAATATTCGAAATATACTGAAGCTTATTTGATTTTGAATGAAAGTCTCTTATCAAGAACCTATAGGATGAAAAGTGAAGAGGGGATCAGGAATCTCATGCATGATATTAATTTGATTTTCCCTCATAATCAGGATATGAAAACAAAACATTCATTTGTGAAGAAATTCATGGGACTTTTCTCGTTGTTAACCATGCCGAATGCTATTTTCACTTATGTGGTGAAAGTGAATGAAAAAATGAGAGAAGCTACCTATGAGATTTTGATCATTAATAACGGAAATAAAAACAGGGTCGAATTACAGAGAATAGCTTATAAAATTATACAGAGCTTTGGATATTTAGTAACCAATGCTTATTAAGGAATATATTTAAATTATTGATAAATAATAATCTTAAAAATAGTGTTTTTCAATAAAAAAAAATTAATTTTTTTTTAATTTTTCGTTTTTTTTCAAAAAAAAAAAATTGCCTCAAAAATTAAAATTTCAAAAAAAAATCCAGTTTTTCTCATAAAAAAATGTCTTTTATCACTGATCACATGCTGGTTTGTGCAAATGTCCTTCATGATCCCTCCGAAGACAGCTTCTACAAATCAATTCTAAACACCAACGAAAATAACGAACTAGTACTCATCAATCCAGAAGTCCAATTAACCACCTCAGGCCAAATCGAACCATTCAAAACTAAAAGCAAAATCAAGCATAGTCCTCCAAAAAGCCCTTCAATCAGCCACCCAACCTCCCAAGACATTTTTATTGAAGAAAGTCCTCAAAACCCAGAAATTCTGAAGGTTTTTGCAGATAAAATATTCAAAGGAAAAGACGAGGAAATTTATGAGACTTTTTCAAAGAATTTCAATGAGTTTCTTGAGAAGAAAACGAATATTTTGTTCATTAATTGGTTCAAAAAACTCGCTGAAGAAGGATTTCTGACGTTTTTGCGTAAAAAACTGCAGAATTTCCCGAATTTACAGTTCTCAATCAGTGGTTTTTCCACAGAAATTGAGAATAAAAAGGCGAAATATCAAGAGATTTCAGCTTTTGAAAAGGAAATTCAGTTTTTGAGATCGAATAATAAGCGAAATATCAATGGAATTATCTATAGATTTCGTGTGAAAAGCCCAGAAACTCATAGGAAAAATCATTTGATTATCGTTGATTTATTCAATTCAATGGAAAAAGTCTCAGGATTTGAGAATTTATATGAAGGATTAACCAGTGTGGCTAAGAGCTTTTATCAGATTTTAACTGATAAAACCCAGAATCAAGTAAATTTCTTTAGTTTTTTAATGAATTTTAAGGAATTTTAATGTGGTTTTTCAAAAGATGGGAGAAGTTATGAGGATTTTTAAGAAAATTATGTCAGATTCGAATTTCGTGATAATTTCAATCATTAATTTCAGAGATATTGAGCCTTATTATTTACAAAGCTTCCAAGGCTTGAAATTCATGCAAAAATTGAATAAAACTTCTAAACAATTGAAATTCGGAGCTTTTAACCAGATTTTCTTTGCGAATCAGCAGAAATCTGAAAGAAACAATGATAAAAATCTGAAAGAAATACAAGAAATCAATAAAAACCTCGAAATTTCTAAAACGAACTCCGAGAAAATGATGTTCGAACTGAAAAATATTGAGAAATTGAAGAGGGAAATTAAAGCAAAAGATGACATTATCAGGAAAATCCCGCAAGAAAGAAATATCGTAGATGAAGACCACAGCCTTTTAGCTGGACTTTTAGAAGAAACCCTCACAGAGTCTATAGAGCCTAGTAAACTCCAAAATCTGAAGAAAAATCCGGTTTTTCTTCACAAAAAAATTAAAAATAAAGAAGTTTTTTTAAAGGAAGCTCAAAAATATAGAGAATTATTCATAAGACTTTACAAAGAATATGTGAATAATAATTGGGAAAATGCTTGTAAATTTGCAGAGATTATCGCTATGAATGAGAAGCTTAAAAATAAACAAGTTTCTTTATTTATGGAGAGAGAAGCCTGGCTTTTAAAGGACTTGAAAGGTATTTTCTTTGTAATTTTAATGGATTTGAGAAATTTTTGAAGAAACACAAGAGGATTTGAAAGAAAAACAGGAGGAATGCGAGAAGCTCAGAGAAGAAAAACATTTATTGAATGAATTCTATCTTGAAGCTTTAAAGAAATTGGCTTATTTCAAAGATTTGAAATTTAACGAAAAAAATCACTGATTTTTATCTGTTTTGACTATTTTTTTCGTTGAATTTTTTACATTTTTCCATTGTTTCATTAAAAATTTTCAATAATATTAATTTTTTTTTTATTACTTACATAATCAAATTCTTTCCATTAAAATAAATTTTCTTTAGAATTTTTCATCCTCTTTTAACAAGAACTTTATCTTCAAAATCCCATGTTCAAATTTTATGAAGCTAGAGTCGCATTGATAATACTCATTTTCATCATTTATCTTGAATTTTTTCGTGAAATTTCCAGTGCTCAACCCTCCTATTTCACATTTGTATTTTTCCGGCGCATCCAGTTTGCTATCTTCAAAGTAAGAATCTGCTCATTTTCTTTGCGGTTATTCCTTATAGTAATTGTTGGCCTCTCCAAGCATCTCGGCAATTCGAAATAATAGATCTTTTCTCTTTTTGGATGACCGATGACAAATAGATGATAAGCAATATCCAGATCTTTCAAAGTTCCTAAAACATTGAATTCCGGTATTTTTAGCTCAAGTTCTTTATCAGAGTTTAATTTATAATACGCTTTTCCCTTATTAGCTTTGGGATTTTCTATTTTTTCGTTTTCATAGATTAATTGGAAGGGAGGAATCTCTTTTTCTTCTATAAAAGTGGTGAAATAAATCCCGTTTTTTTCTTCCCAGTAGCGATTTAGTTTCGCCAAAAGGTCAAGCTTCGAGATTTTTGCATCAACTTCTAACTTCGATGATCGTCGTCAGTTGTTTCATCGAAGCTTCATTGAAGTGTTTTCCTGATTGTGAATTATCTTGCCCGAGAATCAAATGAATTATGTTCTTCTTATTGCTCTTGTTTATCTCGACGTAATAAGGAACTTCTGGATTTGATCCAGGAATTATCAGTCTTGTCACCGAAAAAGCCCCTTCGATCTCATATTCGGCCCTTTCAAGGACTTGTTGCTTTAACTCAAGTTTGAAAAAATTATTAATAATAATGATGGCATTCTAGGAATAAAGGTGTCGAATTCTCTCAATGATCTTCTGATCGTTCTGTGTCAACAATTCCACGACAATTATGATGATATTACATGAATATAGGATGAAATTCTGAATGAAATATTCAGTCATAAATCGATCATTTATCATAGTTTCTCGAATTTTCTCAAATTCAGATTTATCAATTTTATTATCTTTAAGATTTTTTTTATTGAGATACTTCTGCAAATCCTCTTTGCTATTGAAGTAGATTGCACCATTCATGCCAGCTGTGTCCATTAAAACCTTTAAATGTCTGTCTTCTTCGTTGCAGTATTTGATGCTGAGGCCTTTGGTGCTTGTGTAGAAGCCAGATGGGAAATTTTCATCACAAATTTTATTCATTATGTAAGTTTTTCCCACATTTTTTCCTCCGATGATCCCTACACCGATTTGTTCTTTTGTGAAACATTCTTCGCTTTTGAATTTATCGCCGAATGTTATTTCCCAACCTGTTGTATTCGCAGTAATCAAGGAATCGATATTCATCACAATATCATATTTACTATCCATATTTTGTTTATTTTCTTCTTTTTCCTCGTTTTTTTCTATATTTATAGTTGTAAGAGCCATTAATTCTTCCTCTAATTCTTCATTTCTCTCCATAAGTTGCTTGCATTTTTCTTTGCTTTTTTTGTATTTTGTTTTGAGTGTTTTTAGTTCATTTTTAAGCTCTTTGTTGTTCTCCTCAAAGTCTTTTTTGGAAAAATTCGAAGTTTTTCTTAATTGTTCATTTTCTGACTCAAGTTCATTCAATTTTATGAGAAATTTTGTCTCAATATTTTTGAATTCCTCATTCAAATTCGTATTTTTAAAGAGAATATTGTTGAAAAAGTCTTTCATTTTCATTTCAATCGATAGGAATTGTTCATTTAAATCTGATGAATTGATCTCAAGAATATGTTTTAATCTCTTTATGTCTTTTTCCAAATCTGTATCATTCATCACGTTTTTTTTATCTTGAGGCATTTTTCAATTTGTTTCCAGAAAATTGGTTTTTTTTTTAAATAATGAAAATTCTATATAATTAAAAAAAAACGAACAAAAGAAATATATAATAACCACTCTTTTCTTTAAAAATGAACTTTAGGAATCGGAATTCCATCCTTTCAAAGTTGCTTCAAAAATCTATGCCTCAAATTAAAAATTTAATGATTTTTATCTTTTTTTAGCTTTTATATATTTTCCATAAAATTTTTTTTATTCCTTAATAAATTTTGAAAATTCTTTTAAAAAAAACCTATTACTAAAGAATTAAAACGTTTCATCATCACATTTAACAGAAAACTTCATCTTCAAAAGTCCATTTTCCATTTTTGTGAACTCTTTTTTGCATTCATAGTGTCCATAATCATCGTTAATTTTTATTTTCTTTACGAAATTCCCCAAGTTATTATCGCCAATCACGTATTTGAACTCATTCGGAACATCAAACTCGCTTTTTATCGTCAAACTCAATATTTGTTCATTTTTCTTACTATTGAATTTCATCACAATTTCCGGTTTTTCTTTGCAACCAGGCAATTCAAAATAATAGATTTTTTCTCTTTTTGGATGGGTTTTCTCAAATAAATGATAAATAACATCGAAATCCTTCAAAGCCCCTAAAACATTGAATTCCGGTGTTTTCAGTAGAAGTTCCTTGTGGAAATCCAGTCTAAAATAAGCCTTATTTTCAAAGGATTTTTTCTCAAATATCGGTAGTTTCTTCTCTTCTTTGAACATATTGAAATAAATCGAGTTTTTTTCCTCCCAATACCTATTCAATTTATTCAAAATATCGAATTTTCCTATATTTGACTCAGTTTCAATTATTGAAGAAATATGCAATAAACTGGCTTCATTGAAATAATCCCCTGATTCACAGCCTTCTCTTCCTAGAATCACATGAATAATGTTATTATTCGTTTTTTTCTCGCTTTTTTCTATAAAATAAGGCACATTTGTATTATGAATTATCATTTCTGTTGCAAGAAAAGCCCCTTTTATCTCTTCTCTGGCTCTTTTTTCCACTTGGTCCTTTAGTTCTAATTTGAAGAAATTATGAACGATTACAATGGTTTTCTTCTCGAAATACAGGTGTTTTATCCTTTCAATGATCTTTTGATCATGTTGTGTCAATAATTCAACAACCACAATGATGATATTACAGGAATAAAGGATGAAATTCTGAATGAAATACTCTGTCATAGACCGATCATTTATCATAGTTTCTCTTATTTTGTCGAAATCCTCATTTTTAGTTTTGTCGGTTTTATATCGCTCAAGACTCGATTTATCGTAGAAAAAAATCCCACCATTCATGCCAGCAGAATCCATCAGAACCTTCAATTGCTGGTTCTTTTCAGCACAATATTTTATGCTTAAACCTTCAGTTTTGCAGTAATAACCCGATGGGAAGTTCTCTTTGCAGATTTTATTCACAATCCAGGTTTTCCCCAGGTTTTCCCGACCTATTATTCCTAAAGCTATTTGTTCTTCACAACTCCATTGCTTAATTTTATCATGATTCTTTGAGATAATTTCCCAACCTTTTTGATTCGCGGAGATCAGTGAGTCTATTTTAACAATCATATCATATTGATTTATGCTAGCGATTGGATCGAACTTTGGAGATTTCTTTGAGAGATTTTTCAGCTTGTGATATTTAGCGTTTAGAACAGAGAATTCTTGAGATAAATCATGGTTTAGGGCTTTGAGCTCTTTGGTTTGGGATTTATAGAATTTGTATTTAGATTCAAATTTCTCTGCTTTTTTTGAAAGTTTATCGAGGTCTTCTCTAGAGTTAACGCAGGAAAAATTTTTATTCATTTTATACTAATTTTTTAATTTTATTAAATTCTAGAAAAATTAAAAATTTTGATTTTTAATGTTTTACAACAAAAGAAATTATTAGAAATTAAAAAAAAATTATGAAATTCAGAAGAATTAAATCTGAAATGAGCAATAAAAAAATTGAAATTGGATAATAAAACTGAATAAAAAAAATCAAAATGAAAACTGAAAAATCATATTTAGAGGGAGTATTTTTTTGTCTCTTCTTGAAGTCATTGGTTTGCATTCAGCTCAGAATAAACTCTCGATCCATACATGCAATTCCACTTGATATGGATCAATCAATAATCCCTTCTTTTGCCAATTTTAGCACAATTACAGAAACATCAATTTCAGCTAATTTTTTCGACAACTACAAAACAAAAACCTATTTTCTAAGCTCATCAGATCTATCACAATTAATCATAGATAAATCCTCTGAACTTTATTATATTGGTGAAGGAATAACTCATTTGTCTATAAAAGACTAAAAAATGCTTTTTTTTTTTTTATATTGATTTCTTCAACTTCAAACAAATGTTTAGATTTTGGTCTTGAACCCTGAAATATTTGTTTTTCAAATCAACAAAAAAGAATTTGTTTTTTATCATATTGATATCAACAAAAACAAAAACCAAGCAAATATCTCTGGAAAATTTCCCCTTAATTTAACTTATTTCATTGGGTTATCATTTCCTGAACAGTGATGAATTGCAAAAGAGCAAATATCGTTTAACCTTTCAGAACTCTTCCTTTATAAACAATTCAATTGGTGAGATTTATGATAGTTATTTTAGCAAAAACTCAGCTATTTTAGCAAAAACTCAGCTTTTGAAGGTTCTTCATGGAATAATTTTGTAAATTCTTCTCTTATTATTAATAATATCACTATTTATGGGGAGGAATGTTTTATCTTGACAGGGAAATGCCTTTAAAATAAACAATCCGATTCTTCTTAGATCGAATATAAACACCAGTAAAAATCGCTTGGGTTGGAAGTATCTTCTTCATATTTATGAATTCCAATAATTTTACGTTTAGAAGAGTCTTTTATCTTGAAACTTTGAACATTGAATAGTCTTTTTGGTAATTCAAAAGTTCAAATAGTAAATAATGCTATAATTGAAGATTTACTATCTGGTTCATATTTCTTCTAAAAGGATTCTCTTTTAAGAATAGCCGGTGAATTAAATGAAATTAATCTCATTTATTCTGTTTTTTGCTTAATTTGAATAAAAGTTTTATTTTAATTATTCGATTTATCAATTTTGTGAATTTTTTTGAGTCAAAAAACACACCGAAATTTGATCTATTTATGGGACGCGCTTCTATTTTAAATTCAAAAAAACAAAATCATAAAATGGAGACAGGTATTTAAAGCATATTTTCTGTGACTAAAACTTTTTTCTTCAGAGTTTCTATCAAAAAAAAATCAAAAAAGGCAGTCTTGGCAAATCCCGGAAAATTGATTACTTTCTCCCGATCCTATATCATAGGGTTGAGAAAGAAAATTTTAAAAAAATTGTTCTTACTGTGGACAAATACGTTTTTGATGTTGAGGAATCAGTCTCTTCGAAAGAAAAAAAAATATTAGAGATCTTAGGGGATCAAAACCAAGTTGCAATAGGCCACAACAACTTGCTGCTAATCAATCAAAATGAAAAACAACGTTAGTCGTTTAGAGAACTACCTTTATTTCATTTATTTTCTAGAAATAAAAGGAAAATTACAAGAGCTTGAAGAAAATTTCCAAAAATTGAAAGGTACAAAACAAAACAAAAAAGAAATTTTTACTTATTTTTTTAAAAATTAGTGGACTTTAGAAAAACAGATGCTGAAAATTTGGAGATAAAAGGTACCAAATACTTCCATTATTTATTTAATTTTTATTGATAAAAAGGTGAGATAGATCGCCTTAAGGTTGAAATGAAAAAAAATGATTCTGAGATGAAAGCAATGAAAAAAAGTATGCATTTATATCTCCTTAAAAAAATTAAAATCATCCTTCAACTACAGCCAATGATGAAAAAGATTCTGAGATGAAAGCAATGAAAAAAAGTATGCATTTTTATCTCCTTAAAAAAATTAAAAACATCCTTCAACTATAGCCAATGATGAAAACTTTGAAAAAGTTTGGGAAACTTTAAAACAAATTCAAGAAGAAAACAGAAAAATATCAGATGCAATGGAAAAATTCCCACCTATATAAAGATGCAGCAGAAGAGAGAAATATCATAAAAGGAAAACAGAAAAACAAAAGAAATTAATGATATAAATTAAAGGATTATTTCGAAAAAATTATTCAAATTAGAGAATTTAACAGTTTTTTTCTTTAAAAACCCCAACAAATAATCGAGTTTTCTTTTCGATTTTCCTTTGTTTTTTGTTCTCAATCATCTCAATTGTAATTGTGAAGAAATTTGTCAAAATTTTTCAGAAAAAAATCAAAAGCTCTTTTGAAATTATCAACGAGATTCTCGAAGAAAAGTTGGTTTACAGAGCTTAAAAACTCGTTTTTTAAAGAATATCAAAGGAAATATTTTAAGAGAAAGGG
>JFJP01039873.1_pt1 | contig 21249 bp, 9 predicted proteins | sample 431651 | NCBI WGS metagenome assembly JFJP01 (sample SAMN02602958, study PRJNA72255) | Microbial mat metagenome, whole genome shotgun sequencing project. | biome: fresh water; feature: sink hole; material: water; isolation source: purple microbial (photo- and chemosynthetic) mats found in...
AACATTTCCCTATAGATCTCTTTCCCTTTATAACTTCCTGAAAAAAACTTATTTGCATCAACGAATGTATAATAGCTTTCATCATCTGCCTTCATCACTTTGCCAAATCTCGCAGAATCTGAATTGATCTTTATATTCTTAATTCCGTTCGGATAATCGTCAACATAGCTTTTAATGTATTCCGGCACTGAAATTAGTTTTGTCTGTGGTTCAGGCATAATGTCATTGTAGATCCTTACTTCTTCACCCTTGAATAGTTTCTGGAAACTTGCCTTATAGAACTCTTTATCTTCAGTGGCCTCCTGCGGATCGCCAAGCAACGAAAGAAAGTTTGTGTAATCCTGAAGTACTGATTTAATCTCACCATAGATCTTATTCAGATCTTCTATGCTGAGATCCTCGCTGTTAACCTCTTTGAGTGCCTGGGAATAGTCAACAACTACATTTGATGCAGCACTTCTGATACCAACAATCCTGAAGTTGGTGAAGTCCCTGTTTTCGAGACCGAATGCGATTCTGAATGTGAGCTCTTCGTTGTTTTTATTCAGGGTTGTATTCAGGTAATTTCCGTTAATCGATTTTGTAACAGTCAGATCGATTGAGAAAACTGTCTCCTCGTGTTGCATAATTTCACCAACCATTGCATTCCCGAGGTTCATGTTGACAGTAATACCGTCGGGATACCACAGTATTATATTAGATGCATATGTTTCAGCTTCATAAAATTCACTCAGTTTATGAGATGGATCGAGGTCGTTGAACAGCAGAACCTGCCTGTTAACGAAGAGCTCAAGTAAACTCTCTGAAGTGCTTTTTGCTTTATCAAGATCAGTTACTGCTGATTCTCCTATGAGGTTTATTCTATCCTGATAAGCCTGAAGGGTACCAATAGCCTTTGAATAGATTATATCTTTTTCCTTTTTGGAAAAGTTTTCCTGGCCAAATCCCTGTATCTGGAATACAAGAAACACAATTAATAATAGTCTGGCTCTTTTCATGTTATTCAACTATTATTTGATTTGTGGTATAATATTTATCCAGACTCATATTTATAAAATAGTTGCCCCGGGTCTGTCCGGAGAGGTCAATCTCAGTGGAAAAATAACTGGTGGATTTTGTAAACTTAATCTTGAGAATCTCCTTTCCGGTTTGTGTAATTACGCTGATCTTCAAATCGCCCGCCAATTCATTATCCATCTCTAAATTAAAAATTCCTGTAGTTGGATTGGGATAAATCTTTAGTCCTGCAAAAGGATTTGTATCTGCGGCTCTTTTTGTTAGAGGTAAATAATCGTTAGTCGGGATTACGATTGAATCGCTCCTGGTGTAACATCCGTCAGCATTTCCTATTCTTACATAATATGTTCCCAGGTTCTGGTCTGCAACGTAATAGTTTTCAGTTGCCCCTGCAATAAGAATATCGTTAAGGTACCATTTGTATTTTGAGGCCGACTGGATATTGCATCCTATATACCATTCAACCGGCCCGCGGGCAAATAAGACAGGCTTATCGGGAGCACCTCTGGATGAAACTTCAAATACAGCTGATTTTGCAAAGCATCCGTCCTGATCAGCCGTTACAGTGAAATTTCCGGGTTCAGGAAAACCTTCCAGAAATGATGAAGCGGCATTTTTCAGTGGTACTTCATTTCTTGACCAGCTGTAACTTGTATTTGCTTCAGGCTGATCTACCTGAAGCTTAATTGGATTAGCGCCAATACATTCTCCCTGGGTGTAGTTATCTGATACAATGATTGGTTTAACCGGAGTAGGTTTTATGTTAATTGATTTTTGCTCTGAAACTGTAACACAATTTGCTAGGGTATTTGTAATTCTGGCATTATAAACGCCTGAATTCTTGCTTACTGTATATGAGGAACTAACATCTCCTGTTAAATCATTCCCGTCTCTTCTCCACTGGTAAATATATAAGGGATCATTTGTTGCACTCAGATTAAGAGTCAGTCCGTCACAAAATGTTAGTTTACCATCAACTGTCACAAAATCCCCGCCTACAGATATTGTTGTTTCAGGATATTTTGCAACAATAACATTTTTGATAATGCTGTCGGCACAACCATTTGTGGTAACTGCTTTAAGCTGTGCATTATAAGTTCCGCTTAGAGCATAAATGTGAGTGCCCGGATTACTAACATTTGAAGTTTGTTCATCGCCGAAATTCCATTCCCAAGCAGAAGCTGTCAGTCCGTTAAGTGAGCTTGTATTTGTGAATTGTGTCGGTAAACCTATACATACATTAGGTGCTGTAAAACCTGCAGTTGGTCTTGCCTTTACAATTACCTCCTGGGTTAGAGTATCTGCATCACCGGTTATGCTTGTAACCACTAGTATTACATCGTAAGTACCTGCCGAGGCATATGTGTGAACCGGATTTTGCTCAACTGAAGTTGCTTCGTCGTCAAAATCCCATTTCCAGGAGGCTAATCCATCAGTGGCGACTGACTGGTCTGTAAAATGAGTTGCAAGTCCGAAACACACTGTATCTGTTTTAAAGAATGCCTGGGTATTTTTGATTATTACAGAATCAATTTTCGACCACTCACTGCCTAAGTAACTCTGATCAACAGCCTGTACCTGCCAGAAATAGGTTCCGGAAACAGGATTAATAATTGTAAAGCTCCTGTTAAGCTGGGCATTTCCCAGGTCATTCAGGCTTCTGAAACCGTCAATTGTGGCCTGGGGGGCAACAGTCCAGAAAGGATCATCTTTCAGTTTACATCTGATGTTGTAGCTCATGTTAACAACAAATGTTTCATCGGTAGTTACTCCATCCCATATTAATTTAAGGTTTCGGGGAGTTACTTCAGTATCTAAACCTGTTGGGGCTGCCGGACGCATATTCGGGTTGATCTCGCCAGCCATCATATACAGGTTGTTTCTGTAAATCTGCGACAATAATGCACCGGAATATCCGGAAAAAAGTATATCAAGATCTCCGTCGCTGTCATAATCAGCCGATGATGAGCTGCAGGCGATTGCTCCCGGCAGATTAAGCGAGGTTAATTCGGCAAAACTGTTATTGCCGCTGTTGAGGAATATCCTAAACTCGAAGTTTAATCCCGATTCGCCAACGAGCAATATGTCCAGAAGACCATCGTTATTATAATCTCCCCATTCGGCAGAACCGTTATTAACAGGTGTTAACGAGGGTAATGAGAGTTCAGTGAAGGTGTTGTTCCCGTTGTTACGATAAACCTTCGACACAGGATAATAATTAGGAATATATCCTGAAGCACCGGTTAGTAAAATATCCAGTTTATTATCATTGTTATAATCGCCCCAGGCTACTGCGCTGAAGCTGACACCTGTCAGTGCAATAGTGGTCTGTTCGGAAAAGGAATTGTCTCCGTTATTCCTGTAAATTTTTGAAATATTCTGTCCTGCGGAGTTCAAACCGGTAAGCAGGATATCGAGCCAGCCGTCGTTATCGTAATCACCCATTGCCACAGAACTTTGCTTAACTCCGGACAGGGAAATGCCTGTCTGTTCGGTGAAGGTATTATTCCCGTCATTTCTGTAGATTTTAGAAACTGAACCGGAGGTGGGGTTGTTGCCTGTCAGAAGAATATCAAGATCTCCATCGTTATCGTAGTCTGCCCAGGTTACTGAGCCGTACTGAACTCCTGTAAGCACAATCCCGGTCTGTTCAGAAAATGTGTTATTGCCATTGTTTTTGTATATTCTTGAAATTGCTCCAAGTGCGGGACTATAACCCGTTATTAATATATCAAGCAGATTATCGTTATTATAATCCCCCCATGCGGATGATCCGTTTTCAACACCCGGCAGAACTATGCTCGCCTGGTCTGTAAAGGTGTTATCCCCGTTATTTCTGAAAACCTTTGAAATATCGTTCCCGCCTATATCACGTCCTGAAAGCAGTATATCGAGATACCCGTCATTATCATAGTCTCCCCAGGCAACCATACTGTAGCGCAGTCCAGGCATTGTATTTCCCGACAGAGCAGTAAAAATGCCGGAGCTGAAGACTCCGATGTTATCATTTGCAGGATTGGTTCCGGTGGCATAGACCTCAGATCCGGTTACACCCTGGAATTCAATTGCATAAACTGTGTAGTCTTTTTCCGGTGTAAGTCCTGTAAGCACGACTGAATCTGCTTCACCTTTATATATGCAGTACCATCCTGTTGCTCCAACAGACGATCCGTCGCCGAATGCCGCATTGGCAAAATAGGTTGTATTGTTTACAGGGATGGGAGGTCCTGAGTTTCCTTCACGGGCGAACAGAATACATCTGTCGCCGTTTCCTCTTTTCCATCTTAACAAAAGAGAAGAGGTACTGATATTTGATCCTACCAGCTTTGTTGGCTGTACGGGGGTTATATTATAATTTACAGAAGAAGAAAAATCCCCGCCGCTGTATGAATTATCAATTGCCTGAACGCTCGAATAATAAGTGGTGTTCCACCGGAGATTTTTGAATATGAATTTATTATTGAGCTGGGCATTCCCGATTGTTGCCACTTTTCTTAAACCAGTGTTATCGGCGTGTGGGGATACCAATTCTGCACTGGCTGCAGAAAAGCCGATTCTGACATTGTACGAAAGTGAATTTGAGGCTGTTTCATCTCCACTTACTTTATCCCATTTGATAATTGCAGTTGTTTTATCAATCTCGTATAAAAGGTTAACCGGGATTGATGGTTTAATATTGGCTGTTGTAGCGTTGTTTCTGTATATTTTTGAATGAAGGTTTCCGGGTTTGTCGTATCCAGTTAGCAACAGGTCTAAATCCCCGTCTTTGTCGTAATCGCTTAATCCCATTGAACTCTCGGTAAGGCCCAGAAATGATATTGAAGTATTTTCGGTGAATGTTCCGTTTCCATTATTTGTAAACACTTTTGAAATCGGAGTATTACTTCTGTCACCCGAAATAAAAATATCCATATCGCCATCGTTGTCATAATCTCCGCATACAACCGATCCCTTTTTTGCACCGGTTAATGATGCACCGGTTAATTCGGTGAAACCGCCAATTTTGTTATTCTGGTAAATTTTGGCAACATGAGAGAAACTTTCATCTTGACCTGAAAAAAGAATATCAAGATACCCGTCGCTGTTGAAATCTGCCATGGTTCCAGAACTGAAACAGACTCCAAGAAGGAGGATTCCTGACTGATCCGTATATGTTCCGTTTCCGTTGTTACGGTAAACCTTTGCTATTCTGCTTGATGTGGCTGTCTGTCCGGTTATGAAAACATCCGGATACCCGTCATTGTCATAATCGCCGAAAGTTGAGGAACCGTAACAAACCTGGATAAAATCGGTACCGGTCAGTCGTGTAAATGTACCGTTCCCGTTGTTGTTGAATATACCCGAAATTCTTTCTCCGGTAGTCTGCATTCCGGTAATTAAAATATCTATATCGCCGTCCCTGTCATGGTCGGCAAAAGCAGCAGAGCTGAGATATACTCCGGGTAAACCTGCTGTAATCTCGTTAAATACACCATTATCGTTCCGGTATATTTTAGATATTGCATCCAGGGTATTCCCTGATGTGGATCCTGTTATCAGGATATCAAGATCACCATCATTATCTAAGTCGGCCCACCCGACAGAGCTGATTAAAACTCCCGGCAAAAGAATAGCAGTCTGCTCGGTAAATGTGTTATTGCCGTTATTCCTGTAGATAATGGTCGTACCGAACGGATCAAGCGGATCAATCGATCCGGTTGTCAGTATATCAGGAAAGCCGTTATTATCATAGTCTCCCCATGCAACTGAACCCTGCCCTATAGGGGTAAGCGCAATGCCAGTCTGTTCAGTAAATTGTTGTGCCGACAGCCTGTATGTACTGACTGAAAAACAAAGTACAATTATCAGAAAAATGTTGTTTTTTTTCATTGCTTGTATAATTAAGCTTATCCCTAAGGTATAAAAAATTTATGTTTTCTCAATCCTTTTTACACCTTATATAAAACGAAGCATCAGAGTTTCCTGTAAGAGAACTGCTTATCCCCGAAAGCGAATTGCTGTTATAATCCAGTCTTACATACCGGCTGCCTGAAATCGTCCACCACATAGTTGCATCCTTAAGTCCGGCATAGGTGGTAAAATAGTATCCGCCTCCTCTGCCATTAAATAGACTGCTGTTGTCATGCCCGGTCATAGTGTTATTCCAGTAACTAAGAACCCAAACAAGGTTGAAATTAATTCTCCTTAAAGATCCCGCCAGATCATTCATTTTTGTGCCTGCAACTGAAGCTCCGCCAAGATTATTTGCCAGCGTTGTCCATTCAGTTATTGTAGGCACATGCCAGCCTGAAGGGCAAATATCCTTTACGTTGCCTATTACATATCCGTTATATAAATAACCATAACTGGTTAAATTTCCAGCAGTATTTGCATAAGAATGATAATATGCCCAACCATAAGACATTGTATCGGTATACATTACAAGGTTTGTACCGTCATCCCAACGTGTTACTTTAAGGTTCTCCTGCATCCATACCTGGTTGCTTATTGAAACAGTTTTATAAACGTTTCCGTCCACATCGGTTAACTGTGCAGGTGTGGTAATTACAACATTCGATCCATAGGCTGTCCCGGCTGAATTTGTTGCATATGCCCTGACATAATAAGTTGTTCCTGCACTAAGGCCACTAGGGTAGGCTGTAAAATCACCAACGTCAATCCCCCCTGAAGAAATTGGATTTGCAATAGTTGGATTTATTGATGTATTCCAGCAGACTCCCTTGTCGGTGATTGGTGCGCCGCCGTTAGCAGTTGCATTTCCTCCTGCAACTGCGTTTGAATTGCTAAAAGTTGTAATAGCTTTTGTTGAAACTGTCGGCAGATTAGCCAGGGTAGTAAATGAAATTTCATTTCCGTATACAGTACCTGCTGCGTTAGTGGCATAAGCCCTTACATAGTATGTTGTTACCCGTGTCAATCCCGACATATTACTAATATAAGCTCCGCCGCCTGTTCCGTTAATTGTCTTTGTGTTGGCAGTTGTTGGTGAGCCTGTTGTGTTCCAGCAAATACCCCTTGCCGTTACTCCGTTTATGCAATTGCCTGTAATCGTCCCTCCTGATGAAGCAGATGACGCGGTAATCCCTGTTATGGCAGTTGTAGTTATTGTTGGCAGTGCTGCCCCGGAGGTAAATGAGATCTCATTACCATAAACTGTTCCAACAGAGTTTGTTGCATATGCACGGACGTGATATACTGTACACGGGGTTAAGCCTGTAATGCTGCTATTATATACTCCCCCTCCGGTGCCGTCTGATGTTTTGGTCCCTAGTTCAACAGTGGGAGCTGTTGATGTGCTCCAGCATACGCCTCTGGCAGTAACCCCTGTTATGCTTCCGGTAATATTTCCGCCTGAAGAGGCAGTGGAAGAGGTTATACCGGTGACAGCTGTGGTTGTTATTGAGGGTAGTACATCTGCTGTAGTAAATGAAATCTCATTACCATAAGCTGTTCCTGCAGAATTAGTTGCATAAGCTCTTACATAATATAAAGTGCTTAAATTAAGGCCCGAAATATAGCTTGAGAATTCTCCCGATCCCGCACCGTCACTGGTTTTTGAACCTGCAATTGTTGGATTGGCAGCCGTGCTCCAGCAAACACCGCGATCTGTAATTGCCCCTCCTCCGTCATTAGAGATATTTCCCCCTGATGATGCTGTTGATGAAGTAATACCAGAAATTGAAACAGTAGTAAGTGTTGCCGGAACTGCAGGAGGATCAGAGGTAATAAAGCCTACCTGATCGCCATAAACTGTTCCTGCAGAATTTGTTGCATAAGCCCTTACATAATACATTGTACTGGCATTCAGGCCTGTAATGGCACTTACGAAAACTCCTGTTCCTGTGTTATTTTCAGTTTTGGGATCTGCAATTGTCGGGTTCTCCTGTGTACTCCAGCAAACGCCTCTTGCAGTTACAGTGCCGCCTCCGTCACTTGTTACATTTCCTCCTCCTGTTGCAGTAGTTGAAAAAATCTCAGTTACTGTGGCGGTTGTTACTGTTGGCAGAAGGGCCTCGGGCGGTGATGATGTAAAGGTTACCTGGTTCCCATAGGCAGTCCCGGCTCCGTTCGTTGCATAAGCTCTTACATAATAAGTTGTGCCTGGTGTAAGGCCTGTAAACGGACTTGAAAATGGTCCGGTCCCGGAGCCGTTTATTGTTTTGGAATCATCTATTGTAGGATTCTGATTGGTGCTGTAACAAATACCACGTGCGTCAACTGCACTGCCTCCGTCTGATGTTATATTACCTCCGCCTGTGGCTGTTGTCGAGGTAATTGCCGTAACTGCTGATGTTGTAAGAGTTGGCACTACAGGATCAGTAGCTGATGTTGTGAAGGTAACTTCGGTGCCATAACCAGTCCCGGCTGAGTTGATTGCATATGCCCTAACATAGTACTGGGTACTGGCCGACAGACCTGAAAGAGTAGCGGAGAAAAATCCCGTTCCGCCTCCGCTTACGGTCTTTGTTGTAAGGGCAACAGTTGGATTTGCTGTTGTACTCCAGCATATACCGCGTTCCGTAACTGTTGCACCACCGTCGGTGGTTACATTACCACCACCCGTTGCTGTTGATGCAGCAATGGACGTTATTGTATTCGTTGTAACTACTGGAGTCTCAATCAACGGGCCGGTTGTCAGGAAACTAAGATCATTTCCATAAGATGTTCCGGCTGAACTGACAGCTTTTATCCTGAAATGATAGGTGGTATTCTCAATTAAACCGCTTACTGTAGTCCCGTATGATGTTGTGGTTCCATATTCAAAAGTAACTGCCGATGATATTCCGTTTGCATTTACTGTTCCGTTAAGAGTGGCTGTTGACTGGGCAAGGCTTGTTGCATCAAGTGTTGTTACTGCTGGTGGCTGGCTTGTTGTAAATGTAAGATCGTCTCCATAGGTTGTTCCGCCGGCACTTACAGCCTTAACTCTGAAGTGATAGGATTGCCCCGGAATTGGCGGTGTTGCAGCAGATTCAGATCCGTATAGGAAGGTTGTACCATATTCAAATGAAACAGTAGTTGTGCTTCCGTTTGCGTTAACTGAGCCATTCAGAGTGGCTGAAGTATTTGTGAATGTAGTCACTGCCAGAGATGTTGCCCCGGGAGCTGCTACATTAGCCAGAGTGGTAAATGTAAGATCTTCTCCATTTACAATACCTGCGCTGTTTGTTGCTTTCACCCTGAAATGATAAGTAGTATTTGGAGTTAAGGCTGTGAGACTCGCATTTACATCTGTTGCTGTAGTGCCAGACAATGGACTGTTTGCTGCTGCAATTGTGGTTCCGTATGATGTGGTTAATCCATATTCAAAAGAAACTGTTGTTGAACTGCCGTTTGGATTAACGCTTCCGTTCAGGGTAACTGCTGTCTCTGCAGGCGAACTCGCCGCTTTTGTAGTTGCTTCGGGTAAGACTGCAGCAATTGTTGCTGATCTTACTCTATCATATATGTATTCATCTCCTTCCTTTATAAAACCACGGAAGAAATAAGTTTTATTTCTTTTAAGGTTTTTTATCTCTGCTGTAAACGGACCAACTTTTGGTGCTCCCATTCTAAGAGCAGTATCAGTTACAGAAGGGTTATTCTTTGTTCCATAGCAGACGCCATAATCGGTATTGCCATTTCCGCTTATCGAAACAATGGTTCCTTTTATTGTCACTGTATTGTCAGTTACGGTTACTTCCGTAATCTCGAATTCAGTAGTCTTCTCGTCTTTCTTGCAGGTTGTAATAATAAATACACTGATTACAACTAATAAAAATATACTAAGATTTTTATTTCTCATTATTTGCGTTTTGTTAAGTTTTAGAAAAGCCTGTTTCCCCTATTTCAGGCAGTCAAAATTCTACGTCTGAATGCGTAATAATTTCAGGCCGAAAAAATACGATTTATTGGGCAGATATCCAAGGGTTTTCTGTTCTTATTTGACTAACTGTCAGAATCATGGGATTAATATTTTTAGAACATTTTACTGTTATTTTCTAAACAGTGCTTTTTGTCACTTTTTTCATCTTAGGGTGAATTCATTTTGGTTAATAATCTAATAAATAATACCTTTAGATTTAGTTTCAGGGGATAGTCTAAAGTAATCTGTTTTTGGTCTGATGTTTGTTAGGACCATTAACACAAGTAAGGAAATGAATTTAGAATTAATATTAATTTTTATTGCCATGTATAGAAAAGGATTAATTGTTGCATCAGTTTTTTTCTTCGCAGCATTTATAATGTCAGCACAGGAAAAAACTTCTCCTTCAGATTATTCTTTCAGCAGGGGATTGAAATCTCAGGTAGTTCTTACCGACGATTTCTCAAAGTTCAATAACTACTGGCTCCTTGGAATTGAGGAAAACAGCTGGTCTGAGAGTATCGAAGATGGTCATCTGGTTTTTCAGTCGCTTACAGATAAGGCAAAGGAGGATCTCCTTCCTGTAATAATTGATCAGAACCGCAGTTTTGAAATAGAAACTTCAATAAGATTTGTTGAAGGCAAAATGGATAAAGGATACGGAATTCAGTGGGGCAAAGCAATTAATCCTCTGAAACAGTTCGACTTTCTGCTGACCGGATCGGGCCATTTCACTATTGACAAATACACCGGTGAGTTCAGGGATTTTGTTCCGTTTACTCTATCGGATAATGTAAACAGGTACGCCTTTAATAAACTTACAATAAGGAAGGTAGCAAGCACATACTATTTCTTCCTTAACGAGAAGCTGGTTCATTCAATGCCTTTCGAACCATTCTTCGGAAACCTTCTCGGGTTTCAGGTTGCCGAGAATTCAACAATAAGAGTCGATAATCTCGAAGTTGCCTACCTTGATAAAGCAGCTGAGGGTAAGTCGAAAGTCCTTATTATGGACTATAAATTCGATTCCAGTACCAGTAAGGTTTCTGTTGGGAAACCTGTAAAACTTACCCTTAATGTTACTAATGTCGGAGATAAGGATGCTCCCTCTCTGTCAATAAACTATAAACTGCCTTCTAATATTGAAGTTGTTGAATTTAAGAATGTTACATCTCTTAAGAAAGGAGAGGAACAACTCCTTTCACTTCAGTTTTTTGCAAATAAAAACTACACTGATTCCATAATTCCGATAAGATTTGAGATAAGCGGGGCCGATATAACAAATGTTAATGATATTGATCTTTCTGTTGGCTTAGATAAGCCGGTTAAAGAGAGCATAGATAAGTCAATGGCCCAGAACTACAGTGAATTCAGAGGCGGTAACGATCCGCTTAAGGGACTGAATGTTGCCCAGGCAATGAAGGCTGTTGAAGTTGGTGAGTATTATGGCCTGGTAATCGGCATAGATACATACAGCGGCGAGTGGCCAATGCTTAAAAATGCCGTAAACGATGCCAAGGGGGTGGCTGACTTACTTTCTTCAAAATATTCATTTCAATATATGAAGACTCTTTACGATAAAGATGCAACTCGCGATAAAATACTTGAGCAGTTTGAATATTTATTAAAGACCGTGAAAGCGAATGATAATGTTCTGATTTACTATTCGGGTCATGGTGAGTATATTGAGAACATGGATAAGGGTTTCTGGGTCCCGGTTGATGCGTCATCAAAATCTATTTCAAAATATATTTCAAATGAAGATATAAAAGCTTTCCTAACAGGAATTAAATCAAAACATACATTACTTGTTACCGATGCATGCTTCAGCGGCGATATTTTCAGGGGAAAAACAATGACAATCCCTTATGAAAATTCTACAAAGTACTATTCAAAGATGTATTCGTTAACAAGCAGAAAAGCTTTAACATCAGGCGGTGTAGAACCTGTTATGGATAAGGGGAAGGAGAACCATTCAATTTTTGCCTATTATTTCCTTCAGGCTCTGAAAAATAATACCGAAAAATTCATTGATGCCGGACAGGTTTTCGATTTCCTTAAAATTCCTGTTGTGAATAATTCATATCAGACTCCAGCCTACAGCCCGATACGTAATGCAGGTGATGAGGGGGGGCAGTTTATTTTTATAATGAAGTAATTGTCATTCCGAATGAAATCCCGGGTTACCGGGATGTAATGAGGAATCTCCTTCGAATATGAGGCAATAAATTTAAAAGAGAATCACCATTAGTTAAGTGTCTCTGTGGTTAAAAAAAGATTCTTCTGGTTCAATTCTCTAGCTTCTTATATATGAATTTTATTATGCTAAAAAGATCTCTCCCCGTAATTGTTCTGTTCTTTCTGATTCAAACAGAATTATTCTCCCAGCAGTATTTCTTCCGGAACTATTCAGTAGAAGAGGGACTTCCCCAATCTTCGGTTTACTGTATGCTTCAGGATTCCCGCGGGTTTATCTGGATGGGTACCGCCGGGGCCGGCGTTACCCGTTTCGACGGACAGACATTTGAAACATTCAGCGAGGCCAACGGCCTATCTGACAATGTTGTAAGAAGTCTTATGGAGGATAGCAAAGGAAATATCTGGATAGGTACAGACAAAGGACTTACTTATTTCGACGGGTACCATTTTAAAAAAATAGGTAAGCCCGAAGGCCTAAATGGAAGTTCAGTGCTGAGGGTCATTGAGGGGCGCAATGGAGTAATCTGGGCGGTTTCTAATGATGGAGGATTATCGGGAATAATTCCCGGAGATTCTGTTTCTATATTCAGTTTTACTACTGAAGACGGGCTGATTAGCAATTTTATTTTTGATATTTACGAGGACCCCGAGAAAAACATCTGGCTTGGAATGGTGGGAGGTGTTAATATTCTTGAGTTTGAGGATTCTACTTCGCAAAAAATTAAAAATATTTACAAACCTGAATTCCTTCCTGATCCGGTTAAAGGTGTTCTCTCAATAGAGCCTTCATCCGACGGAAAGATCTGGTTTGGAAGCATGGGAAGCGGACTTTTCAGCACAGATCCTTCCGGAAATAAAGATTCTCTTGTAATTAAACCTTCTCCTGTAAATGCAATTGTTCCTGAAATGGTTATCTGGGATCTTGCTGAGGCTGAAAACGGGGAATTATTGCTGGCCACTAATGAGGACGGAGTAGTAAGGCATCGCGATGGTAAATTGACAGGCATATTCAATAAGGAAAATGGCTTGCCATCAAATCAGATAATCGATATTATAAAAGACAAGCAGGGAAATTTCTGGTTCTCCTCTTTCGGTCAGGGTGTTATGATGTTTGGTGCTGAAAAATTAATTAGCTATAACGAAAACAACGGAATAAAGGGAAGTCTGGTACTTGATGTTCTTTTCACCACAGGAAACAAGTTCTTTTTGGCCACTGAAGAGGGATTAATGCAGTTTGCTAAAGAGGGGGATAAAATAAAAAGACTTAATTATTACACTACATCTAACGGTCTGAACTCACCGGGAGCAAATACTCTTGAGAAATATGCTGATGATATTATTCTAATTGGCACCCAAAATGGAATAAATATTATGTCAGGAACTCAGCTTGGAGTATTCAGTGGAAATGCAAGTCTTGGCAACAGGGAAATAAGCTCACTCGTAAAGGGTTATAATGACGACATCTGGGTAGGAACAGCCGGGGGTTACGGAAGGATATTCGGCGACAGTCTCTTTTTTATGGATGAGGCCGATTCTCTAATAGATAATGAAATTCAGGCAATAATTGAGGATGATAAAAACAGAATCTGGTTAGGTACTCTCGGGGGACTGGTTCGGATAGAAGGGAAAAGTTATACCGATTATGACACGGAAGAGGGTCTTACAGAATTAAAAATCAGCTCTCTTGCTCAGGATCCAGATGGAAATATTCTTCTGGGTACCCTGGGAGGAGGTGTGTTTAAATTTGATCTCGCAAAAGATTCTATGCCAATCTCACCATTCGCTTCAAAGGGGGTATTGTCTTCGAATACAATCAATTCACTCCTTTTCCTGAATGATACATTGCTGGTTGCAGGTAACGATAAGGGCTTTGACCTTCTTGTTTTTGACAAAAAGCTTGACATTAAGAGAGTAATTCATAATACAATAAAAGATGGTTTTCTGGGAGGAGAAAATATTCCAAACTCAATCTCTGTGGATGAAGATGGATTTGTATGGTTCGGGACAAAAAAAGGGCTTGTTAGATATGATCCTTCGCTCGACTTAAGTAATACGGAAACACCTGAAACATTCATAACAGGTATAAAGCTCTTTTATGAGGATGTTGACTGGACTGCAAGGGGATTTAGAATAAAAAGGTTTACAAATCTTCCTGAAGATCTTGTTCTTTCTCATAATGATAATCACCTTACATTCTTATTTACAGCTCTTTCCTATGGTAATCCTGATGAAATTGAGTTCTCGTATTTTCTTGAAAATCAGAGTAAAGAATGGTCACCGTACAGCAGGAGCAGGGATATCCTTTTTTCAGGACTGAACCCTGGAAACTATGTTTTTAAAGTTAAAGCCAGGAATAAATTCGGGCTGGTAGGTAACACTGCAGAATATCATTTCATAATAAAACCTCCATTCTGGCAAACTCCATGGTTCCTGATTCCCTCAGCTATTTTGTTTTTCATTCTGATAATTGTTATAATGAGGATTAGAGAACGAAAACTGATAAATGAAAAAATCAAACTTGAAAAAATAGTTGAGGAAAGGACCAGGGAGGTTGTGGAACAGAAAGATGAGATAGAACGGCAGCGTGATGTCGTAACTTATCAGAAGAATGAAATTACCGCAAGCATTCATTATGCTGAGAGGATTCAGAGAGCAGTGCTTCCGGAAGAAAAGATACTTGCGAATAATTTTTCCGATTATTTTGTTTTGTTCAGGCCGAAAGATATTGTCAGCGGAGATTTCTACTGGATGTCTCAGAGAGAAGATAATGTCATCTTTACTGCAGTCGATTGTACAGGTCATGGCGTTCCGGGAGCATTCATGAGCATGCTTGGAGTCAGCTTCCTGAATAAACTTGTAAATGAATCGGGTATTATTAAGCCATCGCAACTGCTTGACAGCCTGCGCGAAAATATAATTTTATCGCTTAAACAAAAAGGTGAATTCGATACAACCAAAGACGGAATGGACATCGCATTATGTTCCCTCAATCTTAAAACCCTTCATCTGCAGTTTGCAGGAGCAAACAATCCGCTGTTTATTGTGAGGAAAGAAAATGATGTATATGAAGTTCTTGAAACCAGGGCTGATAAAATGCCAGTTGGTTTTTATTCAAGGATGGACAATTTCACCAATCATGAATTCGACCTTCGCAAAGGCGATTCAATTTACCTTTTTTCAGACGGCTACATCGATCAGTTCGGAGGACCGGAGGGGAGAAAGTTCATGAAACCCAGGTTCAGGCAGATGCTTATTGATAATCAGGGTCTGAGTATGTCTGAACAAAAAGAAGTGTTCAACAGAACACTCCAGGAGTGGATTGAGCATGTAAATGACGGAAGAGAGCCATTAGGACAAATAGATGATGTAATTCTTCTTGGTGTCAGAATCTGAGTGTCAGGCTGTTTTCCTGTAACGCCTTACAGCAAGTGTTGTAAAGACTATTCCGATCATTATCAGAGAAATAAATTCCCTGCTTATATCGTATATTGTTGATCCTTTTAACATTACCATCCTGTTAATTCGCATAAGGTAGGCTACAGGATTTATAATATTAAAATTCTGGGCCCACATCGGCATACTCTCAAAAGGTGTAAAAATGCCGCTCATTAGTATGAAAATTATCATACAGAAAAAAGCGACAAACATATACTGCTGCTGTGTTGATGAGAATGTTGAAATGAACAGCGCCAGCCCCAGCACTGCAATAAGGAAGAGAGTTGCTGCAACAAACATAAGAAGAATACTGCCCTCGAACGGGATATTGAATGCAAGCTTCCCTATCAGGAGCCCTATTGCTAAATCTATAAGGCCGATAAGAAGAAATGGCACCATCTTGGCTATAATGAAATGATATTTTTTTACAGGCGTTACATTTATCTGTTCAATTGTTCCGATTTCTTTCTCCCTCACCAGATTTAATCCTGCCATAAGGAAACCGATTGCTGTAATCAGAATAACAAGAATCCCGGGAAGCATATAATACTTGTAATTGAGGGTCTCGTTATACCAGTATCTGTTTGTAATTTCAATACGCGGCTGCATTTTAACCGGTGTAACATTTATATTTTCCTTCATCAGATCGAGACTGTAATCTCTTACCACACCATTAAGATAGGCCCACGATAATTGTGCTGTTGAGGCATTTATGGCGTTTATCGTCGCAAGCATCTTTCCCGGAACTCCATTTGTTATATCTCTGCCGAAACCATTCTGAATATTTAAAACGACATTGCATTTATTCCGGTGTAAGAGGTTATTTGCATCATTTGTTGAAGAAGTTATATATGAGACCTTAAAGAATGAGGAGCCTTCAAGTTTGCTGACAAGACCTCTCGATTGAGATGTCATATCGTTGTCGATTATTGTAAGGGTAATATTCTTTATTTCCATTGTCAATGCCGGAACCAGGATAAGCATCTGAACAATGGGTATGGCAAAAATCGCTTTCGAAATAAATTTATTCCGGAAGATCTGAATGAATTCTTTCCTGATTAAGTAAAGTATTGTTCTCATCTTTGGTTCTTAATTCGTTTGTTCATTTGTTCGTTTGTTCTTCATTCGTTTGTTCAATTATCCTAATCTCCCCATCACCTTTTCTCCCTTTCTCTTACTCCAGTCTTATCTTAAACTTCCTCACACTCAATCCAATAAAAAACAATGTCATAACTATCAGAATAAGAGTCTCTTTCCAGACAAACAGCAGCCCTGTACCCTTAATCATTATGTTTTTGATTATAACTATGAAATATCTTGGTGGCAGTATCATGCTTATATAATCATATACTTTAGGCATATTCTCTAAAGGATAGATGAAGCCTGAGAGGAGAATCGTAGGAAGCATCAGTCCGATAAGGGAAATGAAGATAGCCTGCTGCATATTTGAAGAAACCGTGGATATAAGAATGCCAAGCGTAAGACTCATCAGAATATACAGCATGCTCTCAGCCAGCAGAAGGATTATGCTTCCTTTTACGGGGAGCCCGAAGACCAGCCACGAAAGCAGAAGGATGAGCAGAACATTTACAATTGAGAGTATAAAGTATGGCATCACCTTTCCCAGGATTATCTGAATCGGACGCAGAGGCGACACGAGGAGGACTTCCATAGTTCCGAATTCTTTCTCGCGTGTGATTGTGACCGAGGTCATAAGGGCGCATATAAGAATAAGTATCAGGGTAATTACCCCCGGCACAAACATGAAATGACTCTTTAGTTCCGGATTGTAAAACATCTTAACCTCCGGTTGAATTACTAATGAATTATTGACACCAGGACCGGCCATATCTGCTGTGAAATTATTAACAATAGCCATCGTGTAATTCGTTACAAGAGTAGCTGTATTGGGTTCCGAACCGTCAGCAATTATGCTGAGTGAAGCTTTCCCTTCACTTAAAAGTTTTTTGCCGAATCCCTCCTCAAATACTATTACAGCTTTTGTTTTTCCCTTTTTGAATAGTTTATCTATATCATTATAATAAAGGAGCTTACCTGTTTCCCTGAAAAAGCCCGATGAGATGATCTTGTCAGACAACTTTTGAGTTACCTCGTCATGCGAAAGATCGAGTATGGCAATCCCTGCATTTTTTATATCTGTGCTCACCGCATAACCAAAGATCAGGATCTGAGCAACAGGTATGCCGAACAGAATAAACAGAGTTCTGTAATCCCTGAAAATATGCAGGAACTCTTTCTTTACAAAACCGAGGAATCTTTTCATATATTGGTGTTAACATCTTCAATATCAAACACATCCGTCTTCTCGCCCCCAACCCCCCTAAAGGGGCTTAAATTTGTCCTGTAATTAGCCCCCCTCTAGGGGGGATGGGGGGCAAATAAGGCTAATTTGGCCTCGCAATCTTAATAAACACATCCTCAACCGAATCTGCATTATACTGTCTCTTGAGGTTCCCCGGAGTATCGAGTGCAACAATTTTCCCATCACTCATTATCGAAATACGGTCACAATATTCAGCCTCATCCATATAATGTGTTGTCACAAAAATTGTTATTCCAGTTGCTGCCGTTTCATAAATCATCTCCCAGAACTGCCGCCTGGTAATCGGATCAACACCTCCTGTCGGTTCGTCGAGAAAAACAATTTTGGGTTTATGCATTACAGCTACCGAGAATGCCAGCTTCTGTTTCAGCCCCAGAGGCAGATCAATAATTACCCGGTTCTCATAATCATGGAAATGGAGCTTATCAAGCAATTCATCTTTCCTTTTTTTAATCAGGTCCCTGCTCATACCGTAAATCCCGCCGAAGAGTGTAATATTCTCTTTTACTGTAAGGTCCTCATATAAAGAGAATTTCTGACACATGTATCCAATATTCTTCTTGATCTTTTCTGCCTGATGTTTAGCGTCAAACCCGGCAACAATAACTGTTCCTGAAGTGGGTTCAGAGAGTCCGGAAAGAATTCTTATTGCAGTTGTTTTTCCTGCTCCGTTTGCACCAAGAAATCCGAAAATTTCTCCCGCGTAAACCTCAAAAGAGAGATCATTGTTTGCAGTGAAACTGCCAAACTTCTTCACAAGATTTTTAACCGAAATTACTGTATTATTCATCTTTATAATAAGTCTTTAAGTCTAATATCTATAAGAAGGTAAAACGGCTCAGAGCACAGGGCACAGTGCGCAGGGGAACTGAATTTTGTTGTTTTGTCTCTTAATCCTTTAGTCACTTCGTCTCTAAGTCCCCCTGTCTCCCTTTCTCCCCCTCACCCCTCACACCTCACTCCTTCCTCCATCAGTTCCAAAAACCTGTCCTCAATACTGGCAACTGTCTCTTCAATTGTAACGTTTGTTAAACCTGCAAGCTTGAGATGTTCGTATATTGAATCACTGATATTATCTTCTTTTACAGTCACATGCACTGAGTCGCCGAATGGGAATGCAGTTAAGATTCCGGGATATTGCCTGAGGGCAACGAGAAGGCGGTATTTTTCAGGTGCTTTAACCGAATAGAGTTTTCTGCTGAATTCTTCTCTTATCTTCCCTGGTTTATCAATTGAAAGTATAGCACCGTTCTGTATAAGGGCAACCCTGTCGCATCGCATTGCTTCATCCATATAAGGAGTTGAGACAATTATTGTAATGTTATGGCTCCTGAGTTTGGCAAGCATTGTCCAGAATTCAGCCCTCGAAACAGCATCAACACCTGTGGTAGGTTCATCAAGCACAAGAAGCTTCGGTTTATGAATTAGTGCGCAGGAGAGTGCCAGTTTTTGTTTCATCCCTCCCGATAGCTTTCCTGCAAGCCGTTTCTTAAATGGCTCAATGTGAGAGTATATATCGGCGATAAGCTCATAATTTTCCTTTACTGTGGTTCCGAATACTGTGGCATAGAAATTCAGGTTTTCTTCCACCGAAAGATCCTGGTAAAGGCTGAATCGCCCGGGCATATAGCCGATGTTTTTACGTAATTCTTTGAATCCGAGTTTGTGATCAAGTCCAAGGACTTTCATTTCACCTGAGTCGGGGAGAAGGAGTGTTGTAATTATTCTGAAAAGTGTTGTTTTTCCGGCTCCGTCAGGACCAATGAAGCCGAAGATCTCTGATTCATTCACTGTAAAAGAGATATCTCTCAGAGCTGCTGTAGTTCCGAAATTCTTGCTTATCCCCGTTGATTCTATAACTTTTTGCATTTTTTACGATCAGAATATTGCTTCCCCGGGCATTCCGGATTTCATACTGCCGTCATTCTTAACATCAATTTTAACAGCATAAACAAGTAAAACTCTTTCCTCCTTAGTCTGTATGATTTTTGGAGTAAATTCAGCCTTGTCAGAGACATAGCTTATTGTTCCTGTGAATGATCTGAATCCTTTTACCCCGTCGTCAATTCTTACCTGGCAGGTTTGTCCGGTTTTAAAATTTCCGAGCTGCGCCCCGCTCACATATACTTTTAGTCGTATAACAGAAAGATCAGCAATCTTAACCAGAGGTTTCCCTGCAGCTGTTATTTCACCCGGCTCTGAATATTTTTCGATTATTGTACCGGTCAGCGGACTTTTCACAGAGCTTCTGGTTATTTGTTCTTTTACAATAGCTTTTTTCGACTCGAGTACTGCCAGCTCAGAACCTATTGAAACTTTTTGGGTATTATTTGCAGAAATTTGTTTCTGCAGCACGGCAACCTGACCTGTAAGATCATCCATTTGCTTTTGGGTGGCTGCATCGTCCTTCAGCATTTTGCCTATCCTTTCAATATTGATATTTATATTCTCAATCTGCTGATTAATAATATCATTCTGTGCATTTATTGAAGTTATCCTGGTTCTTACACTCTGCATCCCTGCGAGAATCTCTGCTTTCTGTAGATTAAGAAGTGTTGTGTCAATAAGTGCAATTAAGGATCCTTTCTCAATCTGAGTGCCATCTGCGGGATCGAACTGAATTATCCTTCCGTTTGTTTCTGAAGAAACAATTACCTCTGTCGCTTCAAAATTACCGAATGCGTCTGCCTGTTCGGTTTTGCTCTTGCAGCTCACAAGGGTTAGAGATGCAATTAGTAGGAATGTTGTGGTTTTCATATGTTTATTCTAAAGTTTATAGTTCGTTAAGAAAATGCCCCCGGGGCTTCGCCCCGCCCCCTAAAGGGGGCCTAATCCTCTGTATTTATGATAGCTTCAAGTAAACAAGAGTATTAGCCTCCCTTTAGGGGGTTGGGGGGCTATTTTAATTCCTTCCCACTGATATTCAGATACTCAACCTTAGCCAGAGCCAGATTGATTTTGTGAATCTCGTAATTGATTAGTGCCTGCTTCTCACTGTTCAGCTCACTCAGATATTCAGTTGCTGTAATTGTTCCATTCTCATATTTCGATTCGGCTGAGGCAGTAATGTTTTTTCGAAGCGCGATTTGTTTAATGTCTGTTTCGGTTAGTGCATTAAGTGAATTAATATCAGCTTCTTTTGAATTAAGCAGTCTCCTGAGATTATCTGTCAGATCTTTCTTTCGGTTATCTATTATTCCATGCTGTAAGGAGATAACCTGTTTTTCATTTTTTGCCTTATTCCAATCGAAAATATTCCATTTCACCCCACCACCTACAATGTAGTATGTATCAAAGGCAGGTTTAAAAAAATTCTGGCCCGGAGGATTTCCGTACCCCAGTGTGGCAAAACCAAAAACCTTTGGCATCCGCTTACTTTGAATCAGACCCAGGGTGGCATCGAGTTGAT
>JFJP01041355.1_pt1 | contig 21248 bp, 15 predicted proteins | sample 431651 | NCBI WGS metagenome assembly JFJP01 (sample SAMN02602958, study PRJNA72255) | Microbial mat metagenome, whole genome shotgun sequencing project. | biome: fresh water; feature: sink hole; material: water; isolation source: purple microbial (photo- and chemosynthetic) mats found in...
GGTTTATGAATTACAATACCTCCTTCTGGTGAAATATATCCTGTAACCTCATCTCCGGGTATTGGATTGCAGCATTTTGCTATCTGATAAGATTGTTCAGCATTATCAATATTTTCCTTTAGGAGAAATGGTACACTCTTGTCAATTTTACCTTTTGAAGTATCATTTAAATTATCTTTTGAAGTTTCATTTTTATCTTTTTTTGATCCGATAAATTTTAACTCCCAATACTTAATTACATTTTTTGACGGTGTACCTTTCAGTATTTTCTTTATGTTACTAAGGTTGATTCTGCCTAAGCCGAGACCAGCAAGTAACTCTTCTTTACTATTTACTTCATAAGCAGAAAGGAGTTTCTTAATAGTTTCATTGTTATAGGTTTCGCCTAGTTCTTTAAGTTTGGTATCAAGAATTTCAATACCTTTTTGCGTACTTTCCTTCGATTCGTTCTTAAGAGAATTTTTGATGGCATCCTTTGCTTTTGATGTTCTCACAAATGAAAGCCATTCTCTTTCAGGCTTGGCGATATCGGAAGTAATTATCTCAACCTGATCTCCGCTCATCAGGATTGCGTTGATTGGGTTAAGCTTATAGTTTATTTTTGCGCCAATAGCTTTATCTCCAACCTTCGTATGAATCTCATAGGCAAAATCAAGCGCAGAGGCTCCTTTAGGCAGACTAACAAGTAAGCCTTTTGGTGTAAATACCATTATCTCTGATGAAAAGAGATTCATCTTGAATTCATCGAGGAATTCAATAGGGTCCTCATGCGGATTCTCGAGCATGATCCTTATTTTCTTGATCCATTTATCGAGCTCACTTTCAGCTGATTCATCGCCCTTATATTTCCAGTGAGCGGCATAACCCCGTTCAGCAATCTCATCCATCCTTTTACTCCTGATCTGGACCTCAACCCACTTGCCATCAGGACCCATAACAGTTACATGAAGTGCTTCATAACCATTTGGCTTAGGTCTGCTTACCCAATCGCGCAGACGATCAGGTTTTGGCAGATATGAATCGGTTATTATGGAATAGATATTCCAGCATTGAGTTTTCTCAGGAACACCTTCAACAGCCTCAAAAACAATTCGTACTGCCAGTACATCATATATTTCTTCAAATGGAACACTTTTAGCCTGCATCTTGTTCCAGATTGAAAATATCGACTTTGGCCTTCCGCTTATATCAAATTTGAACCCTGATTTTTCGAGTTTTTCAATTATAGGAAGTGAGAATTTATTTATAAGGGCAATGTATTTTTTTTCACTGTGTTTCAGTTTTGAAGCAATCTCTTCATAAATCTGTGGTTGCCTGAATTTGAAACTGAGATCTTCCATCTCGCTTTTTATGGCATATAGTCCAAGCCTGTGAGCAAGCGGTGCGTACAGGAAGATCGTCTCTCCTGCAATTTTCATTTTTTTGTGCTCGGGCATTGAATCCAGAGTCCTCATATTATGAAGTCGGTCAGCAATCTTGATAAGGATTACCCTTAGATCATCCGACAGGGTGAGAAGCATTTTGCGGAAGTTCTCAGCCTGAAGAGAAGAGGAGTTTTCTTTGTTATATGTGCCTGAAATTTTTGTCAGTCCGTCGATAAGCGAGGCAATCTTTGGTCCGAAATCTCTTTCAACATTTTCAAGAGTATATTCCGTATCCTCAACAACATCATGCAACAGAGCAACTGCAATTGACTTTGCCCCGAGACCAATCTCCTGATTTACGATTTTTGCTACTGAAATAGGGTGTATTATATATGGTTCACCCGATTTTCTGCGCATGTTCCAGTGAGCATCATTGGCTATTTTAAATGCTTTGTCAATAAGCTCTTTATCTCCGGGTTTATTGCACCTGAGCAGGTTCTTTACAAGGGCATCGTATTCTGTCTGAATACTCTTTATATCCTCATCATCAAATATATCCTTCTTCCCCATAAACTTTTTTTGCTGCTCCAGCCTTTATGGCTGCAAATATAGCGTTTCCCGATTAAAGTTGTAGTTGATTTTTTATTTTCTAACGGTTACGGATTATTGTAACAGTACCTGTTCTGTTCAGGTTAGCACCAGATGGTGTTGTTACTCTAAGAAACCACAAACAGACACTCTGAGACTGTTGAAGTGAACCTGAACTTCCATCCCACGATTCACTGAAATCATCTGATTCAAACAGAACCTTGCCATGCCTGTCGGTAATTATGAGTTTATAATCTTTCGGAATAAATGACATTACGGGTTTGAAAAGGTCATTTTTAAGATCATTGCCCGGAGTAAAAACATTTGGTACAGTAATAACTTCAGTTGGGGAGGTGCATGCCTTTAGTGAGTTACTTACTCCTGATATACCATAGGGATTGTTCATCTCTGTTGCTGAAATGTAAAAGCAAATTTCACCTGTTTTAACATCATTCATTATATCTCTGTAACTTATTTTCAGAGTACTGTCTGATTGAAGAACTGTCCTGCTTTCCAGAAAACCTGTACCAAAGTCTGTGTATACTTTATAATCTGATACTTCTCCGTTCCATAACCGGTATTTGTTCCATGATAAGAGAATATTATCCATTTCTCTTTCAAGTTTAAGTACTATGTTTGAAGCAGTATTAGAGAAAGTTGACCTTAGGTTGCAATAGTTTAACGCAACGAGGCGGTACGAGTTAACAAGATTAATATCAGCCTGATTATCAGTATAGGCAACAACCCCATTAACAGACTGCATGCGGGCTGTTTCGGTCCAGACGCCGCTTTCTCCTGTTTTACGCTCAAGAATGAAACTCTTAACCTCTGATTGTGGGTCGATAGTAAACGAAACAGATACCTTTTTCTCATCTGTAATTGTTGCATAATCTGCATTTATCCATTCAGGTGGCCTTTGCATACGGGTCAGAAGGCACTCTTTATTTGATGATACAGAGGTTCCATCCTCAAGATTTGTTCTGATATAGAAACAATAATTGGCTCCCGTAATGAAGTCCGTTATAGTTGCGTTCGTTTTATCTGAACCTGTTACAGCCAGTTCCTTATAACTTCCACCATTTACAGATCCCATTATTGAATAACCAGTAATATTAACCGGGTAATTTGTGTAATTGTTCCACGAGAGTTTTATTTCCTTACGGCAGGTATCAGTTGCTACAGTTTCAAAAACAGAACTTATTTCATTTGAAAAAACACTCGTGCAACGCGGTAGCCTCATTGACGCAACAACATATTGGACACTGGAATATTTTGATGCAGTGTTTGTAAGTTTGTATGTGGTCGCTGACGGATCCCATACTGTATCAATGGGGATAGCTCCGCCTGATGTTGATTTGTATAATATATATGCAGCTATGCCGGTTGAAGAACTTAAATTCCACTTTAGCACGGTAAATCCGGTTTCGGTCTCGATTGAAACTGATTTAAAAAGAGGAGGGAGAGGCGGATCTGTTTCACAATCAGGCTGGGAATAGCCTTTAAACAGGCTGGATGTTAAAAGAAATGAAATTAATATGAAAATCTTTATTTTCATTTTGAACCTGCAGTTATTTCATAAAGGTCATCTATTGAATAATACGTGTTTGCAAGTTCTTTTATTTCATCAGGACCAATAGTTCTTATCTTTTCTGCGAGCCTGTAATAATATGAGTTGTCGAGACCGAATTCCCACGCCGATCTGAAGCTCTCTGAAAGGGCGAAGGGACCATCGAACATTCTGAGCATCTCTCCCGACATAACGTTTCTTACCAGATCAAGCTCTTCGGTACTTATTGCAGTTGTCTGAAGCAGTTTTATCTCCTTATAAATTTCGTCTATGCTTTTCTGAAGGTGTTTTTTGCCGACTTCAGTTGAGATAACTTTGTAACCTGCAAGATTTAAAGATGTTACACCCGAGTTTATGCCATAAGTATAACCTTTCTCTTCCCTTATATTCCTCATCAGCCTTGATCCGAAATATCCGCCGAGAATAGAATCAAGTATTTTCAGACCCGGATAATCGGGGTTTCTCTTATTAATTGTTGCAGAACCGATTCTTATTGCTGACTGTACAGATCCCGGTTTATCAATATGCATTTTTTTCAAAGTACCGGCTTTCAGCGAATCAGGTGTTTCCTTCCAGTCGCTTTTCCGGATTTTTGTTTTGCCGTACAAAGCATTCAGAAGATCAAATGTTGCCGGGTGTATTTTGCCGGAAACAAAAAGAGCCATATTTCCGGGAACGTAGTATTTTGTATGAAAGTCCTTTATAGCTGATACTGTTACATTCTCAAAGTCGTTCTCAACAACCTGTCTGCCATAAGGATGGCTCTCTCCAAAAATCGATTCAAAAAACTGATCGGAAGCCAGATTACTTACTTTTTCCCTGTTGACAAGAAACCAGCTGGCTCTCTTTTTCATCAGAGCATTAAGTTCTTCTTCAGGAAATAAAGGATTGAAAATAACCTCATTACTTAATTCAATAGCTTTTTCAGTATGTTTTGAAAGGAAGTAAAGAGCAATTCCTGCCCGGTCTTTTTCGGCATATTGCTGCATAAAGATGCCATAAAAGTCAAGTATACGGCTGAGTTCTTCAGAAGTATAATTAGCAGATCCTTCCGATAGCATCATGTTGGTTGTTGATGCCATGAGCGGTTTTGTTTCAATAATCTGGCCGGCCTTAAACGAGAATTCTATTCTCATTATGTCCTCTGTTCCCGCCTCAGTCATAAACAGAGGAATTCCGTTGTCGAGATGTTTTGAAACCGGATCAGGAATAACTACTTTTTCAACCGGATATACTGGCGGCTGTATTTGATGCAGACTCTTCATTATCCGTCCTTTTTGTTTGATTTATAATATAATGTACTGCAGTTGGATTGTGTAAAATACTTTTCCATGGCCTCATTCACCATTTCACGGGTGACCTTCCTGTAAGATTCAACTTCATTATTTATAAGTCCTGCATCTCCCAGAAGTTCGAAGAATGCCAGATTTGTGGCTTTATGAAGAATATTTGAGTTTGAAAAGACTGTTGATGCTTCAAATTTGTTTTTAACTTTTTCCAGCTCTTCATCAATTCCTTCATTACTGGTAAGACTTTTCAGGACTTCATTAATGCCATCTTCAGCCTCATCAATGCCTGTACCTTTCATTAGCTTTCCCTGAATGAAAATTAGTCCGGGATCGATATCAGATGTTATATAAGCATTTATCTCGGTAAACAGTTTCTTTTCCCTTACAAGTTTTGTGTAAAGCCTACCTGACTCTCCACCGGCAAGGAGATCCGTAATAAGATCGAGGGTGTTGAAATCATCACTTTTTCTTCCTCCTATATGCCAGACTTTATAGATTGATGTTGCGGGTACAGCTTTTTTGATAGTGATACTTCTTTCTTCTGTCTGTTCGGGTTCTTCAGCTATCAACCTGGGTTTTAGTTTTCTTTTCTCAATAGGACCGAACCATTTTTCTGTAAGTTGTTGTGCTTTATTATAATCTATATTTCCCGTAAGTGTAAGAATAGCATTGTTAGGAGCGTAGTGTGAATAGAAAAACTTCTTAATGTCCTCAAGATTAGTTCTTTCGATGTGGGAAATATCCATTCCGATTGTTGACCACCGGTATGGGTGGACTTTGTAAGCCATGGGTCTTAATTTCAGAATGGCATCTCCATAGGGCTGATTAAGATATCTCTGTTTGAATTCTTCTATTACAACGTTTTTCTGGTTATCGAGGTTTTTCTGTGAGAAATCGAGTTTATTCATTCTGTCTGATTCAAGCCAGAAGCCTGTTTCGATATTTACTGCAGGAACAGTTAAATAATAGTTTGTTATATCATTATTTGTAAAGGCATTATTTTCTCCTCCCACCATTTGCAGAGGAGTGTCATAATCAGGGATATTTAAAGTACCGCCAAACATAAGATGCTCGAAAAGATGAGCAAGGCCCGTCGCATCAGGATCCTCATCCCTTGAGCCAACGTCGTAAAGAATGTTCATTGCAACGAGAGGTGTTGATTTGTCTTCGTGGACAATAACCCGCAATCCGTTATCCAGCGTAAATCTTTTATATCCGATCATAGAGGAAGATTTTTAATCATTTACCCTGAAATAAATACAATTATTTTTATTAAGAGACAAACTTAATTAAAAAACAAAGAAGGTTTGGTATTGTTTTTATATTTGCACTATTATGGTTGTTAACAGGTTTTTCAGAAGAGTTACCCGCTTCAGGTTTGTAGATATTGATCAGATTAAACTACTTTACATCCTGAGTATTATAGTGGGCTTGCTTAGTGCTCTTGCAGCTGCCTTTCTAAAGAATTCAATTCATTATACACATCAGATTCTTACCGAAGGAATAACAAGGGAATCAGGTAGTTACCTTTATCTGGTATACCCATTCACGGGAATGCTTCTTACCCTTTTATTTGTAAAATTCATTGTCAGGGATAACATTGGTCATGGGATCAGCAGGATACTTTATTCTATCTCGAGAAAAAATAGTTATCTCAGGACGCATAATACCTGGACATCAATTGTAGCAAGTACAATAACAATTGGTTTCGGAGGTTCTGTTGGGGCAGAGGCTCCTATAGTTCTTACCGGCTCATCAATTGGCTCAGTAATAGGCCGGTTTTTCAAACTGAATTATAAAAATATCACACTTCTGATTGGTTGCGGAGCCGCGGGAGCTGTTTCCGGAATTTTTAAAGCACCAATTGCAGGCATAGTTTTTACTCTGGAGATTCTGATGCTTGATTTGACTATTGCCTCAATTGTTCCCTTACTTATATCTTCTGTGACTGCTGCTACAGTAGCATATTTCCTGATGGGTGATCAGGTTCTTTTTACATTTAATATTACAGAAGCATTCAATATCTACAATATCCCATGGTATATTGTTTTGGGGGTTATAACGGGAATGATCTCACTCTATTTCTCAAAAATGACTTTATTACTTGAAGGTAGTTATGAGAAAATAAAAAATACCTGGGTGAGGCTTGTACTCGGAGGGATTGTATTGGGGGGTCTGGTTTACCTTTTTCCACCTTTGTATGGTGAGGGCTATGATTCAATTATGCTTTTGCTGCAGGGCAATACTGAAACAGTTATGGGGAATTCTTTTTTTGGGGAGCATTCTGACAGTTTCATTATGATAAGCCTCTTCATGGCAGGAATGATACTTCTTAAAGTTGTTGCAAGCAGTTCCACAAACGGAGCAGGAGGTATCGGCGGTATCTTTGCGCCCACTCTTTTTCTGGGAGGTATTACAGGATATTTAGTTTCCAATGTTTTCAGAAAACTCGATTTTGTGGATCTTCCGGATAACCGGTTTGTTCTTGTTGGAATGGCAGGTATGATGGCGGGTGTAATGCATGCACCGCTGACAGCGATTTTTCTTATTGCTGAAATTACAGGTGGGTATAACCTTCTTATCCCATTAATTATAACATCAACGGTGGCCTTTATAACAACCAGAAGCTTTGAAAAACATTCAATTTATCATGTTCAGCTTGCTGAGAGGGGTGATCTTATTACACACGATAAGGATAAGGCTGTTTTAACAAGGATGAACTGGAAAAAAGATATTGAAACAGATCTTCTGAAACTTAATAAAGGAGATACACTGGGAGATTTCATTAAAGTTATTTCCAAATCAAAAAGAAATATATTTCCTGTTGTCGATGAGTATAATATACTCGAAGGAGTTGTATCTCTTGATGATGTAAGGGAGATTATGTTCAGGCAGGAACTTTATTCAAATACATATGTGAAGGATATTATGACAATACCTCCATCCTATATTGACAAAAAGGAAAATATAGATACTGTTATGGATACATTCAGAAAAACAGGAGCATGGAACCTTCCTGTGCTGGATGATGGTTATTATGTCGGATTTATTTCAAAATCGAGAATATTTTCTACCTACAGGGAGTTGCTGCAGGAGCTTTCAGAAGAATAATTTTAAAATTTAATATAATGAAACGAGACACTGAAATTTTTGACCTTATTGAAAGGGAACGCCAGAGACAGATAAACGGACTTGAACTTATTGCTTCGGAGAATTTTGTTAGTCCGCAGGTGCTCGAGGCTATGGGTTCGGTAATGACAAATAAATACGCCGAAGGTTATCCCGGAAATCGTTATTATGGTGGATGTGAAATAGTTGATCAGTCAGAGCAGATTGCAATTGACAGACTTAAAAAGTTATTTGACGCCGAATATGCTAATGTCCAGCCGCACTCCGGTGCTCAGGCGAACATGGCTGTGTTTATGACTGTTTTAAAGCCGGGAGACACTTTTATGGGTTTGAATCTTGCTCATGGCGGACACCTGTCGCATGGATCACCTGTAAATTCATCGGGGATATTCTATAAGCCCGTTGCCTATAGTGTAATTGAGTCAACAGGACTGATTGATTATGATCAGATGGAAAAGTCTGCCCTGACTGAAAAGCCAAAAATGCTTATTGGTGGTGCCTCAGCATATTCGAGGGAGTGGGATTATAAGAGGATGAGGGAGATTGCTGACAAAGTGGGTGCTATTTTCATGGTTGATATGGCTCATCCCGCAGGTCTTATAGCTGCAGGTATGCTTAATAATCCTTTGAAGTACGCTCATATTGTTACCTCAACTACTCATAAAACACTGCGTGGTCCGAGAGGTGGAATTATTCTTATGGGAAAAGACTTTGTTAATCCCTGGGGATTAACAACTCCCAAAGGAGAAGTAAAGATGATGTCTTCATTATTGAATTCTGCAGTTTTCCCGGGTATTCAGGGAGGTCCTCTTGAACATGTTATTGCATCAAAGGCCGTCTCTTTTGGAGAAGCTCTGGACCCTTCATTCAGAGAATATCAGAAAAGGGTAAAAAACAATGCGGCGGTTATGGCTAAGGCATTTATGGATAAAGGATATAAAGTTGTCTCGGATGGTACTGATAATCACCTTATGCTTATCGACCTTCGCACTAAATTTCCTGACATCTCGGGCAAGAAGGTTGAGAATACACTTGTTCTTTCACATATTACAGTAAATAAAAACATGGTTCCCTTCGACAGCAGGTCGCCTTTCCTCACATCAGGACTGCGTGTCGGTACTCCGGCTGTGACAACAAGAGGATTAAGGGAAGAACACATGGGAACGATTGTTGATTTAATTGATGAAGTTATTTCTAATATTGAAAATGAGGCAGTTATCGCCAGAGTGGGAGGCAAGGTTGTTGAAATGATGAAATCACTTCCTCTGTTTCAGATGTAAGAGGTTAATAAGTTCCTGATTTTCTTTTTTTCAGTAGTAATATTTTTATAGTAACTTTGTTTTTGTTTTTAGAAATAGATATAGATATAGATGAATAGCCAGAAACTTATTTTTGTTGTTGACGACGATCCCTTTATCAGAACTCTTGTAGTAAAACGTTTTGCATCTGATCTTTACCGGATGGAAGCCTTTTCTTACGGCGAGGATTGTCTGAAAGCCCTTGATAAAAAGCCTGACCTTATTATACTTGACTATTTCTTTGTTAACAATGATAACCCGGTTATGAATGGCATGGAAGTTTTTGATAAGATAAAAGAACTCAGTCCCGGCATACCTGTTATTATGCTCTCTGGTCAGGAAAAAGGTGAAATTGTGCTCGAACTGGCACGCAAAGGTATAGATGATTATATTATCAAGGATAATAATCTAATTGATAATCTTCAGGTTGCAATAAAAGAGCTATTTGACAGGCAGTAGTAATATTACTTACCTCAATTCTTTTTGCACGCCCTAAATCCCATAGCCGTCAAATTAAGCTTAGTATTGAATATGCATAATTTGAAAGCTGGGGTTGTCTAAAAAGTTCTTTTTAACCGCAGAGTTCGCAAAGTAATAGCAAAGGACGCAAAGTTAAATTACTGTATAGCAAGCCTTTGAATTTCCTGAAATTAAAATATTTAGGCCTTGACAAATCAATCATCCTAAACCTTTTTAAGTATCCTTAGGTTGACGACTATACACTTAATCCCCTTAATTTGGATTTCTCGTAATCTGAAACTTACAAAACTCCCTCCAGATATATTGCAAAAGAAAGTGTTTTAAGAAACACTTATCTTAATTTAAAATTATAGGTAATTGTTCCTTTCTGAATTTCAGGAGCATCAGGTAAGGCATCGAACTTAGCCTCCAGTGCAGCATCTTTCGCAACTTTAAGTAGATAATCATCGAGGGTGGTCGATCCTTTTATCCCCGGAGTGGCCTTTGTTACTTTGCCTGTCCGGTCAACTATTACTTCAACAACTACTCTTCCTTCACCCTGATAATCATATTTTGGAGGAGGTAGGGATCTGAATCCACGTCCCTGAAGATCATATGATATACCCTGTGTACCAAGGCCATTGCCTTCGCCCCGTACATTTGAATCAACCGAACCTGTTGGAGAACCCTGATTGCCTGTACCGCCTGCTACTCCCTCACTTGTTGAGTTAGTTCCTGAATTTTTTGCATTTGCAAGCGCATTCCTGGTTCTGTTTACAATATCAGCCTGTCTTTGTTGTTCAGCTGCAACTCTTTTTCTTTCAACCTCTTCCTCGTCCCTGCGTTTCTTTTCAGCCTCGAGCTCCGCTCTTCGAATCTTGTCAGCCTCAATTTTTTCAAGTTTTTTCCTTTCCGCCTCGGGATCAACTTTTTTAACCTCAGGTGCCTCTTCGTCATTTTGTGTTAAGAGTGCCTCTTCGGTTTGCTGATCGGCAGAGCTGGCGGGTACCGGAACAGAAGTTGATTCTTCAACAGCTGCCTGGGATGGTTCTATTAATCCCATACCGGTTTCATCTGTTCCGAAATTGACAAGAATCCCCTCTTCCATTTCCGGCGGTGCCTGAAATGAGAAACTGGCAAAGAAGAGCACAGCAAACAAAACAATATGAATTATTGCTGCTCCTGCAATCCCTCTTCCTTTTTCGGAAGGGATCCTGCGCATATCATTATTTGGCTGAGGTTGCAATTATCAGTTTGTAATTATTTCTTTGAGCAATATCCAGAACTTTTACAACATTTTCGAAGGGAACACTCTTGTCGGCATGAACAGAAATATACATGTCGGGTTCTCCTCCAAGTTTCTCCTTAAGTAAGCCTTCAAGCTGATCAAAAGCAACCATTTGTTTTTCAACATAGTAGTTCAGATCACTTGTTATTGATACTGTTGTCTGAGGCTTGGCTGAAGTTTGTGTGCTTCCTTTAGGCAGCAATAGTTTTATTGCCGATGGATGAACAAGAGTGGATGTCAACATAAAGAAAATTAGCAAGTTGAAAACCACATCAGTCATGCCGGCAGAACTGAAGTTTATACTGATTTTATTTCTTTGTGTGATTGCCATTTCAACGAATTGTTTTTACCGGTTCATTTAAAATGTCCATAAACTCCGTAAGTGTGGCTTCGAGATTAAAAACAACCTTCTCAACTTTTACAACAAGTGTATTATAGGCGAAATATCCCAGAATCCCGACAATAAGACCGGCAACAGTTGTAATCAAAGCTGTGTATATACCGCCTGACATCATTGATACATCAATATTATTACCTGCCTGCGACATTGAATAAAAAGACTGGACCATCCCGATTACAGTTCCCAGAAAGCCAAGCATCGGCTCTGCTCCAGCTATTGTTGCCAGGGTAGGGAATCCTTTTTCAAGTTTCGATATTTCAAGCTTCCCAACATTTTCAATTGCTGTTGATATGTCCTGAAGCGGCCTGCCAAGCCGGGCAATTCCTTTTTCAACCATCCGTGCAGAAGGACTGTCGGTTGATTTGCAAAGAGCAAGTGCGGCATCTATTTTACCATCATGAATATAATCCTTGATTCTGTTCATGAAATTGGTATCTTCCTTAGTTGCCTTTCTGATTACATAGTATCTTTCAACAAATATGTAGGCTGCAACAAAGGACAACAGTATTATTGGGATCATTACCCAACCTCCAAGAATTGTTAAATCGAGAAGAGTCATCTCCTTTGCAACCGTGTTTTCAACAGGAATTGCCCCCCCCTGCATAAGTAGCTGTATAAATGCCATATTGTTCTTTTATTAATTAGATGCCTGTTACTGCTTTATTGTCGTGCGAAGTTATTAAAAAACGTAATTATACCCCTTTCTATTATCCCGGTTTAATAACAATGGAATAATATTTATTAACCATTTACTTTTACTCGTTTTCCTTTGGTACAATTTCTTCTTCTTTTTTTATATCAGCTTTTTCTTTTTTTCTGAAAAGGTCGGAGAATTTATCGAAATCCTGCTTGAAAAGAATACCAATTCCTTGAGTATAAGGCCCTTTTATGACATTCATTTCATTATAACGGTTGAAGACCTTGAATCGTATTTTTTCAGTGATCTTTATCTCTGCATCAAAATCACCCGTTATCTGGTTTGTAGATTCTGCACTGCTGGTATTTCCCCTGACATCGAGGTTAGTGTTTAAAATTACCTTGTCATTTAGTATCTGGGTGGATAAAGCAAACTCTAATTCCTGTGGGTTAATATCTTTATTTCCGCTGCCGGGCCTGTAAACTACGCCAAGGTTGAAATCATTGCTTATCTGAGATAACCAGTTGCTTAACTGATTTGAAAGCATCTCAAATGTTGTTGCCGATATTGCTGATGGGCCTGTTGATCCAGCGGTGTTATCAGGTACGCCGGTTGCTGATCCTGATGCAATGAAGCTGTTTCCTATAAGAAGGGCAAAAATCTGTTTGTTCATTTCTTCTTCAGTTGCAATCGAATTTCTTAATGCGGCTCTTGTTTCCTCGTCTGCATTAGGGAGATATATGTCAAATTTGACGGTAGGGTTGAAAAGTTTACCTGAAAGACTAAGCTGAGGTTCGACTAGAATTCTCTCCTTGAATCTTTCCTCAGGTATAATAGGGTACAGCGAGGCCTTCAGGTTTTTATAAATTGCTTTTATCTCTATCTCTGCATTATCAAGATCACCGTTGAAGATTATTTTACCTCCATTTTCCACAGTAAAAGGTTTGTTGAAAAGATTACCAAGTGTAAACAGGTAATCGCCATCCTCAATAATATAGTCCCCAATCATCCTGAAATCACCCTTCCTGTTAAGGCTTATATTAAGATTACCTGAACCATGTCCCTTCATAACGTCACCAACCTTCGAGTCAAATATCATCTGCACCTCGGCATCAGGAGTAATATCAAGATCAAAATTTATATCTACACCTGTTTTCTTTGGTGCCGTAATTGCCTGATTGATAATGATTCCATTTTCGTTAACTGAGTCAGCTTTTGAATCAATAAATGAGATAAATGAATACTCAGAGACAGAAAGGCCACTATTTAGCGGAATAAAGAACCTGGTGTTTTTACCTGTTTTGGCCGACCCTGAAAAGGAAAGTAGTCCCGGTCCGCTTTTTATAGTTGTAACTCCTGAAGCATAGGCTGTTCCATAGAACATTGTATTGTCTTTTGGTTTTGTATTAAGAACCATTGTTTCGTTTGCCATTGTGACAATAATGTCGGCTGTATATTCTTTGAAATTCTTATGAAAAATAGTGCCATTAAGTACTGCGGTATTGCCTTTTTCATCATCGATCTTCATGTTGTTGAACTTGATACCCTGTTTATCAAATCTTACGGTATCATTCATTTTATATTTGGTCTGAAGGTAATCAACCTTCATTGATGCATTCTCAGCCAGCAAAGCACCTTTCAGAATAATACTTCCCGGCGATCTGGTAAGTTTTACTTTTCCGGAAACCTTACCGGTTATTTCGGAAGCAAAAACTCTTAGAAGCGGATTAAGTGCTTCAATATGAAGCTTTGATGTTGTTATATCAAGATCGAGTAATTTACGTGCGGGGTTGTAAAAGCCTTCAATATCAAGCATTTTGACTCCATCAAGATTATTTCCTCCGCTTATTCGAATTACCTTTTTCAAAATATCAAGCTCTGATACAATCGAAATATCGCCGTATTTACTTCCAAGCATCGAAAAATCAGATGCAGTTATGTTACTGACCAGCAAAAGATCTTTGTAAACGTTTTTAAGATGAATCTTTCCACTAAGTGATCCGCTAAAATTGAGGGGAATAACAGTTGGATCCTTTATACTCTTCTGATTAACAAGGAAATTAAGTATTCCCAGGTCAATTCCTTTGAAATCGAGCAGAAGTGTATCAGCAGGATCTTTTGATATTGTACCGTCAATAAGATATCCATTATTGTTGTTGCTTAAGTACAATCTGTTGAATTTGAGCGTACTGGAATCGATTAGGATATCAGATTTGTGTATTTTCCATTGTTTTCCCCGTGAATAAACATGTGATGAGTCAATGTCGATTCGCAGGATGTTATTCTGGTTACCCTCGGAACTTTTAACAATTAACCCGTGAGCAGTAAAACTTCCATTGTTGAGCACTTTCTCTTTATTGTCCCAGCCAAGTGAAAAAGTAAAATTATCTGGTACAATATCTAATCCGAGATTAAACTCTTTGAGCTCAGACTGTTTGAGTAATGAAAGAGAACTCGTTGTGATTTTCGCATTCAATTCAGAACCCGTCATTGAAGCATCAAATGAGAAGTCATTAAAAATATTATTTTTTACAGAAAGCAATTTTGATTTCCCTGTAACTTTAAAGGCACTGTCAGGAAAGACAGTTCCCTGCAGAAAGCTTTTGTCAGCTACCAAAACACCTGTTCTGAAAAAGGCATTTAATCTGTCAGTGTTTTTGAAATTTATAGTGAATGTGAAGTTGTTTTTTCTGGGGTCGGTGCGGGCAGGAGCCTTAAATTGAGTGGGCATGAGTTTGGCAAGAGCAGTTTTAACAACACCCCCCATCGCTGCAAAGTTATATTTCCCGGTGATATCAGCATCCAGAAAGTCTGTTCTGAGACTAAGCACAGAAGCGTTATTTTCATTGTTTGTTCTTATTGAAAAGTCGTATAATTCCAGTTCATTGCCATATTTTACAAATTTTGAATTAAGCAATTTTATTTCACCATCAAGGTTATCAATACTGTTCCCCTTAAAGTTAGAGGTAAGTAATACTGTAACAGAAGATGTGGTATCAAGCTTATCAAAATTGAGTTTATAGAGGTTGGCATCAGCTATATTAAGAGTGAAGTCAAATTCAGGAAGTGATTTTCCGAAATTAAGAAGTCCGAGGAGGTCAAGTTTTATATTTTCATCCATAAGGTTAATGCTACCATCCCATGTATTCTCGGTAAACAACCCGTTGAGCGATATATTCCTGTACGTATAGCTCTGTATTTCAACGCTGTCTATTTCCCCTGTAAGATTTGCAGCAAAACTTTTAAATGAATATGCATACCCGTCAACATTGGTTTGAAGGCTTAGTTTCCCCAGCAAGTCGGGTTTTCCGGTAAGGTTACCCAAATCAATTTCGCTGCCGGTTAATAGTCCTTTTATCTGGTATCTGCCTGATTTTTCAGGTCTGAATGAAATATCTGCCCGGACATTACCCTCATTTGTTATTATTGAACCGTAAGTAACAAAATCAGTTGTAAAACCTGTGAAGCTGCCATCAAATGTTATGCTTCCCAGCTTATAAATAAAATCAGGTAATACAAGCTTCTCTTTTCCCGGTATGTTCAGGTTTTCAAAATCAGTGGCATTTGTCTTTAGCGAGTTGACTCCTATATAAATAAATGCTTTATTGATATCAGGCAGCCCTGAAAAATCAAAATCACAATTCAGATAGGTATAATCCCTGTATGACAATTCGAGGTTCCTTCCCCTTAGTTCAGAAACAGTGCCTAGTATTTTTCCTGAAATCCACACTGACTCATTTATTCCGGCGAGTGAAGGGATAAAGTGTTTAAGATCAGAAGTACTTACAACTGATTTGTCAAGGATTATTTCAATATTGACTTCATCAACAAAATGTTTGAATGATTCTGCAGTTAATGATTTTAGTGCCAGTTCAGGAATATTTATAATGCTGCTATCGCAATTTATGTACAGGTCTTTCAGAATTATATTCTGATTTGCCAGTGTGACTGAACTGCTGAGTCTTTTTAAATTAAACCCTCCTGATTCATAGAATGAAAGATCATAAATTTTGAAAGAGGTCGAATCGTCGCCCGTCTGAAAATCTTCAAATATCAAATTTAAGTTGTTAATCTTCAGGTTTTTAAAATCGAATCCGTTTTTTATTGCAGGAACCGTTTTATTTATAAGAGAGAAAGACCCATGAGTTACAGCCACCTGATCGAATGAAAAAAAACCGGATGATACTTTTGTTGAATCAGCAGGCTTTTTAAGCATGTCAAGATACCAGGTCAGATTCATTGTACCCGTTGAATCGGTTATCAGGTAAATTATCGGTTCTTCGAGAGTTACTTTTCCAAGCCGTATCGTACTCTTTTTAAAATCAATACTTTTAAAACCAGTAATTGCTTTCTTTGAATATAGCAGAGTATCATCATTCTGGTCCTTAATAAGAATGTCGTTTATCGACAATTTGTTAAAGAATTTATACTCTATTCTGCCGATTGAGATGTCTGAATTCATTTTCCTGGAAAAATGTAGTGTGACCCTTCTGACCAGAAGTGTTTGAATTTCAGGAATCTGTAAAACGGGAATTATAATGGTGGGGAGAATAATTATTACTCCGGCAACAATGATAAAATACTTTATTGATTTTTTAATCCTGTTGAGCATCAAAAACTAATTGTCACATAATTAAACTTACCCCATTGGCGTAAAGATAACAAAAAGCAACTTAAGTTCTTCTCAGAATTCAAACTCGCAGTTTGTAAGGGATATTTGAAAATGTTATTTTTGAGGCGGTTTTGGGTACGTAACCTGGTTTATTTTTTATAGAGTTGTTAACAAACTTCGGATGTCAGTTACAATATTAGCTATAGAGTCTTCGTGCGATGATACATCGGTAGCTGTTATAAGGGATGGTTGTGTTCTGTCTAATCTTATTGCAAATCAGGATATCCACATGTCATACGGTGGTGTGGTTCCCGAGCTTGCTTCAAGGGCTCATCAGGCTAATATTGTTCCGGTTACGCATCAGGCAATGCTTAAGGCAGGGGTGACTTCCGATGAAATAACTGCAGTGGCATTTACCCGTGGTCCGGGTTTACTCGGTTCTCTTCTGGTGGGCACTTCCTTTGCAAAGGGTTTTGCTCTCGCAAAAGAGATACCCCTTATTGAAGTTAACCATCTTCAGGCTCATGTTATGGCCCATTTCATCCTTGAAAAAGATAAGGAGAACAGGCTGCCTTCATTCCCTTTCATGTGTCTTCTTGTTTCAGGCGGACATACCCGTATTATAGTAATGAAAAGTCACCTCGAGATGGAGGTCATCGGCAATACTATTGATGATGCAGCAGGAGAAGCCTTTGACAAATGCGGAAAAGTTATGGGCTTCGCATATCCGGCCGGACCAATAATCGATAAGCTGGCAAAGGAAGGTAACAGTGATGCTTTTACATTTGCAAAACCATTTGTAAAAGGACTCGATTTCAGTTTCAGCGGATTGAAAACAAGTTTTCTGTATTTTCTCCGCGACAGATTAAAAGAGGAACCTGATTTTATAGATAAGAACAGGGCCGATCTGTGTGCTTCTCTTCAGAAAGTTATAGTTACAATTCTTGTAGGTAAAGTGGTAAAGGCTGCTCAACAGACCGGAATAAGGGAAATTGGAATTGCAGGCGGAGTTTCAGCAAATTCGGGATTGAGAAATGCAATGGTTACTGAAGCAGCTAAAAGAAGCTGGAATCTGTTTATCCCTGAGTTCAGGTATACTACAGATAATGCTGCTATGATCGGAATTACAGGTTATTATAAATATTTAAGAGGTGAATTTTCAAGTCAGGATGTGGCTCCTCTGGCAAGGTTTTAATACTCGGAGCACGCCTTGGTAATTGCATTTTGATTACCTTTTTTTGAGAGAATAATTTTCTTATGTTTTTTCTGTAATAAATTTCATTAATTTCGGAAAAATATCAGCGATGGAGGAACTAAGGATTCTGCCGACAAAGAATACGCCGGAGATCATTTTAAATCCTGGGGGATCAATAAAAATCAGAGGACGTTCGATACATGAAAATGTCACTGATTTCTTCGAGCCAATAGAAGCTTGGATTACCGGCTATATTATAAACCCTGCTGATGTTACCCGCGTGGATATAAACCTTGAATACTTTAACAGTGCCAGTGCCAAGGTATTTATACATATTCTGCAAAAGATAACTTATGTATCGCTCAAGAACAAAAAGTTTATATTCTACTGGTACTACGAGGATGGTGATGAAGATATTCTTGAAAGAGGTGAATATTTCGCTTCTGTTCTCGATGTTGAATTCAATTTTATAAAACTCACCTGATCTTTGTAAAAGCCTGCTCGAGATCGGAGATAAGCGATTCCGCATCATCAAGTCCGATATATAGCCTTATAAGGTTACCTGTATATCCGTCCTTAGTCCTGCCTGCATCAAATGAGGCAGCCGGAAATACAAGCGATTCATGACCACCCCACGACACTCCGATTAGAAACTGTCTCAGACTATTTACGAATAATTCAGTCTTAGTTACTTATGGAAAAGCGGATGTAGTATCTCTCCAACTTGAGGATGCCCGTCAAGGTATTCAAGTACTTTTACAGTTGTTGCCGAGATCCGGTCAATTCTGGCAGGAAGTGTCCTTAATCCCCGAAGCATCAGCCATGCATTAAATGGTGATATGATTCCGCCAAGACCCATATATTCATTATTAAATATGCGGAGTACGTTTTCCGATGAACCGCATACCATCCCTGCTACTATATCACTGTGTCCACCAAGATATTTGCTGGCAGAATGGAGTACTATATCAACGCCCAGGGAAGCCGGTGACTGAGTAAGAGGAGAGGAGTAACTATTATCTATAAGGGTTGTAATACCAGCATTCTTTGCTATTGAGGCAACAGCTTCTATATCCTGAAGTTCGAAGGTTAGTGAATTCGGACTCTCAAGATATATAACTTTTGTATTCTTCCGTATTGCTTTGCGGAAGTTCTCAGGATCGCGACCATCGACAAATGTTGTTTCAACACCAAACCGTGTAAGAAACTTTGTCATCAGCATGTTGGTCCAGCTATAGTTATTCCTCACACAGATTATATGGTCACCTGAATTAACAAAGGAGATAAGTGCAGACGATATGGCTGCCATTCCGCTGGCAAAGGCAAGCGATTCCTCAGTATCTTCAAGTGCGGCCACCTTTTTACACAGTATGTCGAGAGTTGGGTTATTTCCTCTCGAATAAATGTGACTTGTTTTTTCGTCAGCTATTGCATGCCTTAATTCATCTACTGTCGCAAAGGCAAAATTGCTTGTCTGAAAAACAGGAGGAGTGACTGCGTTAAAATATTTTCCGCGTTCCTCTCCCAAATGATTTATAATATATGACAGATCCTTCATTATAATTCTATTTGAGTGATTGTGCATTTTTCTTCCTGAAAAAATAATATACAGGAACACCCAGTAAAAGAAATCCTATTCCTATTCCCATGTGTAATGGTTTGTTTATCATCATATTGGTAATAAACCATAAAGTAATCCCAATGAATATAAGCGGAGTAACAGGATAACCGAATGTTTTGTACGGACGGGGTGTATCTTTCAGCTTTTTCCTGAAAATGAAAATTCCGGCTGCACCAAGGGCAAAGAAAAACCATTCAACTGAAACAGTATATGTTATCAGATCTTCAAATGTTCCCCAGAATAATAGCAAAACAACTGCCCACACTGATTGTCCGATAATTGCATTCACCGGTGTCTTGAATTTTGGATGAACTTTTGCAAGACTTTTAAAGAACAGCCCGTCTTCAGCCATCGCATAATAGATCCTTGGTGATGAAAGTGTATAAATCCCTATTGTTCCAAGAGTACTAATTGCTATTATCCCTGCCACAAGCATTCCGCCCGCAGGTACTACGGTACTTACAGCTTCTGCCGCAACCTTGTCAGAGACAGTGATTGCAGAAAGAGGCAGCAATAGCATATAGCTCAGGTTAACAAGAATATAGATTAAAAATACAACCAGTGCTCCGGTTATCATTGCAATAGGAACATTTCTTGAAGGGTTTTTTGTCTCACCCGCCAGAAATGAAGCATGCTGCCATCCGCCATATGAAAAAAGAACCCCAACAAGAGCAACTCCGAAGTTTGCAACTGTTGTATTGCCTGTTTGTGCAGCTCCTGCTCCGCTGAATGATAATCCTCTGGTGCCGAAAAATATTCCTACTCCGATAATTATAAAGATCCCGATTAATTTGAGTCCGGTAAAGACATTTGAGAACATCTCCCCGAATTTTGCACGCAGGACATTAAGAGTAGTCAAAAGTGCGATAGCTGCAATGCTTACAATTATCTTGCCTGTGTCGGTTAAGGGGATGAAGAAGCTCAGATAATAAGAAAATGCGAGTGCAAGAACAGCAATGGAACCTGAAGTTATTATAAGCAGATAGGCCCAGCCATAAAGAAAGGCCACTAGTCCGCCATGGGCTTCACGGAGAAAAACATAGATCCCTCCGGCCTGGGGAAACAAAGATCCCAGTTCTGAAAAAGTAAGTGCTCCTGTCAGTGTTATAAGGCCCCCGAGTGCCCATACTCCGAGTATAAGCATCGGAGAGGGGACAAGTCCTGCTATTTGTGATGGTGTTACAAAGATGCCGGAACCAATGCTCGACCCGATTGCAACCATAATAAGCCCATAGAGCGTTAGTTCCTTAGCCAGTTTTGTCATATTTTTGAGGGTATGTTAATTTGAGTTCTCAGATCAGTATGCGAGGATGAGGCTTTTTTCCCTTCCCGAACCTCTTATCCATATTTTGTTTCTGTAAACATCAATCATTGCATAACTGTTCTGATTTTCAGTTTCAACCATGCCTTTAAAAGTAACGAAATGTATCAGATTGAAATTTCCGTAATTGCCGGCATGGTTATGTCCGTTTAGCCAGGCAATAACACTGTGATGTTTTTCAAGGGTAGAAAGCACCTCTTTATAATTGAGCAGGTTGTGGGTATTTTCAGGGATAAGCGGAAAGTGGCAAAAAATGAACGCTCTTTCATTTTCTATTGTAGATTCATTGAGTTGTTTATCAAGCCATTCGATTTGCTTTTTACTCATTCCTCCGTTCCATTCCATGGCGTTTATCTCACTTGAGTCGCTGAGAGCTTTAATAATTTTCTCAGCTTCACTTATTGTTGATCTGCTTGTTGTGCTGTAAGTGCTTACCTCGTTGCCATTCAGAAAAATAAACCTGAATCCTTTATGCCTGAA
>JFJP01037916.1_pt1 | contig 21241 bp, 13 predicted proteins | sample 431651 | NCBI WGS metagenome assembly JFJP01 (sample SAMN02602958, study PRJNA72255) | Microbial mat metagenome, whole genome shotgun sequencing project. | biome: fresh water; feature: sink hole; material: water; isolation source: purple microbial (photo- and chemosynthetic) mats found in...
TTTCTCCATCATGCTGATAATCACATCTTCAAGACCGGGCTGACTTTCCCGGATCTCATTCATCTGAAAATCGGTTTTACGAATCAGGGCAAGGGCCAGGGCCCGGGTTTTTTCAACATCCTCACAGACAATGTGCACGGTATCACCGAAGGCATTGATGTCAAGGCCGGAAAGCCCCTCTCTGAGTATCCGGGTGATCTTCCTGGCATCCGGGCTTTGCAGGGTCAGAAGTTTTCCCTTCATCCACTGCCGGATTTCATGCGGAGTACCGACGGCCATGAGTTTTCCTTTGTCCAGAAGTCCGATCCGATCACAACGTTCCGCTTCATCCAGATAAGCCGTGGTTACAAGAATGGATACCCCGCCCTGGACAATCTTATACAGAATTCTCCAGAAATCCCTGCGGCTCACCGGATCCACCCCATTGGTGGGTTCATCCAGAAGAAGAACGGCCGGTGTATGCACCAGGGCGCAGATGAGCTGGAGTTTCTGCTTCATACCGCCGGACAGATCCCTGGCTTTTCGTTTTTTAAAGGGTTCCATATGGCTGAATCCGTAAAGCTCTGCAAAGCGTTCGTCTCTGCCCTTTCGCGGCACGCCATAAAGATCCGCGTAAAACGAAACATTTTCAGCCACGGTGAGATCCGGATAAAGACCGAATCTCTGGCTCATATAGGCCAGATGTTCCCTGGCCCTGGGAGCAGCGGTCAGGGTGTCAAACCCTGCAATGGATCCACTGCCCTCGGTTGGGTCCATGATGCCGGTCAGCATGCGAAGAGTGGTGGTTTTCCCGGCACCATCAGGCCCGACAATGCCGAAAATTTCCCCATGGGTCACTTCAAAACCGACATGGTCCACAGCCGTAAGCGCACCGAACTTTTTTGTCAGGTTTCGGGCTTCAATGGCAGGGCCGTCTTTTTTTTCAAGGGGGTTCATATCATTTCACAGGGGTCGCAATAACCGCATCTGCAGGCATTCCGGGTTTCAGCTCCTGGTCCGGGTTGGACAACTCAATCTTGATCCTGAACATGAGTTTGACCCGCTCTTCAAAGGTCTGGACCGATTTTGGGGTAAATTCGGCCTGGCTGCTGATAAAGGAAAGAACTCCGTCATAGGTCTTGCCGGGGAAAGAATCGGTTTTGACCTTTACCTTGTCCTTTAATTTGAGTCTGCCAAGATCGGTTTCATTGACATAGGCCCGAAGCCAGGGATGGGAAATATCTCCCAGGGTAACCACTGGGGTGGAAGGATTTAAAAATTCACCGGGATCTGCGGAACGACTCAGGATCACCCCGTCCATGGGGGCAAAAAGCTCGGTATAGGAGAGCTGCTGTTTTGCCTGGTTCAGTTTTTCCATTGCTTCATCCACCATGGTTTTGGCCTGGTCGATTTTTTCCTGCCGCGGCCCGGCTTTTGTCAGGGCCAGCTCCGCTTCAGCCTGGGCAAGGGCGGCCTTTGCCTTTTCGATCTGCTCGGCTCTCGGTCCTTCTTTTCGCAGGGACAGATTCTGGCGGGCAACATTGACCCTGGACCCTGCTTCTTCTGATGTGTTCCGGGCCACCTCATACCGGGTCCGGTTAAGATCAAAATCCCGCTGGCTCACAGTTTTTTCCTTAAGAAGAATGGTGAATCGGTCAAAGTCCTCTTTGGCCTGAGTCAATTGCGCCTTTGCAGATTTTTCTGCTGACAGGGCCGTATTCAGATCCGATGTGGCTGCTTCAATTTCCTGAGCCCGGCTTCCCCGGGTGAGTTCCAGGAGTGCCTGACGGGCCTGAAGAACTCTGGCCCGGGAGAGGTCGATTTCCTCTGGGCGGCTTCCAGCCACAAGTTCAGCCAATACGGATTTTGCCCGGTCAACAGTGGTTTCAGCCAGGGCCATGGCAATTTTCTGGTCCATATTTTCAAGACGGGCCATAACAGTGCCTTTTGATACGCTGTCCCCTTCATTGACAAGGCATTCCTCAAGCCGTCCGGCAATCTTGAATCCGAGTTCAACATCGGTGGCCTCGATATTTCCGGAAACCCGTATTGTCCCGGGATCTGTTCTTTCCTTGAAAAAAATAAAGAAGGTGAGTATCCCTGCAATGATCACTACAGGCAGGATCACAAGGGGCAATCTTTTTTTCATGAATGTTTCTCCTGATGGGTTAAGCTGTTGTTCTCAATGGCGTCGTTGATAATTTTTCGAATACCGCCGAGAGAGAACTGAAATACATGATCTGAGAGAAAATCAAGATTTTCTTCATTGATGTTGAAGTTTCCTGCTATCCTCTGGATAAAGGGGCCTGCAAAGGCATAATAGACACACTGACCAATGATGCTGACAGCACACGAAATCATTCTGTCTTTGTCCATTTTTCCTTCTGACAGATCTGAAAGAATGGACGATAGAATGTTTTTCTGGGGCTTGATATAGGTTTCCACGACGTCTTCAAAGGCAGGGGTGGGATCCAGAAATTCCCTGGCAATGAGCTTGCCCCTGCCTGAAAAACCGCCCCATCCCTCATGGCTCAGGAACCTTTGAAACATTGCATGGATGAAGACATAAAGCCTTTCTTCGGGATCAGTGGGGTTTCCGGGCAAAGGAACGGCTGGAAATTTCTGAAACGTCCTGGAAAAAATATCTTCCAAAACCGCACGGTAGAGACCGTCCTTATCCCGGAAATGATAATTGATGGAAGCAATATTGGCATCTGCCGCTTCTGCGATTTTACGGATGGTGGCAGATTGAAATCCTTCTCGACCAAAGATATCTCCTGCAATATCAATGATTCTTTCCTTTGTCGGCAATAGCTTTGTCATGGGCCCTCATTTTTCAGGTTGAACGTTTGTTTCAAACAGATGAATAAAACATTTGTTTGAAACAGTCAATTGAATTTTTAATGTTTGAATTTTTAGGGTTTCATGGGCCTGACCGGTTTTAATAAGGACAGCATCAGGAGCCCCAAGGCGCTGACACTCAGGATCAGGCGGAAAGGCAGGCTGTAACTGCCGCTGATGTCAAAGAGATAACCGGTGAGAATGGGCCCCAGGGCCCCTCCGGCGGTGCCGAAAAAAACAACCAGGCCGAAAAGGGCGCCATGGGAAGCGGTTCCGAAAAGTTCGGCCACAATGGGCGAGATCACAGTGAAAAACCCGCCGTGGGCAAGCCCGTAAATACAGGCAAAAACATAGAGTTTCCAAAGGCTGTCCGCTGTCTGGAGCCAGAAAAGGCCCGTCAGGAGAAGTAAAAGAGACATGATCATGGAGCGTTTGCCCCCGATCCGGTCAATGACCATGCCGGTGATGAACCGGCCAGCCATGCTGACTCCTCCGATGGTGGACAGCACACCCGCAGCCTTATGGGCTGAAATGCCGATGTCCCGGCCATGGGGGACGATATGCACCAGAATGCTCATGAGGCAGGAGACAATGGTCAGGTTGATGATGCAGAGCAGCCATAGGGGAAAGGTCCGGCGGGCCTCGGAAAAGGAAAGATTTCCGTCCGGTGGCCGGGTGGCCCTGCCGGTAGGGTTATGAAATCCGGGTTTGGCCCTGTCCGGTTCTTTTTTCAGAAGCTGGGCAATGGCCAGAAGGGAAACAAGGGCCAGGATGCCCAGGATCGCACCGGCATTGCGCCATCCAAAGCCTGATATCAAAAAACTTGCCAGGAGGGGAAACATCAATTGTCCGGCGCCGGTGCCCACTTTGGTGATGCCGGTCATGAGCCCCCTTTTTTCAGGAAACCATCGGGCAATGGTGGTCAGGGCAATGACATCAATGGAGCTGAGGCCTATCCCAAACACCAGGCCGAAATACAGGTATAATTCCCAGATCGTGTCCATTCCCGACATCAGTATGCACCCGATCCCCAGGAATAGGGCAGACACCGACATGATGATCCTGGGCCCGATCCTGTCGTTCAACCTGCCGATATAAACGCCAAACAGGCCGGAAACGAAAAAGGCAACGGCGGATGACCCGGAAATGGCGGCTCTGGGCCAGCCGAATTCGGCCATGAGGGGGTTGAAAAAGACGCCATAGGAAATATATATCCCGATTCCGATGGCCTGGACGCTGAAGCAGGCTGCGACAATGATGCTTGAAACGCTGAGACTTATATTCCTGGGGGGATTCATATTGTTATGCCTTATTCCAATAGTTTTCCTTATCTTGTTAAAAGCAAGACTGATTGGCGATGGTATCCTAGGCCGGAGTGATTCGTCAACGGGTAGATTTTTTTTTAAATTATGATTATAGTCGTCTATTAAAAGATAATGGATATAAAGAAAAACAGGAGCGAGTATGACCGAATTTGCCAATGCCATGGAAGCCTTCAGGCTGCTGGATAAATCCAATTGCAGAAAATGTAATGAACAGACCTGTCTTGCCTTTGCATCCAAGGTTTTTTTAGGGGAAAGACATCTGAACGAATGTCCGGCCCTGTCCCTGGAAATTTTAGAACGATACCAGGGCTGTCAGAAGAAAAAACAGACCAGCGAAGAATACCGGGAATCCATTCTCTCGGATGTAAAGGAAAAGATAAAAGACCTGGACCTTGAGCAAGCTGCAAAAAGAGTCGGGGGAACCTTTTCAAACGGCCGACTGACCTTGAGGATTTTCGGCAAGCCCTTTTCCATTGATCAGAAGGGCAATATGTATGCCGATATCCATATCAATCCCTGGATCGCCGCCCCGGTACTGGGGTATGTGCTGCGCTGCCAGGGGGTGCCCTTGACGGGCAAATGGGTGCCCATGCGGGAACTGAAGGGTGGCCGGGAGAAAAACGCTTTGTTTGTCCAGCGTTCGGAAAAATCCCTGAAAAAAATAGCCGATACCTATACCGGCCTGTTTGAAGATCTCATGGTTCTGTTTAATGGGAAAACGGTTGAGAATCATTATAAATCGGATATCTCTATAGTTCTTTATCCCCTGCCGAAGTTGCCTTTGCTCATCTGTTACTGGAAAGCCGAAGAATCCATGGCATCGGATCTTCATTTGTTCTTTGATTCATCGGCTGACATGAATGCGGATATTGATATTGTTTACGGGATTGCCGCCGGTATCATTGTCATGTTTGAAAAGATTTCCATCAAGCACGGCTGAGATTAAGGTTTATCCAGTTCAGCTTTAACGGCCAACCCAATTTTCTCAATGGTATAGGGTTTTTTAAGATACTGTCCTGCGCCAAGCGCAAGGGTTTCTTTCACCTGAAGGGTCTGGGAAAACCCGCTGGCAATGATGGCTTTTTGTCCGGGCTCGAACGAAAGGATCTGTTTATAGGTTTCATGGCCGTCTATCCCTGGTTCCATAATCATATCCAGAAGCAGAAGGTCGGCTTTGTGTTCCTTTAGATAAGACACGGCTTCTTCCCCGCTGGCAACAGAGGCGGTTTCATACCCGAGTTTTTGAAGCAGTATTTCTGCAATCTGGCGCTGCTCTTTGATATCATCGATAATGAGTATTTTTTCACCCCTGCCCTGGATGTGATCAAGGGAAAAGAGTTCCGGAGAAGGTATCGGCACATCCGTACTGACAGGAAAATATAAATCAAAGCGTGTTCCTGTTCCCATGGTTGAATCAATATCAATATATCCACCATGATCCTGGACCGTTCCCCAGACAACGGTCATGCCAAGACCTGTGCCGCTTCTTCCCATGACCTTTTTGGTGAAAAAGGGTTCAAAGATTCTTTTTAAATCTTCGGGTTCAATGCCCGAGCCATCGTCTTCGACGCTCAAGACGATATAATCCCCTGCCGCCACTCGATCATACCCTTTCAAAGGGCTCTCAAGATGTTGGTCAGAGGTGGAGAGCCTTATGGTTCCACCTTTGGGCTGAGCCTCTGCTGCATTGGAAATGAGATTCATCACTGTTTTTTGAAGGTGGACAAATGATCCCTTGATAAATGGGAAAGCTGAATTGATCTTTTTTTCAACCCTGACGTTGGGATGAAAGGAAAGGATTTTTTGATATTCCGGGGTGTGAAGAAAATTTAAAATCAGATCATTTAAGTTTATGATATCTTTTGTGATCACCCCTCTTCTTGAAAGGGTTAACAGGTCCTGAACGATTTCAGCAGCCCTGAGTCCTGAAGATTGAATAATATCAAGAGATTTTCTTAAGGGATCATCCGCGGCAAGATCCATGGCCAGCAATTCCGGATAAGTAACAATCCCGGACAGGATATTGTTCAGATCATGGGCCACCCCTCCGGCCAGGAGGCCCAGGGCTTCCATTTTCTGAGACCGGCTCAGGCGTTCTTCAAGCTCTTTTTGTTCTTTTTCAACGGCTTTTTGTTCGGAAATATCTCTTAAAACACCCATCACCCTTTCAGGGCTTCCATTGTCGTCCTTCACAAGTTCGGCATTGATGGAGCAGCAGGAGACCTTGCCATCCTTGTCAATAAAATCGATTTCATGGTTTTTGACAGTCCCGTTTGTGATCAAACGGTGAATGATTTCTTCCCGCTGTTTTAAGTCATTGTAAATTTTAAAAAGAGACTGCCCTTTGATTTCGTCCTGGGTATAAAACGTAATTTTTTCTATGGAGGGACTGACCTCAAGCACTTTTGCCTCCAGGTTGGTTTCAAAATAAACATCCGGGATATTCTCAAATATCCGGCGATATTTTTTTTCAGATTCGGAAACGGCAAGAATGGATTTCTGGAGCCCTTTCAGAAGGGTTGTCAGGGACAGGGTGGCAGCCACATTCAGCAGCATGAAGTTCAAACTGATAACCACCCATTTTTCAACCGGGTTTTCCAAAGCCAGGAACCAGGGTTTGAAATTAAGGGGCAAAAGAAAATCAGCCAGGCGGTAATGAATCAGAATACCAAGCCCGATAATGGTTAAAAGGTTAATGCCAAGGGCTTGAAGTGCATGTCTTTGACCGAGCAGGACACCGGTGATGATCGGAAAAAAAAAGAGCCAGACAGGTCCTGCGCCAAAGGGACCAAGGGTCGTTAAAAGAACCATGCCCAGGACATAACTGATCAGGCAAACCCCGGTAGACCGGATGTTAAAGGAAAGGTCTTTTCTGAAAAAAAGGAAGAGGATGAAAGAATACATAAGGGTATCCACAATGGCGATGAACCACAGTTGTTCACTGAGGGAAAGGGCAAAACTCGGGATATAGGTGAAAAATCCCAGAATAATGGAGACAAGAAGAAGGTTTAACAGGATTTTTTCCTGCCAGAAGGCGAGGCCGTCTTTCAGGGTAAGAGACAACGGAGTGGTCATTTGCTGCAATGCGGCTGATAATTTTTCCGCTGTGTTGGGTTGATGAATCATATCATGGTCTATCAGATCGTTTTTTTGATCATGTACCATTGAAAAATAAGGATTGCAAGGATTTATGCAGAGAAACTTGACTTTTTTCCCTTAACTGGTATGACCTCTTACAGGGGAATTGCTTTATTCATCAGGGATGTTCGAAGATTCCCGGTCTAAGACAAGAAAATCTTCTGTCTGCCGTGGGGATCGGGCGTGAAATCAAAAGCCCTGTATTGATCAATGCCACCGGGGCTGGGCGGGGAATGATGTTGCTGTGCCATTTGCCTGTGGGCTTTTATCTGTCTTTCCAGTAATTTGGTTTTCTATGCAAATGCATTATCGCCATAATACGGATGTTATTTTCAAAAATTCGATAGAGGATACCATAAGGAAACTTGTTTGTGAGGCAACGACTTGTTTTTGTGTCGATTTTAGTCCATGCAGACGGATTTACACATATCCGTTCTATAGTAGCGTAAACTTCTTCGGAAAATTTCAGTCCCAATCCTTGCTGACATTCTTCATAATACTCAATTGCAGCAAAAAACTCTATCTCTGCAGACTCATGAAAGCTGTATGTCATTTTGAAAATTTTTTCTTGATTTTTTCAAAAACTTCTTCACCTGGAATTAGTTTTGCGGTCCCGTTATCAATTTCTTGACATCGGCGTTCGACTTCCTGTGCCCAAGCCTGATCTATATCATTCTGAGTTGGTAGGTTTGTACTGATGATCAGTTTATCTATTAGAATCAGGCGATCATTAATTGGAAGATCAAGGGCCTGTTCATATATTTTTTCAGATAGTTCTATCATATTTTACCTCTTGCTTTCACTATATTGATTAATAAATGTTAAATCAATATCTTTCCACTTTCATTTCATTACAAAAATAGGTTTGAGCCCCACGGCACCATGAACCCCGGAGCCCTAACGCTGGGTGGGGAATTTTGATCGATACTTTCAGGGCAGTGACCTTAATCAACCACACCACTGATGAGGCAGGGCTGGGCCATGGCCTCCTGCAATTCAGTGCCCGATGCATTGCCTCCGCTCATCTGGATGGCCACTTTCTTGCCCTTCAACCCGCTTCGGATTTTTATGGCCGCCCTCAAGCAGGCAGACCCTGCACCTTCGGTGAGATTCCGGGTATGATGGGCGGCAAGTGCAATTCCCTGGTATAATTCTTCTTCCGAAGGAAAAGATACTTTATTGGTCTTTCGAGAAACAGTTCCAGATTTTCAAAAAAATAATAGGTACAGATATTGCGTCTGAAGATTGCTGATGAATTATTGTAAAGCCTTTTTTTTTTACCATGAAGTGCATGAAGGACATGAAGTTGTTAGTTCCAGTTTCTTCATAATCTTCATGCGCTTCATGGTTATGGGCCTTAAGTTGCGATGGCCCATTTATGCAGTTTGCCGGGCGCTGCACTCAGACCAGGGTTTGATATTTTTGATGACATCACTCAGCATCTGCTCTGCAACTTCAGTATCGTGGGCTGCCTGGGCGCGCAGCCAATAGCCGTTGGATAAAGCAAAAAATCGGCACAGCCGTAAATCCGTATCCGCAGTTATAGAGCGCTTTCCGGCAATAATTTCACTGATGCGTTGAGCAGGAACACCAATTGATAACGCATGACGTGACTAACGTCAATCCCGATTTCAGTTGCAATGAATGATTGACAAGGCTGAAATTCCTGAACATAATACTATGGTTTTATTCTTTAAATATTCAGGAATCTGGAAATATCAAACCAACCGGTCACGGTTTAGATAAAAATAAGGGGGAGAAGATAATGGCTAAACATTTGCTGCAAGGGCTGGGGATATTATTAGGAGTTGTTTTATTATTTCTGGGCTGCGGTGATAAGATCAAGCCCGGCACAACTGAGCCAGGTCCGGCAGCTTCCATAAAAGTGGGGGTGGCAGTAGCTGAAGTCAGCACCCAGCCTTTTGTTTATGAAGCTGTCGGGACCATCATGGCCCAAGCCGTCAGTACCCTGTCCAGCAAAATCATGGGGGTCATCAAGTCGGTGAATGTCCGGGAAGGAAACCCTGTCAAACAGGGCGATGTCCTGGTGGTCCTGGACAAACGACAGGTTGAATCAGGACTTCGTCAGAGTGAGGCGGGGTTGTCTGAGGCGGGAAAAGCGGTGACTGCTGCGGCTTCTGCAAGGAATGCGGCAGAGGCAGGGGCAAAACTGGCGGAAGCCACTTTTAAACGGTATCAGAAACTTTTAAAGGAGGAATCTGCCACTCAACAGGAATTTGAAGAGGTTGAGGCCCGGCATCGCCAGGCCCAGGCGGTTCTGGCTCAGGCAGACGCCATGCTGGCGGCGGCAAAATCACGTGTTCAGCAGGCTGAGGCCGGCGTTTCTTCGGCCGGTATTTCGGAAAAGGATGCCACAATCCTGGCTCCCTATGACGGCATCGTAACCGCCAAGATGATCAATGCCGGGGATCTGGCGTCTCCCGGAACTCCCTTGCTCACCCTGGAGAAAACCGGTGGCTTCCAGGCTGAACTGGTCATCCCGGAACATCATATAGATGCTGTCCGGGTGGGTCAGGCCATGGACATCAGTATCCCGGCCCAAAGCGATTCCACGCTCATCAAAGGGGTTGTGGAAACCATCTCCCCCATGGCGGACGCCCGGAGCCGGTCCTTTATGGTCAAGGTCATTCTTCCGGAAACCCCGATGCTTCGCTCGGGCATGTTCGCCAGGGTCAACATCCCGGTGGGCGAAGGCGGTATGCTCCTGATCCCGGAGTCAGCCGTCGTGACCCAGGGTCAGCTCACGGGTTTTTTCATGGTGGATGAAGGGGCTGTGGCCCGGTTCCGGCTGGTGCGAACCGGACGGACATTCGGGGACAGGATCGAAATCATTTCCGGCATGAAACCCGGCATCCGGTATGTGGTATCGCCCCCGGCCGGATTAAAGAACGGTATCAAAATTGAGGCAGCCTCATGAACGCGCATTCAGGGCTGGCCGGAAAAATAGCCGGTTATTTCATCAATTCCAAACTGACGCCGCTCATTATCATTGCCTCCATTCTTCTTGGTATGGCCGCGGTCATTGCCCTTCCCAGGGAAGAAGAGCCGCAGATCATCGTTCCCATGATCGATGTCTTTGTCCAAATGCCGGGCGCATCAGCCAAGGAAGTGGAGCAGCGGGTGACCAAACCCATGGAAAAACTGCTCTGGGAGATCCCGGGCGTTGAATATATCTATTCCACCTCCATGCCCGGCATGTCCATGGCCGTGGTCCGGTTTCTCGTGGGCCAGGATGAAGAAGCCTCCATTGTGAAATTACAATCCAAGCTGACCTCCAATTACGACCGGATTCCGTCCGGTGTAACCCCGCCGCTCATCCGCCCCCGGTATATTGACGATGTCCCGATTCTGGCCCTGACCTTCTGGAGCGAAGAGGTGGATCATTATCTACTCCGGCGTCTTGTGGCGGAAGTGGAGGACAGTGTCAAGCAGGAACCCAATGTGTCCATTACCACTCTCATCGGCGGTGAACAGCGAAAGGTCAATGTACGCCTCGATCCCGCCCGTCTGGCGGCTTACGGCCTGGATATGGAGCAGGTGGCAGGGCAGGTGTCCGCAGCCAATCATGCTTCGGACTCCGGCAGCTTTCCGTCGTCCAGGGGCCAGGTCGTGGTACATACCGGCGGCCTTTTAAAAGATGCCGAAGATGTGGGCCGGGTGGTCATTAATGTCTACAAGGGCCGACCCGTGTATTTAAGGGATGTGGCCTCTATTGAAGACGGGCCGTCCGATCCGGGCCAGTATGTGTTTTTTGGAACCGGTCCTGCGGCTGCCGAGAAAAAAATCCCCAAGGTGGGGGCGTCCAAAGGCGTTTTTTCGGCTGTCACCCTCACCGTTGCCAAACGCAAGGGCACCAATGCCATCAGCGTGGCTGAAAAAGTCCTGGAACGGGTGGAGGATGCCAAGGGCCGGATCATCCCGGACAATGTCCATATGACCATCACCCGCCATTACGGTGAAACCTCCAAGGAAAAGTCGGACGAACTCCTGCTTCACATGCTCATCGCCGTGGTGTCGGTGACCATTCTCATCTGGTTCACCCTGGGACACCGCGAATCTGGGGTTGTGGCCTTTGCCATTCCCGTAACCCTGGCCCTGACCCTGACGACTTTTTATCTTTATGGATACACCCTGAACCGCATCACCCTTTTTGCCCTGATTTTTTCCATCGGTATCCTGGTGGATGACGCCATTGTGGTGGTGGAAAACATGGTCCGCCATTACCGGCTCCCGGAAAACCAGGGTCGTTCCAAATTCGATGTGGCCATCGAGGCTGTGGACGAAGTGGGCAATCCCACCATCCTCGCGACCTTTACCGTGATTGCCGCCATCCTGCCCATGGCCTTTGTTGGCGGGCTTATGGGGCCTTATATGCGGCCCATCCCAGTCGGGGCGTCGGCTGCCATGTTTTTTTCCCTGCTGGTGGCCTTTATTGTCACGCCCTGGGCCTCGGTCCGGATGATCAAGGCCGACGGGGACCATGCCGCCGGGCATGATCATGTGGATGACTGGTCCACCCGGCTTTACCGCAACGTCATGGATCAGCTCCTTCACAATAAGGCCCGACAGCGGGGGTTTCTTATTGGTGTGGCCGGTCTTTTACTCCTATCCTGCGCCATGGTGGCCTTTGGTCTGGTCAAAGTCAAGATGCTGCCCTTTGACAACAAAAGCGAATTCCAGGTCATCCTGGACATGCCGGAAACCGCCACCCTGGAGGATACGTCTGCCGTGGCCCTGGAAATGGGGGAATATCTGGCCACGGTCAATGAGGTGGTGGATTATCAGATTCATACCGGAACAGCCGGGCCCTATAATTTCAATGGCCTTGTCCGTCACTATGATTTAAGAAACCAGCCCCATATGGCTGATATCCAGGTCAACCTGGCCGGCAAGGGGCAGAGGAAACACCAGAGCCATGATATTGCCAAACGGGTAAGAGACCCCTTAAAAGCCATTGCCGACCGCCACAAGGCCAGGGTGAAGATTGCAGAAGTCCCGCCCGGACCACCGGTATTGTCCACTCTGGTGGCCGAAGTCTATGGCCCGGATTATGATCGTCAGAAAGAACTGGCCCTGAAGATCCGGGATATTTTTGAAGGAACCGAAGGGGTCGTGGATGCAGACTGGTACATGGAAGAAGATCAGGTCCGGTATCAGCTCGATATTGACCAGGAAAAGGCGGCCCTGCACGGCATCAGCACCGCCAGGATCGCCCAGACCCTGAGAACCGTCCTGGAAGGGCAGGCCTCTGGACTCCTTCATCAGCCCCTGGAAAAAGAGGATCTTCCCATTGTATTGCAGCCTGCCCTTGCGGATCGAGCCGGTGTGGGCCGCCTGGGCGCTGTACAGCTTCCGGCCGCCGACGGGAGTCTTGTGGCGCTCTCATCCCTTCTCAATATTCAGGAGACGGAACTTGACCGCAGCATTTACCATAAAAATCTCATGCCGGTGATCTATGTCACGGCCGATATGGCCGGGGCCAATGAAAGCCCGGTCTATGCCATCCTGGAAATGAAAAAGAAAATTGATGAAATCAAAACCCCGGAAGGGTATAGCATTGTCCAGCACACGGCAGCACTGCCCAGTTCCGACCGTCAGCTTTCCATGAAATGGGACGGCGAATGGCATATCACCTACGAAGTCTTCCGGGATCTGGGCTTTGCCTTCGGCGTGGTCCTGGTCCTGATATTCGTCCTGGTGGTGGGGTGGTTCCAGTCCTTTTCAACCCCCTTTGTCATCATGGTGGCGATCCCGTTTTCCCTTATCGGCATTCTCCCGGCCCACTGGGCCATGAATGCCTTTTTTACGGCCACCTCCATGATCGGGTTCATTGCAGGAGCCGGGATTGTGGTGAGAAATTCCATCATTCTCGTGGATTTCATTGAACTCAGACTCCAGCAGGGCATGCCCCTGGATCAGGCCGTCATTGATGCCGGTGCCGTCCGGTTCCGGCCCATGATGCTGACAGCCGCCGCCGTAGTGGTCGGGGCCTCCGTAATCCTTTTTGATCCAATTTTTCAAGGGCTTGCCATCTCCCTCATGGCCGGAGAAGTGGCCTCCCTGCTCTTTTCCAGGATGACGGTGCCGGTCCTGTATTTTATGGACAAACGCTGGGAATCCGCCCATGTCAAACCAAAGGAGTAATCCATGAAACCTATCAGCACATTGCTTGATTGCACACTTGCCGTTTTTTTCATATCCTGCTTTTTTCTGATCCCGGTTCAGGGTCATACATCGGATCTCACCCTTTCCGAGGCCATTGACACAGCCCTTGCCAAAAACCCGGGCCTTGAGGCTGCCGGGTTCCGGGTGGAGGCAGCATCGGAAAAAACCATCCAGGCCAGATCCGGGGCTCTGCCCCAGGTCCATCTCAACGGCGGATACAGCCGGACGAACAACCCCATGTGGGCCTTCGGCACCAAATTGAACCAGGAAGCCATCACGTCACAGGATTTCGACCCGGCCCGGCTGAATAACCCGGACGTTATCGGCAATTACGGGTCATCCCTGTCCGTGGTCTGGCCCGTATACGACCAGGGCCGAACCTGGTTTGGAGTCCAGCAGGCCCGGCTGAATCATGATTCGGCACAGCTTTATGCAGAAAGGGCCAGGCAGGAAGTCATTAGCGGAACCATTACCGCCTATATCGGGGCTTTACTGGCCAGGGAAAATGAAATCGTCATCCGACAGGCCACGGACACGGCCCGGTCCCATCTGAAACTCATCCAGTCCCGTTACAATGGTGGGTTTGTGGCCAAAAGCGACCTGTTGCGGTCCCAGGTTCATATTGCCGATCTGGAGCAGCAACTGGGTGAAGCCAAAAGTTTGGCTGACATTGCCAAATGCCGCCTCACCGTTGTCATGGGTGTTGCCGGAGAGTTTGATGACCTGACCCTGACCTCACCCCTGGACCCCGGAGAGCCCATTGCAGGTGATCTTGATTCATGGATCAACAAAGCCCTGGACGCCCGTCCGGATTTAAAATCCCTTTCGCTTCAAAAGGATATTGCCAAAAAAGAAGTGGATAAATCGAACGCCGCCCGCCTTCCTTCAGTGAACCTGACAGGCAATTATGAAATCAATTCGCAAGAGCTGGATGACCACGGCAACAGCTACACCGTCGGGGCTGCACTTTCCCTCCCGCTCTATACGGGCGGCAGGATTTCAGCCGCCATCCGGGAAGCCGAAAGCAACTTGAAACAGACCGATGCCATGCTGAGAAGCATGAACCAGCAGGTCTGCGGAGAAACCCGCCAGGCCTTTTTCAATGCCAAAAGCTCATGGGAGCGGATACCGGTTGCGAAAGCTGCCGTGGGCCAGGCCGAGGAATCCCTGCGTATCGTTAAAAACCGATACGACAGCGGGCTTTTCACCATTACCGATCTCCTGGATGCAGAAGCTGCAGTCCAGCAAAGCCGGATGAACCATTTAAAATCCCTGCATGATTATAAATCCGCCGCCACAAGGCTTTCTCTGGCGGCGGGGAGTATTGATAAGAACAGCGGTTTCTGAAACAGGTAACCTCACCCGTGACTCACAGAAGAAGAAAACCATGGACATCCTTGTCCGAAAAGGTCTTTTGGAACGAAAAAGAGGGTCCAGCACCTTAGGCAGGGGATTCATTATTCCCGGAGAGCCTCGCGGTCAGTTTTGAATACCAGGACAGGCGATGAACCAGGGCAGAACCCGTGATTCGGACGGCAATATAGATCAGCAAAAAAGAAGCAAAATAGTGGATGCTGTTTCCAAGGAAGGGGAGATGGATGGGCAGTTCCAGAGGGGCATCGGCAAAACGCAGGTTCATCCAGGCAAGGGCAAAGGGCATGGGCCAGATGGAGACGCAGAAAATTGCCCCGCCCAGGGAGAAAGAATGTCCAAAGGCGTCCAGGGCCTGTCGGTTGACTGCTTTATAGCTTTCTTTATCCCCCATCATGAGGGCTTTTTCAGAAAGATGGTGATGCCGGTCCATGTCTTTCTGGATTTTTCTTAAGTATTTCCGATTGATAAATTTTATCCCCATGGCCGAGATATCTCCCAGGATGAAACACTGAAGAGTCAGAAGTATTGTCCCAAAAATATATCCGGCGGTGGGAGACGATATCACCCGAAAGGGGGCAATGAAAAAGGGATCAAGAAACAAGAGCAAGGCAATGATCGAATTCATATAAAAGCTCCGGGTGTTTGGCCCGGAGCCCTCCTTTAAAAGCCATGAGGCCGGTTAAAATCTATCCGAACATTTTGATGTTAAAAAAACCGATCAGGATATAATCCACGCCGACGTACAAAGACAGAACAATAAAAAGCCGTTTCAGCCAGAGATCGGAAAAATACTTGGACGTTCTCGGTCCTATGACGGAACCCGCAGTAATACCAATCAATTCAAGACCGATCAGAGCCCAGTCAAACTGAACACCCTTGGAAATCAGGGTCACAATGCTGGTGATCATGCTGATTAGAACGGCCAGGGCTGAAGTTCCGGCTGCCAGGTACATGGGCAGTTCAGCAACGCTGGTTAAAAAGGGAACAAGGAGAAAACCGCCGCCCACTCCCAGGAATGCGGCAACAGCAGAAATCAGCACGCCACCGAGAAGGGGAATCAGGGGGTTGAATTTAAACTCAACGCCGTAGAAAGTAAAACAGATCTGAGTCAATGAGAAACTTGTTACTTTAACTCCCAGAGAGGCTGTATCCACTCGTTCACCGCTCTTCTGTTTTTTTACGGTTTGTTCAAAGGCATCGGCTGCCGCCTTGGCTTTTTTCTTGCCGGCCTGTCCCTTGGACGAGGTTTCATAGAAAAGATAAAGGCCGAGCACTAACACAAAGAGCCCAAAATATCCCTGGTATGCTGAAAAAGAGAGCTTCCCGGCTGTCAGGGTAACAGACCCCCATGCGCCCAGGATGGACCCGATGCCGAGGGATATCGCCAGCGGCACGACAAGCCGACCCATTTTATAATAATTGAAGGATGTGATCAGGGCGGACAGGCCCACGAGATATTGATTAGACCCCCGGATGGAGTCGGTGATGGCTTTGTTCAGGGAAGGAGCCGTTTCCTTGAAGGATTTGGCATAGCCTCCGAGTCCGAAAACACTCATATGCCCAACCCCGGCCATAACCCCGCCAAAGGCACCTACTGTAGAAAATATCCAGCCCACCCACATGGCCCAGAAAAAGGCCACCACCAGGTTCACCTGGGGTCCGCCCGGAATACCGAGAAAACCGGCGGGTTTTCCTGGATCAATCTGGCCTTTTCCCGTGCCTGACGGTGCTGAAGCGATGGCGTCCTGAAGTTTACCTGCAAAGGCCGGTTCCATCCATATGCCAGCCGCAAGCACCAATAAAACCATAAATAAAAAAATTCTGTAATTCTTTGTCACCCTGCACCTCCATAAAATTGTTAATCCTTCTTACCGGTTTCTCAAATCTCTAATTCGATTCTATAGATGCCCTTAAAGCAATCCCTGTGCCAGGGATTTCAAAAATGGGTGGATAGTGAAAACCGCTAATAGCTGAGGTTTTATAAAAGATGAAATGACTTGTTAACGCGTTGAAGCGCATGAGTTTTTATGCGGTAATATCTGAAAAAAGCCAGGACTTTCAATCTCCACAGCAGATTAACGCCAAAGCAAAAAAGAGCCCTGCTGCAATATTTTTAATGCAGATAAAATAAAGGCCGGGAGGTTTTGCCCCCGGCCTTTATTATTTTCTATCTGATGAATGCCATATTATTTTTCTTTTTTACCAACATCAGCCATCATTTTGAGCATGGTATATTTATCCGCTACTTCTTCTTCTATCTTGGCTCTCAGGCGTTTGGATTCATCCGGAAAGCTCTTTTCAAGGGCGGCAAATCGTGTCTCACCCCCAAGAAATTCCTGTAAAGTTCCGTCCGGCGCTTTTGAATCCAGAGTAAACGGGTTTTTTCCTTCTTTGATCAGTTCAGGATTGTACCGGTAAAGCGGCCAGTAACCGGAATCAACGGCCAGTTTTCCTTCAAGCTGGGATTTGCCCATGCCTTTCCGGATGCCCTGGTTGATACAGGGTGCATAGCAGATGACCAGAGAGGGTCCGGGATATTTCTCGGCTTCAAGAAGCGCTTTCAAGGTCTGGTTTTTGTTTGCGCCCATGGAAATAGAGGCCACATATACATATCCATAACTCATGATCATCCGGCCAAGGTCTTTTTTACCGATTTTCTTGCCAGATGCCGCATATTTTGCAATAGCGCCTGTGGGGGTAGCCTTTGAAGATTGCCCGCCGGTATTGGAATACACTTCCGTATCCATGACCAGGATATTGATATCCTCTCCTGAGGCCAGAACATGGTCAAGCCCACCGAATCCAATATCATAGGCCCATCCGTCTCCGCCAAATATCCAATGGGATTTTTTCACAAACATATCTTTTTCTTCATAGATTTCTTTTAAAAGGCCGCTGGTCTGATCTTTTAACAGGTTTTTCAAAGTAAATGAATATTTTCTGGATTCCTCGGCATCCTCTTTAGCGGTTAACCAACCCGTTAAAGCCTCTTTCACGGCAGAAGTGGTTTTGGTTTCAAGGGCTTTTTGAATTTTTGCCGCCACCGTATTTCGTCGCGTTTTTGTGGCCAGCATCATGCCGTAGCCAAATTCGGCCGCATCTTCAAAAAGTGAGCTGGCCCAGGCTGGACCTTCGCCGTCTGCATTGGTGCAATATGGGGTTGCCGGTGCAGACCCGCCCCAGATGGAAGAGCATCCTGTTGCATTGGCAATGGTCATGCGCTCCCCGAAAAGCTGGGTTAACAGTTTTACATAAGGAGTTTCGCCACAGCCTGCGCAGGCGCCGGAGAATTCCAACAGCGGCTGAAACATCTGACTTCCTTTAACCGTATCCCGTTTGAGGATTTCGGTTTTAAAAGAAATGGTTTTAGAGAATTTATGATTGTCAACCTGGCCTTCCACCTGGCTGGCCAGAGACTTCATGACAAGGGCCGGAACTTTGGCAGGGCAGATATCGGCGCAGTTTCCGCATCCCTGGCAATCCAGCGGATTCACCTGGATTCTGAATTTATAGGCTTCCATTTCCTTGCCCTTACCGTCCACGGTCACAAAATTATTAGGTGCACCTTTGAGTTCCTTTTCCATGGCAACAATGGGGATGATGGCGGCATGGGGACAAACAAAAGCGCACTGGTTGCACTGGATACAGTTTTCCGGGATCCATTCCGGAACATCAATGGCCACCCCTCTTTTTTCATACCGGGCTGTTCCCTGCTCAAAAATCCCATCCGGTGCAAACACACTCACCGGAAGGTCGTCACCGCCCTGGGCATTAATTTTTCTCATGACCTGATCAACAAAAGGGGTTGCCGCTTCAACGGTTTTTTCCGTGCTAACACCGTCTTTCCATGATTTGGGAACTTTAATCTCAATCAGGTTATCCAGGGTCTTATCAACGGCTTCAATATTCATTGAGACCACTTTATCCCCTTTTTTACCGAACATGACCTTTATATCGTCTTTTAAAAGACCGATGGCTTTGTCAACGGGAAGGACATTGGCCAGCTTGAAAAAACAGGTCTGCATAATCATATTGATTCTGCCGCCAAGACCGGCTTCTGTCGCAATTTTAACTGCGTCAATATTATAGAATTTCAGCTTTTTGTCATAAATGGTTTTTCTGACATCTCCGGGAATGAATTTTTCCATATCCTTGACCGACCAGGGTGAGTTAAGAAGAAAGGTTCCCCCTTCTTTTATGCCTTTTAAGACATCATAGATCTCAACATAATTAGATTTATGGCAGGCAATAAAATCGGAATTATCAATCTGGTAGGTTGATTTGATGGGCACATCTCCAAATCTTAAATGGGATACGGTTAACCCCCCGGATTTTTTCGAATCATAGGCAAAATACCCTTGTGCATATTTATCTGTATTGTCCCCGATAATGGCGATGGCGCTCTGGTTTGCACCAACAGTGCCGTCGGCTCCCAGACCCCAGAATTTTGCCGCAATGGTGCCGGCCGGTGCCGGGTTGAAACCGGTTTTAACGTCAAGGGAAGTATGGGTGACATCATCAATGATTCCAACAGTGAAATGATTTTTCGGCTGAAAGGATTTCATATTATCATAGACAGCCTTAATCATGTTCGGTGTAAATTCCTTGGAAGACAAGCCATATCGGCCACCGATGATTTTCGGGCTGATGCCGTGTTCCATGAAGGCTGTGCAGACATCGGTATAAAGGGGTTCACCTATGGCTCCGGGCTCTTTGGTCCTGTCCAGAACCGTTATGGTTTCTACTGTAGATGGAATGGCCCTGAAAAAACTTTCCCGGTCAAAAGGACGGTAAAGACGGACCTTCACCAGTCCGAGTCTTTCGCCGTCGGCATTCAGTCGGTTAATGGATTCTTCAATGGCTTCACATCCTGACCCCATGGCAATAATGATCTTATCGGCTTCCGGATCTCCGACATAGTCAAAAAGATTATATTCTCGGCCGGTGAGAGTTCCGACTTTTTTCATATATTCTTTTACAATGGCCGGAACCTTGAGATAATAGGAATTAGCCGCTTCCCTGCCTTGAAAATAAATATCCGGGTTCTGGGCCGTTCCTCTTGTGTCCGGGTGTTCCGGGTTTACGGCCCGACTTTTAAATGCCTTATACGCCTCATAATTGAATACGGAAGCCATGTCTTGATAATTGATCATTTCGATTTTCTGAATTTCATGGGAGGTTCTGAACCCGTCATAAAAGTGCAGAAAAGGCACCCGGGCATCCATGGTTGACAGATGGGCCACAAGGGCAAGATCCTGGGCTTCCTGGACTGAATTGGAGGCCAGCATGGCAAAACCGGTCTGGCGGGCTGCCATGACATCCTGGTGATCCCCGAAAATGGAAAGGGCATGGGCGGAAATGGATCTTGCCGTTACATGAAAGACGCAGGGTAAAAGCTCGCCTGCAATTTTATACATATTGGGAATTTTTAACAAAAGCCCCTGGGATGCGGTAAAAGTAGATGTCAGGGCACCGGCAGCCAGAGATCCGTGAACCGCTCCTGCTGCTCCTGCTTCAGACTGCATCTGTTTAATCACGAGAACCTGGCCGAATATATTTTTTCTGCCTTTTGAAGCCCAGGTATCGGCTATTTCACCCAGAGGGCTGGATGGTGTTATGGGATATATGGCGGCTACTTCACTCATGGCATAGGCCACATGCGTTGCAGCCGTGTTTCCGTCAATTGTCTGCATCTCTTTTTTCATCTTTTTTACCTCATTTATATTGATCTTATTTATTTTCAGTTCCCGATTTAGCCCTTCAGTCATACAATATATGTTTTCATAAGTAAATAATTTAAAGAAACTCAAACCTGCTCAATTGATCAATCATCTTAAAGCGTTAAAGAAATCATTCGGGTTTATACGGGTTTTCGGCAGTCCCAAATGCACCATGTCGGCTCCGGGGTGGGGCTGATGTCTGATCGGGTACCTCCGATATATACGCTTTCATCAGCCATTTTCCGGTGCTCCGGCTGTCCGCATCGGAATAAACCGGCACAGTGGTAATACCCAGCCGTTTGCAGGTCCATATAATGCGAACAGCAATTCACCTCTATAGCGATCAGAATCTTTTTATACATGCTATATCTCACATCCGATTAGGGTTCAATTCTGAAGGATATTGTTAATTCTTTTTTTAAAGACCTCAATAAAAATCGATCCCTTGCCCGATACAACCCTCACCGATGTTAATTACGGCATCAGGTTTCCCGTTTAAAAAAGAATTAAAGCCCACAAATGTCTCGCGCCCCATTCGGGCGTGGATAACTTTCCCACCGTGGGCTGTGATATTTAATCCTCCAAGGAAGGAAGGCTTCACCTGACATATTGGCTGCAAGCCAATGTCTGTGGTCGTTTTTCATGGTATCCCAGAAGAATTTCTTTTTCTGGCGGATA
>JFJP01027602.1_pt1 | contig 21240 bp, 25 predicted proteins | sample 431651 | NCBI WGS metagenome assembly JFJP01 (sample SAMN02602958, study PRJNA72255) | Microbial mat metagenome, whole genome shotgun sequencing project. | biome: fresh water; feature: sink hole; material: water; isolation source: purple microbial (photo- and chemosynthetic) mats found in...
AACATTTTTCAAAAACCCTTCAAAATTCTTTTAAAAATGGGTTTAATAAATTAAAAACCCTATATAAAACTTCTTTTTAAAGATATCAAGCCGATTTTCTTGAAGCAAAAGCTGTTCCTGAAAAGGATTTTTTACAATTTAATGAGAATATGAAGGAATATTCACGAGGAAATTGGAGAAAGGTTGAGAAGATTAATAAGTTTATTGAATAATTTAAATAAATAAAGCTTCATGAGGCCATAGTTGGTGGATCTGAGAACCCGATCAATGAATCTTCGAACAATTATAAGGTTTTGATCAAATCGGAGCTTTGCAGGTGTTTATTTCAAAACGTAATAAGTTTAAATTTTCAAATAGAAAAAATTTCTTTGTTGGAAGAATAACTCAAAATGGGTTTCATTTCATTTTGAACACGACTAGCAATCAAGTATCCTTTAAATTGTATTACGATTGTTTATAAACTTTTCTTCTTTTAAAGATAAATACGTTTATTACCGAATATTGTGATTTTATGATCAAAGAAAACAAATACACTCCCACAAAGCTCGTTTCCTTTATTTTTGATTTAAATTTATTGGTTCCTCATCAGGTAAACGCTTGTTTTTATCATGTGATCTTACATATTATCTCTTTGGATTATAAAGGCTTATTATATGAAGCACAGGGATGGATCTCCGCTTTTAGATTATGAAAAAATTATCTTGAAAGATTTCTGTGATTTGGGTCTTATTTGGATAAAAGGTGACATATTCCATTCAACCCCTTTGCTTTGGAATTTTGTCTATGGTACTTCTATTCATTCTTTGATTTAAAGAAAAACTTAATAAAAATAAAGAAAAAGAACAAAAGGATCTAGATTTCACTGCTGATATCATAGTGGAAACAAATTTCAAGGTCTATGCATACGCAGTTTCTGATTTTATTTTGAAATTGCTAGGTTCTTCACTTTAATTTCATCCGTAAATAAAACTTTATCTTTAGAGCATTTCTGCGAAATCAGATATAGACTTCCGAATTTAATTATAGCAGATTTAACCCGTGAAAGTGTTTTAAAAGCTTTTAAAAACAATATAAGTGCAGAACAATTGATTGAGTTTCTTAATAAGAACATAAATCCACAAAAAATCAAGCTTATGACTGAAAACACTCAGAAAAAGCAAATTTCTAAACTGACTGAAGAGGATAAGAAGAAACCGTTGGAATATTTGAGGTTGTTTAGCAAGGAGAAGCCAGAAAAGGATGAATATTCGATTCCAGATAACATTATCCAACAGTTGAAATTGTGGGAAAGTGAGAAAAAAATTGAATTTAGTAAAGATATTCTTGATGAGATCAAAAAACTTGGTATAAATTAATAGAAATTTATTTTATAACAAAAAAAACTGTTTCAAATTAAAAATTTTTAAAAAACAAAATCAATAACAATATATCAGATTTTAACAAAACCTTTGATTTCTGAAATTTTCTGACAGTGTTCTATATAAGACCAAAAAATTTTATAATGCAAAATTATAAATCAATCCTTTCCTATTACTAATTTTTCTACCTATATGCAAAGAATGCAAAAAAAACTCGTAAACAGACCAAAGACTGTTCCTTCTTCTAATCCCAAGCCTGATTTACATGCGAACATCCTTATTCCTCCAAAATTCTTATTCCAAATTTCTGATGAAATAATCTTTTACACAGAAAATGAATATCTGGATTTATTGGAGTCCTCTCTGCAAAATCTGCAATTTTTATTCAAAATAAGCAAGCACTGTTCTTTAGAAATTCTTCAAAAAAACAAGTATGATTTATGTGATGCGATAAAAGAGCTATTTTTTCTACGAAAAGACATGAATTCTCTTTGTTCGAGCAATATTTTTCGAAAGAATCTCCGAAAATATTCAGAAAACCCATTGTTTGAATTTTTCTCTTCAGAAAATCGTCAAAAAAATGATGAAAACAATAAAATTTGTCCTATTTGTGAAGAAACTAAACCACAGAAAGACTTTTTTTCTCTTGAATGTTTGCATGAATTTTGTGAAGATTGTTTCAAAAACTACTTAAAAGCTTCAATGGATAATGACGGACCTTTATGTTTTCGAAAGACTTGTCCAATGGAAGGCTGTAAAGTAAAGAAAATTCATTTATTATTGAATATTTATAAATAAAAAATTTGTTTAGATTCTGGTAGAAATAGATAATTTTGAGAAAATTTACAAAAATGATTACGTTTTGCTTGCGAAATCTAAGCAGCTTCTTCGTTTATTTCTTTTGAATTCCCAGCCTAACAACGTAAATAAATCCTCATTTAATCAAATAAAATTTAATCTTTTTTATTTCAGATAAAGCATTGCCCTAAACCTAATTGCCAATATATTTATAGACTTTCTGAAGATTTTTCTGATCAAAACATCAAAATTTCTTGCCCAAATCAACATTCCTTTTGTCACAAGTGTCAAATGGAGCCTCATTATCCTTTTACATGTTCAGAATATCAATTTTGGTTCATTGCAGACGATTTTATTTGGAAACAAGACGTTTTTTGGATCTCAAAACACTGTAAAAAATGTCCAAAATGTGGTTGGAATATTCAAAAGAATGAAGGATGCAATCATATGACTTGCAGAACATGTCGGCATGAGTTTTGTTGGCTATGTTTTCAGGATTATGGCACACATAACAATCAAATTTGTGCGAAAAGAGCCCATGAAAAGAACGAATTAAAGAAGAAGTTTCTGGCATCCGCTGCAAATTTTTTGCGAAAAGGCATTTTAATTGAAAGCTGGAAAAAATTTATGACGATTCATCAGAAAAAAAATAATGATTTTTTGAGAAATTTGAAAAAACAGAAATATGTAGCAAAGAAAGAAAATATGGAAAATGAAGAATTTATCGAATATAAAACAAAACTTTTTCAATATTTTAATGAGATCGATGAGTTTTCCTTCATAAGCTCCAAAATTTCGTTTGTTTTTCTTCCAAGCCAAAACAATATGGATTTAATCAAGAAATCGAAAGATGATTTAAATAATTGCATTATGAGATTCAAAAACTCCAACCAATCTTCCAAATTATCAAATAAGAGAGCTTTGGATAAAAAATTGCAAGAATATGTGGTTTTGATCGAAAAAATAATGGATGAATCCCGGAAATCAGAAAGTTTATTTTCTGAGTATTTATCATAAAATTACCATTTTTATATCAAAAATAAATGTTAAAAAAAAAATCTTTTTGTCAAAAAACATGTTTTTTTTTTTTTTATTAACAAATTTTTTTAAAAATTCCTTTATAATTCATTTCATTAAAAACGATAATACTTTTAATTTTTACCTGTAATATCATCAGGATCATTGGTTTCGTCATCCATATAATCACTTCTGAAATCATAGAACACACTCAAGCTTCTTTCTTCCGTCTCTTTCACCGTATTGAAATTGTTCCTATTTTTATAATAGAACACATAATACACCCCCCAAATCGCAGGGAAAAAGCTTAAAACTTTCAAAATGAAATACAGAAGCAAAGTGCCAAACCCACTAGAATGATAATTTTCAATACACATTTCCTGAGTCAGCGATTTAATATGCAGGAAATAGTCCCACATAAACTGAATAAAAATAGAAACAAAGCTTGACCCCATCAAAGCATATAATGAGACCCTTGTTTTCTCAAGATCTTCTTCAGTAAGATGCTGTTCCTGAAACTCTTGTCTTGGCGTTAAATCATTATTTTCACTTAATCTGATATTGTTCATTTGATTAAAAAATTTAAGCTTCATCAGGCTGTAGGAATTAAACCCTGAATATATGTTCACTGTGCTTAAAATAAGGTTCAACCCAGAAAAAACTATCCATATATAATCAGAACAATCATAATCTGTCGTCGAATCCACAAAAATTAGTCCACAAAGCCATAAAACAAAGCTTAAAAACCCTAGGAAAATTCCTAGATTCTTTAAAGCTGGAGTTTTTCCCTTGTAAAGCATTATTAAAAAAATCACACAGATCATTACATCCTGAAGTAAACGGAAAGTCCTGATTGTCATTAGAAAAAACGACGTCATTCCAATGAAAAAATAAATTGTTAAGCATAAAATATTGCATAGTGCCACCATAAACGCGATTTTATCTAACTCGTTCAACACTTGGTTTCGGTCTTTGTATATCTTTTTTAAGGCTGTTATCAGCAGAATTGCAGTATAAAGAGAGATCAAGCCTTCGAGAATTCGTTCTAGAGTAGATATTGAGGAGAAATCGATATACCAGCTCATAAATTCAATTTTTATTGAAGAATTTTTTTTTTTTTTATGTAAAATTAACAGAAATAACAAACTTAAATTTTTTCTTTATGTGATTTTTTTTTTTTTTTAAATAATTCAAAAGTAAAAAAAATCCGTATCTATTAAAAGATTATATAAAGCATAAACCGATAAAGATGAAAGGAGTTAAAGGCCCAGACGAAGACAAGGACTTTTTCATGGTGTTTCTGAACAAGAAATCCAGGAACATTTCCAAAAAACTTCGTGAAATCGAAGACCTCGAATTGACCAAAGACATTTCTAGTTTGAAACAAGAGCAAAAAGCCAAAATCCAATCGAAATCTTCCCTAAAGGAAAACATGAACGAAGTCGAAAAAATCAAGACTTATTACCTTCAAGCCTATCAAGAAACCTATCAGGAAACCAAACAACAACCAGCAGTCAACACACCAGTTTCCAAGCCTGAAAAAACAGAAGCCATTGAAAAAACCATCGAACAAGCAGAAAAATCCAAAGCCGAAGCAGTAAGATCTTTATTAAATCTGGCCCTTTTAGGCAATTATCTCGTTGAATACACTGATGCCGAAACCCCAAAAGACATTAATAAACAAGAAATCGTCACTTTATTCAATAAAACCTTCACTTTTAACGATCATACCTCAAAATCGCTTCCAGAACAAGTGTCAATTTCAGAGAAATTGGTCCAAAGTTTCTTCAATTCTGAATTATCACAGAATATTAATACGTTTGTCAATTCTTCTGAAGCCAGTAATTTATTGGTTCAAACAGTTGCTAAGCCTGCAGCCGCAAAATTGAGCGAAGCAGCAACAATGACGAATGCTTTGAACGTTGAAGTTCAGAAAAAAGAAGAAAAAGTCGTAGAGACCACACCATCGCCTGTGAAAGTTGTGAAACCTCTAAAAGAAGTGGTGGAATACGAAGAAGAGCAACCCCATCATTCCGAGCACAAACATCATGAAGATCATCATAAACAACAGAATGAACATGAAGAATATGAAGAACATGAGCATTATGACCATCATCATGTCCATCATGATAACCACCATGGACATGGACATGCACATGGAGGCAATCGTTATCAAGAAGAAGAATATGTTGAACATTTTCATAAAGAACCTGAACAACCAGCTGAAACTGATGGGTTCATTGAAGTTAAAGCTAGGTTTAAACCTGAGAATACTGGTGCTGTAGATAGACCCTATAGAAGAGGCAGAGGCAATAGAAGAGCCCGAGGTTATAAAACTGGTGGCAATTACGAAGAAAATGAAGGGGAAGAGAGAGGTTTCAGAGGAATCAGAAGACCAAGAGGTGGTCGAGGAGGTTATGAAAATCGTGAACAACATGAAGAAAGTGGTGAGATTGAAGGTGGTGATAGACCAAGAGTTATGAGAAGAGGTGGTAGAAGAGGAAGAGGAGGTTTTGAAAGGAATGAAGAAGAGGAAGGATTTGTTGAAGGTCAAAGAGGGTTTAGAAGAGGTGGAAGAGGAGGATTCCATGAGAGAGAAGGTGAAGAAGGTGGTGATGAAGGAAGAGGAAGAAGAGGTGGTAGAAGAGGAGGAAGAAGAGGAAATTTTGGAGATGAGGGAGAAGGAAGAGGCTATGGAAGAGGAAGAGGAGGATATGAACGAGGCGGAAATGAAGGATATTCAAGAGGAGGATATTCAAGAGGTGGAAGAGGCGGCTATGGCTATGCCCCAAAAGAAGAAACTGGAGAAGTTTTTGAGTAGGCTTAAATAACCTTTGAGTTTTGAGTGAGCTATTTAGCTCTCGATTTAGAAAATCAGAAAAAAGTTTGAATTTTTTTATATTTTTTTAATTTTTTGAGTTGGAGCAATTTTTTTTTAGTTTTTTAAGTTTTTGGAGGTGTTTTTATGAATTTTTTTTTATTTCTCTAAATTTTTTGAGGATAGGCGGCTTGTCAAATTACCGCAATGTAAAGGACTAATATGCTGCAAAAAATAATTTGTTTTTAAGAGCATTGATTTGGCAGAATTTAATTCGGTTTTTATCTAAAAGAATTTAATTAGAAAAAAGTTGTTTAGACTCATAATTTCATTTTTCATTTTTTATGAATATTGCTCTTTTTTAATAATTTTTTTCTCTCCAATTTTATAAAAAAAATTTTCATTGAATTCTACATAAAATTTTAATCGTTATAATTATTTATACAAATTCCATAAAACTTTTAAATTTCATCATCAAGATCCAATTCCGGAAAATCTCCAGCTTGCACTTTATTTGGTCGTGCAAATATCCCATAATTATCAGGACAATCAAAATATACAATTCCTTTCACCCTATTTATTTTTTAAAATTTGAAACCAAACTAAATTTTTTGACTTTCCATTGCCATTTACAAAAGGCTCATCTAATTTCACCCCAATGTAATATCCCTCTCCAAGTTGTGGTATTTTTCCTACATATTTCACTTCTCCTCTTCTGTTGAATTCAGTCAGTAAGCATCGCATGCCAACCTTTTTTTAAAAAAAAGATTAAAATAACCAAATTGAATTTATTACAATGATTTTGTCAGCTTCAGCTTTCATAAATTCATCATTTTTCTCTTTTTTTTGAGGAATAACCTTATTTAAGAATTCTTTCTTGAATTTACGAAAACTATCTAATATTCAAACAAGCAAAAAATATTGTATTTGTAAAACAATGAAGATCAAACTCGGTAATTTATCATAATCTTCTTCAGACATAACATATTTCTCGACTTGTGACAGGTCCTCTAATTCCTTTGTTAGCGAGTTGGGGTTCATATCATAAACATAGATAAAATATCCTTCTTGTGGAGAATAATATCCAAGATCTCTTTCCTCATCATCTATTTCACAAAGAGGATTCCCATCTAAAACAAATAAAATTGATAAAAATTTTAGTAATGAATATTTTTACTTTTATCTTGCAAGAATAACTTCACTGAACCTGCATCTGATCCAAATTTATTTGCACAAACACTCTTAGATAAAAATTAAAAAAAATGGGGTTAGAAAATCTGAACCTTAATTGAATCGATTTTTTGGAATAAATCAAAACGAACTTCAGGGATTTGAAGTGATAAAATGTTGTGGACCAAGTTTAATTTGACAGTTGTGTTCGTGCCAAAGTCATTGATAGGGAAAGTTTCGATATGAACTTGCATGTTTAAATGATTAAAATGAAGGAATATATTATTTTTATTAAACAATAAAAAATTTGTGTCTTCAAATTATGCAAAAAATTTAAATAAAGCCTTTTGGTCAAAATTTAAATTTAAATAAGCAACTATTTCTGAATGTTAAATTTTTCAAATTTCAAAAAAAAATAAAAAGTGAATTTTTTATTTTCAAAGAAGCTTTTTTTATAAATAAAAACTTCCGAAAAAATTTCTTAAATAAAAAAAAAAAACCAAAATGCCTAAACTCCACGTGTTTTTATTTCTATTTCAGCTATTTAAGTGATCACAAACCAAAACCACTAATTAAAAAAAAAAGTTCGTTAAATGAAACTATCCCCAATTTTTTTCTTTTTCTTTTTCCTTTCTGCTCTCTGTGATGAAGATTACTACAAGATTTTAGGCGTGAAACGAGGAGCCTCCGAACAAGAGATCAAACATGCGTTCAAAAAGCTTTCCCTAAAACACCATCCTGACAAGAACAAAGGAAACCCAGAAAAAGCCAAAGACATGTTTGCCCGTATAGTGAACGCCTATGAAACCTTAAGAGACCCTGAACAAAGGCAGGTATACGACCAAAAAGGTGAAGAAGGTGTAAAACAACATGCTGCAAATAAGGCTCAACAAGAACAATTTCAACAAGGATTTGGTGGCGGTGGTGGCTTTAGATTTCAACAAGGCGGTGGTAATTTTGAGGATATGTTCAGCAATTTCTTTGGAGGTGGGGGGGGCGGAAACTTTCATTTTAATCAGGGTGGCCAGCAACAAAGAGAACAAAAACATGAGAGTTTTTTTGAGAACACTGATGTTTATGAGATTAATTTGGGCAGTTTGTCCAAGTTTTATAGAAGAACTGATGTGTGGATAATATTTTTTTATAAGCAAGATCAAAAAGAATCTCAGGAAATAAAGGATAAATGGAAGGAGTTAGCTGAAAAATACTTTGGAATTTTTAAGGTTTCGGCTGTTAATTGCCAGGCTGAACAAGAATTATGTGAGGATGAATTCGCCATATTTGACACTCCAAAAGTTTTAGCCTATACAAGTGCTTTAAATCACGATGGAATTCAGTTTAAAGGAGATATGAAAAATACACAATTATTAGCGAATTTTGCAGTTTCTTTAATGGAATCCTATGTTTTATTGTTAAACAATGAGAATTTCCAAGAATTTCTTGATTCAGAACCTGAAAAACATAAGGTTTTGTTATTTACAGCAAAAAAAGCAACGCCTCCTTTGTTTAAAGCCTTGTCAAAGGATCTTAAAGGAAAGTTGTTGTTTGGTGAGGTGAGACAGAATAATGAAAAGTTGATCAAAAGGTTCGAAATTTCTAAAATACCATCATTGATGGTTTTAACGGATCCAACTCAAAATTTAGGTGTTTTCTATGAAGGCGCTTATAAAAAAGATGCAATCATCAGATTTCTTAGAGAATATGCCTATGCATCATTGAAGAAAAAAGCTAAAACTGACAAAGGTGAATTGATTGAAATCAATAGAAATAATATGAAAGAATCAGCAAAATGTGGGGCAACTGATGGTAATTTATGTTTTCTAATGATTTTACCAAACAAACCAAACCCAGAAAACATGGAATTATTGAAAAAAATAGCTGTTCTTTATGAGGATGATCCAATTAATTTCTCTTATATCAAGCAGAATAATTTAAAATATTTGGAATTGTTCAATGAGGAAGTCCAGGAATTTCCACACATTGTGATTATAAGGGGGAAAAGAATGAGATTCACGAGATATGAAGGAGTGTTTGAGCTAGAAAAAATCACTGATTTCATTGATCAAACGTTGGGAGGCAGTGCAAATTTCAAGAAATTAAAAGATAATTTAGAAAACGCTTTAATAGAAGAAAATGATGAGAAAAAGACAGATTTATAGAAAAAATAGACCAATTTAAAAAAAATAATAATTTTGAAAAAGTTTTTAGTTTTGAAAATGTATAGTAAAAATTTCAATGAATAAAAAGAGTCTTGTTAAAGAAATGTCTTTGGCATTTAAGAATTAAAAAAAAATTTTTTTTTTTAATTTTCTTTACAAAAAAATTTAATTTTTTTAAAATTTTTAATTTTCTCAAGAAAATTTTTTTTTATTCATGAGGAATCATATAGTACAAATGTTCCTTTATTCAGGTTTATAAAATGAAAAAATTTGTTAATATGCCAATTGCATACTATCAAAGATTTTTATTCTTTTTGCAAATAGGATCTAAAAATTAAATATTTAATTAATGCAAAAAGTTTGATATGAAGTGGTTTAAACTTTAATAATTAAAAAATTTACTTTTTTTTTCAAACAATGGAAAAACATTTTCAGCATAAAGACGAAAAAATAGCAAATGAAGGCGTTGTTTCAATCGTTGACAACGATTTCATTCTAAACTTTTTAAACGAATACGATCATCATCCCAAAAAGTAACATTTTTAAATCTAACTAGTTATTTATTAAAATTATCTTAGCAATTTCTATGCTAATCCTAATCTTGCAGCCAGTTTTAGCAATTTTTATGAAGCCTTTCCTTTAGATAATTCTAATTTGCATTTCATGAACAATTATGCAAGACCTAACGAACAAATGAACGAAAGCGAGCGTTTTCTCTTGCCACATTTGAAATTAGAAGAGCAAAACGTTGGAATTACTTCTGTCAAGAACAAAAATGAAAAAAATGAGAAGAAAAATAACAAAAAGTCCAATTATAAAAAATCTAAAACTCCAAATCCTAAGAAAAAAACTGAAAATGTTAATCCTGTCAATTTGATGCAACTCAAAGAAATTAATGAAAATGAAGAGTTGTTTAATTATCGAAACAACATAAAAAATACATACATTAATAAGATAAGCAATTTAATTACAAACAACGTTGAAGAAAACCATTTTTTGTCGAAAAAGTTCTTTATTTTTTAAACTCATTTTTGATTTCTTTTTATTAAATCTTTTTGTAAAAAAAACAAAGATCAAATAAAATTAAATCAGAAAATGAGGATTCTGACAGCGATGGAAATCCTTCCGAAATGAATAGTTCTCAAAATAAGCGGCCTCACAAGCTAATAGAAGGCAAACGAAGTGATGAATTAGGTATATATAAAAACACAATCTTTCTTTAGATTTTTCATTTTTTTTAGATAGATTAAACAAAAAATTGGAAAAAAATCGAGAGTCTGCAAGAAACAGCAGAAAACGAAAAAAAATTTATATTGAATTACTAGAAAATAAAGTAAAACTTATTGATATTATGATGAATATTAAAAAGATTCTAAGGTTTCTGAACTGACTCATCAATTAGACACTGCTAAAAAGAATTTAGATTTCAATCAACAACAATTGACCAAAATCTCTTCTCATTCTTTAAGCAGCAAATTTACACAAAATTGGAAAAATTATCAATCCAACCATCAAATCAAGCTGAAAATGAAATGAACCTCTTGATCGATTCTTTAAGAGTTCAACAATTTATTTGGGTTTCTATAAAATTGATTTAAAAGTTGAGATTAGGTGCCACAGGAAAAGAAAGAGTGACTGCAATAAACTCATTATTCAAACAGATTATACAAATAATAATGCCTGGATATTTAAGATTCCTTTTTGGCATTTCTTCTGAACCATCTGAGAAAAATGATGAAGGAAATGAAAATCCTTTATTGAGAAATAATACTCATCTTTGCGAAAATTCATTAAATTTGGATTTGTAAACAAATATTTTAAATAAAAAAAATTATAAATTTTTATTTCTAAATTTTTGATTTGTTTATATATTAAAATTTTGAAGCACTTGTGTGAATTCAGAATTTCTTTCAGAAGAACAACAAAGAAGGCTGTTTTCAGAGCTTTGTTTAAATGATTCGCAGAAAAAAAGTTTCAAAAAATTCAAAAAAAAATTAAACTCAGAAAATGTCAAAATAAAAGCGTATTTTTTTGTTTTAATCTTGTGAATAATTTCCTTTAGGTTCTTGGAGAATATTTTTTCTATGAAGAAGAATGTACAAAAGCAAACTTTGAATATAGACAATGCTGTTGATGAATTGAGAAACAGTTTCAGTCCCTTACAAATCACTAAATTCTTATTATTCGTTGAAAAGGTTTGATTTAATTTTTTTGGCTTGGTTTAATTTTTTGTTAAAAAATAAAGGAGAAAAAATCAATGAGAATGAATTTAACTAAAATACTCATTCCACCTGACAATTTGGTAAAAAATTATTTTTAATCCTTTAAATAAATTATATTCTAATAATTTATTTTCAATATAACAGCAAGATGACAGTGATTCAAACACATCAGATTTTTCTGATGTTAACAAATATGGTCAAATAGAAATTGAGCCTTATAAACAAGAGATGTGCAGACAAAAAGTTGGCAATGAAGGCAATGAAAATGAAAAGTTTGTAGGGGAAAATGCACTTAACATTAGGAAGAAAATTCATCTGAATGAAGATACGGTGAGTCCGTTCTAAAATGAAAAGGAGCTGTTGGATTATTTTTAATAAATGTGAAAATTGAATGCTAATTTTTTAATTATATTTAACTATTGTGAATTTTGTTAAATATATAAGGAAAAATCACTCAAAAATAAAGTTTTTACTTAAAAATTTGCTTTTTGATGTGGAAAAAATCTAAGAAAGAAAAAGAAATTTATTTAATTTTTTTTTGTTTTTCTTCTAATAGATAAACAAAATATTTTTAAATTTTATGAATAAGAATCATTAATTTTTTTTCAAATACAATTTCTTCTTCTTCAAAGAATACCCCAGCTTTCTCCCAGCAGACGATCTATAAGTTTTATCATAAACAGTTTCCAAAAATTCGGGAATCATCTGTACTTTCCCATTCTCCTCATAAAACACATCAATATTTGTGATCAAAATATGCTTCACATTCTCTATATTCTCCCCCCATCTCAAACAATCATACAATCTGTTCATGGCTTCCAAAAGATCAGCTTTTTCAGATAAGCAGCAATAATTCAAAACCTGATCTTTTAAGAAACTGAATGTATTTCCAAAATCTATCAGAACACTTTCTTTCAAATTAAGTTTAATTTCTTCATTCTTCCCACAATCTTTCTCAATTTCTTCATTTTCCCCCAAATTTTTTTCAATTTCTAATAAAAAGGTATCACATAAAGGTGAATAATGCTTGAGTAATTGTCCAGGAGCTTCCGAATTTTCATTTATTTCCTGTGTTTTTTCTTTCATAACCTTCAAAATCTCCACGTTTTTATACAGATCAGAGGCTTTTAGCTGATCATTTATCGCTTTTTCCGATATGCTTCCGTTTCTCAATATCATAATGCTCAAATCCCCATTTTCATTTATTTTCTCTTTATCAAACTCCATTATTTTTATCACAGTGGATTCAATCCCAAACCTGCAGTTTTCTCCATCAATGATACTGATCTCTTTGTTATATAAATCATTGAAGACATGTATAGAAGATGTCGGACTGACATGGGAAAATAAATTGGCACTAGGTGCAGCGATAGGTCTATTTGAATATTTAATGATTTTTTGTGCCACCTACAAAAAATTATTCTTTAAAGCTTTATTTTATTATAATAATAAAGAACTTCACTATTGGGGCATCTCATTCCAACATAGCCTGTATTAGCAGTGACACAGGCTGGTATGATACTTTTGGCTTTCGTTATGATGGTTAAAGGTCCAGGCCAGAATTTTTCTGCAAGAAACCTGAATAAATTTTCAACATCCAGACCTATATCCACAAGAGATAAAGCTTGTTTTATATCAGTCACATGAACTATTACCGGATCAGTCAAAGGTCTATCTATACAATTTATCTTATATTTAATAAGTAATTCAATGGGAAATTTGACCTTTTGCCTTGAAAATTTGATGGACTGCTGTTTCATTTAAGGCGTCTGCACCAAGACCATAAACTGTTTCTGTGGGAAAAGCAACTAGTTTGCCTTGTTGGATGAAAGTGCCGGCTAAAGAGAGGTCGGATTCACTTGTGGTTAGGATTTGGGCGAGGGATTCAGAAGGATTGAAAGATTTTGAGACTGATTCCTTGTGTTTTTTGAGAAAAAATTGCAAAGAATTTGAAATATCCATTTGAATATAATATGATTTTTAAAGTTTTAAATAGTCCTCTTTTAGTAATTTTTTTCTTTCTTAAATAGTTAATAAATTCTTTTATAAAAATGAAAAAAATTATTTTATATAAAATTCATAAATTAAAATGAAAACCGCTCCACATTTAGAAATAACCAAACATGAAATTTTGGATTATTTGAATGATCGCATGGGCACCAAATGTGATTTTATGGAGAAAAACATGAAACTCCAACGTTCTCCTCCACCTTCGACAAAACCCAATCGAATTGTAATGACTTCCCCCAAAGAAAGACAATTGAAATCCATCTTTAAAGAGTAAAACTAAATACTAAATAAAAAGAAAATTTGCCAAAAGTGTTGGTTTGTTAGCAAAAAAATTTTAGAATCTGAAAAAATATATGAGGATTTACTATTCACTAAAAAAACCTCACATCTTTTAAGAGAAGAAAACGTGAAATTTCGAACTAAAATCATGAATTTAGAAAAAGAAATCTCAAAATATGAGAAAATTGTTCAGGAATTAGAAAAATCTGGTGTTTTATCAACTGCTGTTAATCAGCAGCAGATCAATGAAAGCATTATGGTGATGACTTTAAGAAAACGAGTTCAGGATTCGAATGAGGAAGTGAGGTCAAAGGAAGAAGAGTTGGATTTAATTCGGAGAACTATCAAATATACAAACCATAAGGTTTTAGAGGTAGTGATCTTTTTTTTTTTTTAATTTATGTTTTTTACATTTTTTAGATAGAAAATAAAAGCTATTTTGATGAATTTTCTCGTTTAAAACAAATAATTTTCAAGCAAAACCAGAAATATCAGCAACAACTCTCGTTATAATTTTCCCTTTATCCATTATAAAAACTGTTAAAAATACTATATGCATCAGCAAACAAAACGAATTGCTTCGATTTATAGCATCTTTCGAAAAAGAGAGTCAAAACATTTCAGAAATAAAGCAAGAAAATGAAACTCTATCACAAAACCTTGAATTTCTGAAAAAGGAAAACGCGAAACTTCAGGTTTTCTTATGAAAATTAAACCTCTTTTTAAAATTTATCAAAGTTTCGACTGGAAAAAACAGAAAAAGAGAATAATTTTATCGATTCAAAGAAAAAACTCGCAACATTACAAAAGGAAAACCTGAATTTAAAGGAATCTTTATACAATTATGAAGAAAAAATCAAAGAATTAAACAATGCTCTTCACAATCATCTCAATAAAACTGATAAATCGAAGGTTTATGAGACTTTCCTCAAAGAAAAAGATCAAACGATTGCGGTTTTCGATGTTTAAAAACAGGAAATCAAATAAAAATTTAATAGGAATTAGAAAAAGAAATGAAAAAACTTTTGGAAAATGAAAATCAAACCACAAAAGAATTAAAAGAACAAATAAAAAATCTCACTAAAAATCCTGAACCAAAAGAAAAGGAGATCAATCATAATAAGAAGAAAGCTGTTGAGGAGCCGAAGATACTGTTAAATGAGCTTGAGCTTGTTTTGGAGGCTATTAGAACAAATCTTTTGAAAAAAAGAGTGAAAACAGAGAGCTTTGAATCAGTTTTTTTTTTTAAATAAAATAAAGGAAATTTTTAATTTTTTTTAAAAAATAGCTTTTTGAGAAAAATTTAAAAAATGCAGCAAAATTTTAGAGAACCGTTTTCAATACTAAATCAAGAGGAATCTTCGAAAATATCTAAATTTTTCATACAAAATGCTGCGACAGACGATCCAAAAGCTTATTCAAACCTATTGGAATCTCTTTTAGAATCTTATGAGATCATTGATGAATACAAATTCAAAATAATAAAAGGCCAATTTTCTGATGTAATAGATTCCAAATGAATTTTCTTTAAATGTTTTTTTTTAAAGGCTTTATCAAAAAACCAACTTAAAATAAAGTCTTTACTGAAAAATGAAGTTTTTTCTGATAAACAATTAAAAGGAATGAGTTTCAAAAAGATTCTTCTTGAACTCATCGATCCAAATCTTCAATTTTATTACAATTTTTTCCTATTAGAGTTTTCTACGATAAAAAATGAGAAACATTTAAAAGATAAATTTGAAGAATATTTTGTCTTTTCCCAAACAAGAGAAAACATAGATTCTGAAGAAAAAATGCATGTTTCTTCTCAACAAATAAAACCCCCTCAAAATAAAATTAAACAATCAATTGAAGATAATTTGATGAAAAATTCTATAGAAAATAATATTAAAGAAAGCTTAGAAAATAATATATTATCTCCAGAACTTCAGGAAGTTGACTCCTTTGAAGATAATTCGAAAAAAAAAAATGAAAATAATGAAGAGAAAGAAGAAAATCCAAAGGATTTTGTGTCTGAAGAACAGTTCTTTGAAAAGGATCGTATATAAAATCATTTATTAAAAGAAATAAATTTATTCTTTGAAGTTGATAATCAAGAAAATGAAGAGGGTGTGATTAAAAACATGGGTTTTGATGAGGAGGAAATGAACGAAGATTTCAATGGCAAAAAGCCTCTAGAAACCAATGAAGAAATTGAAAAAATTAACGAAAGTTTCCCTTCAAATGAATTATAAAAAAATTTAAACTTTAAATCCAAAGTCTTTTTCAAAAATTAAAAAATTATGCTTTTTATTTTCCTTTTTATTTTCAATTGCTTTCCCCCTCACCTTTCACAAATTTATATTCATCCCAATTCTTCCTGCACTTCCTGTAATGGTTCCCTCACTTCACCATTTCCTGACCTCAAAACAGCTTTAAATAACAGCAACTCTTCCCAGTTTATTCTAATGGATGGGATTTTTTACATTCAAAATTTATCAATATCAAATCGAAATCTGAATATTAAATCAATGAACGGAGCTCAATATTCTATAATAGATGGGAATTACACATCAAATTGTTTGAATTTGATCTTTGGAAACTATAATATAGATGAAATAACTATAAGAAATTGTATAAAATACAATGATTCTTTTGATAATATCTCTCAAATAAACAGTGGAGCTGGGGTTTGGGTTCAATCAGCGAGTGTAAATTTATCTAATTTAATTATAAAGGATAGCAAATCAGATTTTGTGGGAGGAGGGATTGGTATAATTTCTGGTTCTTTATTCATTTATAATTGCACTATTATGAATAATAGTGCTGTTTATGGTGGGGGGTTTTATACAAAAAGTGCTTCTGTTTTGATAGCTAATAAGAGTCAAATCATTGATAATAGTGGGAAAGTTTCAGGAGGAGGCATGTTTATTGTTTCAGGATCAGTGGAAATCACCAATTCCTCTAAAGTTGAAGGCAATCAATTTAGTTCTAATTCCACCAAAAATCAGGTTTCATGTGTTTCTGCGAGTGTTACTTTCAAAAACGGATCTAGTTATGATTATGGATATGTTTGCGATAGATGCAAAGTTGTGGAAATAACTGATGGTTCGAATGAAGTAAATCTATGCATTGACAGCAATGGGAATAATAAATTTTTGATAAAGTTTGGGTTGGGAATGTTTGTTGTTTTGTTGTTTTTGACGAGTATTTAACTAAAAAGTAATAAAGAGAAAAAAAATTGGAGAATTATATCAGACATTTCTACTTTAAAAAAAAAAAATTAACGAGGAATCCATGTAATTTAAAGGATATTTCTGTGAATCCTGCACTGTTTTAGATCAAAGTTTAGTTCCATCAAATTTATGTTTTTATTATCAGTATATTAGAATTTTTTTGTTTTTATTATAATGATTTTTTTACTAATTGCAATTTTTTTTGGTTAAATTTAATTTTATTAATTGTTTCTTTTGTTTAAAATAAAAAATAAAGCTTTTATTGTTGAAAATTTTAAACGGATTGGAAGTTAATTTATACTTTCTTTACTCTTTAACTCAATATCCGATTTGACTGTAAGAACAGACTTTCTCTCGCCCCCAAAAATATTTCGGAAAAAAGTCTCTCTTCTATCATACCCACCTTTTACCCCTGATTTGATATCTCGTACAGTTTTCTCATACTGATTGGTTCTAAAGTTCAAAAATATCAAATCAAATGCAAAAACAGTGAACATTGACCCAACACAAACCAAATAAAAATTCGGTGACATAAACAGCATAGATGCCGTTTTGAAGCAAAGGAATGAAGAAATAGAGTCACTGACCCAAATATAAATGAAATAAAGCCCAATGCTTGATAAAAGCAATGAGGCTATGGTTATTGCAGTCCAATATTGTGTATGAGTTGCTAATTTTACATCAACCACCTTTTATTTAAAAATAATTTAAAAAAAAAATTAAAACAAAAAAAAATTTACCAATATTATGCATGTATACATAGTAATGCTCATTATCCATAAATCCGACGTATAGCCATTAGAATTATTGATTTGCGGTCCAATCACAAAAGCATTCAAAATAAATACTAAAAGCCCATGTAATAATCCTTCCGTCACCCAGAAAATGAAATTTGTATAAGTGAATAAAACATTCTTCTGTCCAATATAGTATAGTTTGGGGTAATATTTCTTCAAATAGATGTTTTCGCCAAAAGGAGGTTCATCTTCATCCTGTTCTTCTATTTTCACCGGAAATTTATAATAAATATCCTGTTCAATGCTAGCTCGGACCATCAAAGGTAAAGCAGTAAAGAATAAATTATAAAAGGCGATATAAAAATCATCATAAATCGTCTGTCCACTGAACCCGCAAAGAAAAGAGAAAAAAAATTGGCAAATCGTAAAAACCATATTCTTATAGAAGAAATACAAAATCATTTCCGAAATCCTGATATAGCACCATTTCCCATGAACCAAAACCAGTTTCCAAAGAAATGAGAACTTTACAAATGCGAAATCACTAGCTTGGACTGCTCGCATACCTTCTTCTCCATATAAACCTACGCCAATATGTGCTTCTTGAATCATATTAGCATCATTTGCACCATCCCCAATTGCCAATGTGATTTTATTGAGGCGTCTCTTTATTAAAGCCACCAGTTCGGCTTTTTGTTTGGGGGTCACTCTGCAACAGATCACTGTTTCACAGGATTGAATGATTTCAATAAAAGAATTAATCATTTCAGCGGAGTTAAGTATATGTCCTTTAAAATAATTTTTGTATTTTTATAAAATTATGGAATAAAAAACCTAAAACATCCCCTTCTATCAAAAAAGCTTTCGGTTTTTTTATTTTGACATAATCCTTTGTGATTTCAACCAGTTCTAACATCTGTTCAGGGAGACTTTCCTTCTCTGTGTGATGGAGCTTCATCATGGCAAAAGTATCTTGTATCAAGTTGCAACTTCTGCCGATATTTTCAGCAGTTTCTAACTTATCTCCTGTCAACATCCACACTTTGATATCTATTTCAAAATTTAAATAAATTTAAGCAGAATTAATCGAAAATAACTGGCTTGAATGAAATCTTGTATTGTCTCTGGCACGTTATCTTGCAACTTATCTTCAACAGCCGTGGCTCCGATTAAATAAAAATCCTTTTCCAAGTCATCCATCAATTTTTCTAAAAACAATTGAAAAAAAAACATTCATTTAAATTATTTACCAAGGGTTTTTTCCCTATTAGGTTTCTCATAAGCAAGTTTATAAGCTTTATCAAAAGCTTCTAATTCTTTTTCTTCCATTATTTTAAATGCCAGCAAAAGTGTTCGGAACCCTCTCTTAGAGAACTCATCCAATTTTAAATTGATTTTATTCAGAAAAGGTTGCTCCACATCATTGTTTAACCTTGCTTTTATCACATTATCAGCCCCTTTACAATACATTTTTATTTGATCCCTGTCTCTTATAATAACCGTCATTCTTTTTCTATCACTATTGAATTCAAATAAATATAATAATTCTAATTTTCTCTCTTCATTCAACCATCTGACATTCATACCATTTGATGAAGAACCTAGGAAAACGAATCCAAGATGTCTGGAAGTATCAACGAGCGTGATTTCATCAGGAGAAGGTCCTTGGTATCTTAACATGTTATTATCCTCATTTTTATCAGAATCCACTACACATTCATGACAAGTTGAAAGCATTTTGAAGAATTCAAGACATAATTCTGATTGATATCGAAAAGTGTGGAGAAGTTTCGTTTTATTCTTATTGAAAATCTCATAATTTATGATGTTATTGTTATAGCCTTCATGCTCAATATTCTGCATATTTCCTTCCCTCAGTAGACTAGACAGTTTTTTGTCATCGAATGAAAACACAACACCTTCTTTTCTATCAATATAAGTGGGTTTCTTTGCTAATCTTTTTTTTTCATGCAGAATAGTTTGATCACCATATAGTTCATTTCCAATCATTGCCAATTTGAACTCCATTTTATTACAAGTCAAAGTTCCAGTTTTATCAGAAAAAATGTATTCAATCTGACCTAATTCTTCATTTATAGAGGAATTGAACACTTTTGCATAACGGTTCTTCTCAATATCATAAAGGTCTAAATCTTTTTCTATCAGATAAGACTGAACCAATTTGGTCATTTCTAAAGAAACAATCAAAGAAATCGGGATCATCGTATTGTCCAATAAGAAATAAGTGAAAAACATCAAAAATGCTTCCACACTGTTCGAATATCTATTAGGAGCATAATCATCATGATTTTGCAAATTCATCCAAATATACGACCCAACAGCGCTGATCAAGCAACAAAACAATTGAAATAAAAAAATTATTAAAATTAATTTATTTGTAATTTTTTCTATCTGTGATTGTTTACATCTCGAAGGGTTGGCATTCAGCATAATCTTTGTATCCTTCCCTGTATAAGCTGCTATTCCAATCACCCATTTCGAGTTCTTAAGCACTGACCCCCTCATCAACAGCTGTTTATGTCCCAAAAGTACTTTATGATTCTTCAAGCACAATGTGCCGTTAAATTCATGCAATAAAGGATTCGGAGATTCACAAACCACTTTTCCTTCTAATCTCACAACAGCATCTTTAAAATTCTGGCCCAAATCATCGAAAATCTCTTTAGGAGCCATTTTTGGTTTAAGATTTTTCTCTCCATCAAGACTTGAGGTTTCAATGTAGCAGATTCCGCTTTCTAAATTAGTTGATACCACGATCAAATCAGCTGGAAGGGTCTCCATTTCTTCCACAAGCACGATTTCCCCGACTAAAAGATCAGCCCATTTGATTTTTTCGAACTTTCCTTCGCGATAAACCTGGCATCTACACTTTGAATTCATCTCAATATCTGATTTGTGCCTACCCCAATCTTCCATCCCTTCACGTATGATGGATAAACCCAGGACAAAGATAAGAGGGGTCCATGCAGATGAAGGGTCCAATGGGGAGATTATTGAAATGGTTTGCAGGACGGCTGTGATGATAAAATAAATGTTGGCGTATCGCTTAAATTGAAGCAGTAAGGAAAATGGCAAAAAAGTTATTAGATTGTATTTGGAAGTGCTAATAAAATTGGTCGGGAATTTATAATCCACATTGAAAATGTGATTGCCGAAAAAAAACTCACGAGGCGCGGCTTCCAGTTTTGGTTTGCTCCGATTGAAGCAAGTGAATATTGGCATAGATTTTTGATGTTTTTTTTATGAGGTAATTAAAAAGTATTCGAAAACTTAATTATTTTTGGTTCTTTTAATTTTTTTTTTTTATTTTCATGATCTAGCGAATTTCAACTAAAGTTTTATTACAATATAAATAAAACCGTCAAAATAAAAAAATCGCTCATATAAAAACATCAGGGGAACATTCAGGTTTAATTCAATGCCATGACAAATAAAC
>JFJP01040274.1_pt1 | contig 21232 bp, 28 predicted proteins | sample 431651 | NCBI WGS metagenome assembly JFJP01 (sample SAMN02602958, study PRJNA72255) | Microbial mat metagenome, whole genome shotgun sequencing project. | biome: fresh water; feature: sink hole; material: water; isolation source: purple microbial (photo- and chemosynthetic) mats found in...
TGAGTGAATATTTTGGTTTCAATGGCACTGCATGTCATGAATGTTATTATAAAATTGCCCATGATGCATTTGGCAATCCGAGAAACCCTGAAGAATTTGTTATGATGGTATTGAAACATGTCAATCACTAAAGATGAATTGGATTATTTTTTCGAGCATATGCAAGAAAAGGTATCCAATTATAAAACAATAAAGGCATTGTCATATACTCTGCTAGAGTTAGAAAATACTGACATACTGCCTATGCTAGTGTTAAAATATCCTGAAGTGCAAGAGGCATACACTAAATACAGTACCAAATGTGAAGAATTGAAAGCAACAATATCCCTCAATAAAAAATACCAAGACTTTTTATCTACTCTAACTGATTATGAACGTGAAGTTATGAAACTTCGAGATGCATATGGACCAGATTTTAAATAATTGCCCACTGTGTAATCGCCCATTAGGGGACAAGAATCTTGATCGTCATCATCTAATTCCAAAGGTGAAAGGTGGTAAGGATACTGAACCTGTATTGATGCATCAAGTGTGTCACAGAAAAATTCATTCGTTATGGACAGAGTGGGAATTGTTGCACAAATATAACAATTGGGATATAATCAAACAAGATGAAGGCATGCAGACGTTTATCAAATGGATAAATAAAAAGCCAATCGATTTCAATGATTCGTTTAGACAGGCAAACAGAAGGAAATAATGGATCCGTATTTGATGACTTTTTCTGATGGTAAAAAAGCAGTGATGATACCAGCACCAAGGGGAAAGATGTTTTCTATGAAAAGTGTATTGGAATACAAAATGTGTGAGATTCCTGTTTTAGCAAATACAATAGAAGAAGCAAATGAGAAATTTGTAATGATGTTGTTGAAAGGCGAAGTTAATATTACTGACTACTAAGGAGATTATATGAGTGAGGCTAAAGTAACACCTATCACCAAGAAACAAGCAACTCGTGGCAAGGTAGTACATCTGCACAAATATTGGAAAGGCATTGCAGAGATGTTGCCTACCAAAGAATCGCGCAGACAATTTTTGAATCTTATGCTTGATGCGACACAAACTGAGCATGAAGAAAAGAATAAACGCAGAAAGAGTAAAGACCAAAAAGATAACGACAACGATTGAAATGAGATATCTATCTTTATTTTCTGGAATAGAAGCAGTATCCGTTGCTTGGGAATCTCTTGGGTTTGAGTGTGTCGGCGTTGCTGAGATTTTAAAATATCAATCTTCTGTTCTACATAAACATTACCCAAATATAAAAAATTTTGGTGACGTTACAAAGATTACAGAAGACGACATTAAAGGTCTTGGGAAGATTGATATTGTGATTTTTGGCAGTCCGTGTCAAGACTTGTCAGTAGCAGGGAAACAACAAGGACTACATACTGTTAAAGACGATACAAACCATTCAAGTATATTGTTCTATGAAGGGGTTCGTGTATTTAAACTAGCACAGAAACATTGTGGTGCAAGATACATGGTTTGGGAAAATGTTCCAGGAGCATTAAACAGTAACAAAGGAGAAGATTTTGCAACAATTCTTAGAACATTGGTTGGGACAGAATTCGGTGCAAACCGACCTGTTTGGGGGAATGAGGGTGTCTGCTTTGGTAGAGATTCCATGTGTGAATGGGCAGTGTTGGACGCGCAATGGTTCGGAGTGGCGCAAAGACGCAGACGTTTGTTCATTGTCCTCGATACTGGAGACTGGTCAAGTAGAAAACCGATATTACTTGAGTCCGACAGCATGCGCGGGAATCCTAAAACGGGCAGAGAAAAGGAAAAAGGATCTTCCTCAAAAATTGAAGGATGCCTTGGAAATTCAATCTTCAATGAAGTAGAAAAAACTTGTTATGATATGCAAGCAATAGGAGAATATGGAGACAAAAATGTTGCATCAACTCTAAAGGCAAGAGACTATAAAGATGTAACAGACATTGTTGTTGAAACATATTCTTTAGCAGGAAACATCATAGGAAGATCACCAGAACACGGAGGCAATGGCACAGGATATGATGTTGAATTAATGTACACACTGACTGCAACAGATCATCATGCAGTAGCAAAATGTTTTCAACAAAATATTAGAAGTGAAGTGAGATATATCAATGGAGATGGAGATATTGCCGGTGCTTTATCTGCAAGTTCTGGTGCTAATCAAACAAATTATTTACATTTACCACAACACACTAGCATAAGAAGATTAACACCATTAGAATGTGAGAGACTACAAGGATTTCCAGACAACTATACAAAAATAGATGGTGCAGCATTCTCGAAGAGAATAAATGCGTTAGGTAGGTCGATGGCAGTTCCTGTTATTAAATGGATTGGTGAAAGGATAAAAAATGCGTGATTGGAATTTTCATAATATAGAAGGTGGATTTAATTCTCATGTTCGTGAGCAATTGCCTTGGTATGATCTTGTGTCCGATATGCTTTCATTTATGGTACAGAGTTATGCAGGTAAAAACGCTACTGTGTATGATATCGGGGCATCTACAGGTAACTTGAAAAGATTGTTATCGGATAAGATACAAGATCGAAATATTAAATATATAACGATAGACAACGAGTCAAACATGAATCCAGATATTTGTATGGATGCGACTGACGTTGAATATGATAAATTTGATGTCGCAGTTCTCAATTTGACTCTGATGTTTTTGCCACCAAAAAATAGACAGATTCTTTTAGAAAAGTTACGAAATAGTATGAACTATGGTGGATGCATAATTGTGGTTGATAAATTTATTCAACCAAGAGATTATATATCAACTGTTTTGCGTAGATTGACTATTCACTGGAAATTTAAAAATGAGGTTCCATGTGAAGATATCGTAAATAAAGAGTTGAGTTTAGTCGGTATTCAAATACCAACATATGTGTCTGAGTTTGATAATTTTAATTCTGTTCATCAATTTTTTAAGTTTGGTGAGTTCGAAGGATATATATTGACTGATTTTATGGAAAATAACTAAGGAGAAATAAATGATTGTTACACTAAAAATGATTACCAGTGAAGAAGTTGTTGGACGAGTGACTGACGAAGGGGAAGACTTTATTGAGTTAGAAAAACCTCGCACCTTTCAAGTCATTCAAGATGAAAAGGGACAAGTTCGTGCTGGTCTAGTTCCTTGGTTTATGTCAGATCCTGATGTTGTTGTCATGATCAGTAAATCTCATGTTGTTGCACAAGCTGAATCTGCAGCACCACTAACTGAGGCATACATCAAACAGACATCAAGTCTGGATCTTTCTGCAGCAAATGGGAAAATTATTGCGTAAATATGTCGTTTATATGCAACATTCTCATCATTTTTGTCGCTTTTGTGTAATATAAGCAGGAAATAATTGACTATTTTGCATATATATTTTACAATGTAATTTCATTAAATAACATAGGAGTAATACATGAAGAAGTTAATTTTATCCGTAGCAATTGCATCAATGTCCTTAACCGCAGCAGCACAATCTAATGTTACCATTTATGGTACTGTTGATGCTGGTGTAGCATATAGCGACACGAATAGCAAAGTTGGTCCTACTACGAAAAGTGGTGTTTATTCTGGTCTTTGGGATCAAAGTTTGATCGGGTTTAAAGGTTCAGAAAATCTTGGTAATGGTATGAAAGCAATTTTCCAACTTGAGTATGCAATTGACGTTTCACAGGGAAGTGGTATTGATAACGCAAGAGAGCAATCTCTTGGTTTGGAAACACAAGTTGGCACATTTAAGTTTGGTCGTTTGGAAACTGCAGGATCGTTGTATCAAAAGAAATATGATGCAATGGAAAAGACTGCGTTTTCACCTTTGACCACACTTAACAATCAAGAAACTTTCTTGAATAGTACTGCAGCATATCAAGGGTCATTCGGTGGTTTTGAATTGGGTGGATCATATTCATTTGATGGTACTGGTAATTCAACATTGCCATATGGGTCGTCTGTTGATCAGGAAAAAATCTACTCAGCAAACGTAGGATTTAACACTAAAGCATTTGGTGTTGGTTATGTTTATACCAATGTCGATAATCTTGCGCGTACTGCAAACGGTTTAGAAAATCATTTGTTGGGTGGATATGTTGCATTGGGTGGTGTAAAAGTCACTGGTGCGTATTCACAGACCAAAGATGACAACAACACTGTTGATAGTCAATTGTACGTTGCTGGTGTTCAACTTCCACTTTCTGCAAACATGAAAGTTGATGCGTCATATGGTCGTGCTGAAGATGACATTACCAATGGTGATGCAAACATCTATGGTGTGCAATTGTCATATAACATGAGCAGACGTACCATGCTTTACACTGGTTATCAGTATGTTGATAACAACAAGACTTCGTATGCCGCATTGGGCAACACCTATGGTTCAGTTGGAAATGGCACGAGTCAAGGTGTTGGTGTTGGGATGAAACATTCATTCTGATATTGACATAAATATGTAGTACCTATATAATGCACCTATTGAGTAACACAGTTCTTTAAGATTATCAAGCAACAAAATTTAGGATAGTTCCAGCAAACAAGACTATTACATAGCCTAAACTTAAAATGCTAACGCATGGAGAGTGACACGAAGGTGTCGACTAATGGAAAGACATTCGACGTTGGAAAGACAACTGAGGTTTCGTAGACCAAGAAAATGCGGTGCTTTGTGAATAAAGTATTCACTGACATGATGGAAAGACATCTATACAGATAACAATCTGAACCACTATCCTGGTACTTGTAGTAAAGAATGGGATGAATACAGCAATTCAAACTACTATTGGAGTTGCCCTAAACTTCGGACGAACAACCTCTGAGGAAGGCGACAAACATGATAATCTGGATCATGTAAATAAACTGGATACCGTCATCCCGACAAAAGAATTTTAAATATTCGGTGAAGGTAGAGAGAAAGTATTTTGGACGCGAGTTCGATTCTCGCCATCTCCACCAAAAGCATATTTGTAACACGCTCTCACACAATTGAACCGGTTCATGGTGATCGTGGCGTAAGTTAAAGACGGTTGAAAGTTCCGCGCAAATATGTTTCTGATGGGGATGCACTGGTTTCGACAAGGTATAAGTATTGACACTGGAGAATCGGCAATGTTTAAGCCGCAGCAGTAAAGAGACAAAAACTATAAATGCAGCTAACGACGCATATTTCGGAGAAGTTCGCCTAGCGGCCTAATCTGAATGAGGTTACGGTGGGATTCCTTATCATCCAATATCCCACCAAATGCTACTGTGGCTCAGAGGCGACAGCACCTGCCTTGTAAGCAGGAATACAAACACCGCAGGTTCGAGTCCTGCCAGTAGCACCATTAAAAGGACAACAATGAATCTACACAGAGAAAAATTTGAAAACTGGCACAATGTTGTATTAGGTCAAGAAACTGGTGCGTTTAACGTTTTGTTAAACACATATGAAGATTTCGATGTGAATCATAGATGGACAGTTTGGTGTGTGGCAATACAATTGACAGTACCAATATAAATGTTAATTCAAATAGAAATCACTAACGCATGTAATTACAAATGCTTTTATTGTAGTGGTAGAAACATGGATCAGGAACATATGACCATGGAAAAGTTTATGGAGATAGTTGAAATCCTGCCAAAAGGTGATCATACCATACGATTATTGGGTGAAGGGGAACCAACACTGAATCCAAATTTTTGGGAAATGTCAAAGATTATTTTTGATCTTGGTTACAAGTTAGACAATATTATTAATGGGACGATTGTTGATGCAGATCTTTTTAATAAATATTACAACAACATAATAGTGTCTATTGATACATTAGATCCTGCAGAATCTAACCGCATTGGTCGTGTTAATTTACCAAAGGTCTTAAAGAATCTTGATCTATTGATAGTAAAGATGGGCAATAACAGGGTTACTGTTCAGTCAGCTAATTATGGTCAGAATATGCGAGACCTGATTTTTTATTGTAAGAAAAGAAAGATTCGACATACATGGCAATTTTTACAACGTAAAGAAGATTACAGAATCAATTATCAACACATAGAGTTTCCAGTTAAGAAATATACATACAAGTGTAAATATTTGATAAATGACCTGAGAAGAAATTATGACAAACACGATAATGTAATGCCGTGTTGTTTTATAAAGGACAAAACAAAGTTTAAGTCGATAGAGGCAATAAACCAGATGATGGATGAAAAAAGAGTTCCACCATGTTGTGTAGGGTGTAGGGAAATTCTAGAATGAAATACACAAAACTTTCTGACTTGGTGAGAATAGAACAAAAGAATAACGGATGGTACATCATAGATTCAGTTGGATTATCTGGTTTCAAAAATTCGGAAACTGGAAAGACAATTGTGGAGTTTGGACCGTATGCAACAGATGATGAAGCAATAAAGAAGAGAGAGATTTTTTATCATATGATTTATGGTGATTATAGTTAAAAATATTTTCAAAAAAGTGCGAAATGAAGAACGATTTTGCATAAATAAATAAGAGAGTAACATTTTACAAAAGGAAAATTCATGAAGTTAGCAGTCAGATTTAATACACTCATATCCCAAAGTTTGTGGCATAATTGCCGCCAGCCCGTTGGATATCGTGCGATTAAAGGCTCAGATGAACCAACTACGGGTCTAATTATGTAAAGTTACATTCACACCCCAAACATAACTAGACCCGAAAATCAAAAGTTTTCGGGTTTTTTCTTTTAAGGACAACAAGTTACAAAAAGTATTGACAGATTAAAAAGTTTCGAATAGAATGCATCCCATGTTGTGAATGATGCAAATTTTGAGAAGGAAACAAATTATGTTGCAACGATGAACGGGTTTAGGGGAATATGCCCGACAAGAATCCCAAATCGACTCACGGTGCTCCGGTGAGAAGAGGATGAGAAGGTTAGCCGATGGTGCAATGCCAGTTCGGTGAAATAAGCCTGACAAGCAACAGTGAGCCAGAGAGAATGTAACGTAGGCTAGAAACTCTGTAAAAAACTAAAGGGCGACCTGTCGGATGGAGGATCATTTGTGATCTGAAAAATGCCAGCGATAGTAAAGTGATCTCTTTAGAGACATTAACAAGTAGTTTAAAAGACTAGCCTGTCGTAGATGAAACACTCTTCGAGCAGATCACTTTACTATCCACATTCGCAAGAGTGTGTAAATGAATTTGTGAAAGAGTACAGTGCAGTGATAACTGATATGGTATGAGAACTCTATTTTTGAACGTGACTAATCACCACGAAGCAAATAAAATTTGAACAGAGAGGATTACAGGTGTTTCGGTGGCACACTCTGTTCAACTTGAATTTTAACTGGATAGATGAGCAGACAATTCTGCAATAATCTCTTGTAACCCACTGCAAACTGGGGAGACATCTTTTGCAACAGTTAAATGGGGCGGACTCATACTTCGCAAGCCAGCTAACCCGTCGACCAAAAGTTGCAAATTGGGCTGGTAAGAATAATTAGAGTAGGTCATGCTCTTAATCATGACAAAGTGCAACCCTAATGGTGGATAACTGCACAATCCCGCACAAGACCTAAAGGCGGGAACTAATTGAAAAGTCGGATATGAAATCTCGCTTCATATAAATACTCATAAAGGGGTATTATATGAAGCAAAAACACAACTTGAATAAATTTTCAGATGAAGAATTGATTGAACAGTACAAAATAACACCAATTTTATGTAAGTTGGCACATTTTTTTGATGTTCCAGATGTTACTATATGGAGAAGATCAAAACGATTGGGGCTAAATTTTAAAAATGGCGGCAATTCAAAAAAAATTAATTTGACGGAAATATTGGATGGAATGCATCCTACATATCAAACACTTAAATTAAAGAATAGATTAATTAAAGAAAAAGTATTAGAAAATAAATGTGCATCATGTGGAATAACTAGTTGGTTAGGAAAAGAAATATCATTACAACTGGATCATATAGACGGTGACAACCATAATCATAAATTATCAAATTTGAGAATATTATGTCCAAATTGTCACAGTCAAACTGATACATGGTGTGGGAAAAATGTGGGGTAGTAGAGTGTTAAGGAGACACTGCGGTCTGTAAAACCGATGCTTAGGCCAGTCTGGATCGTTACCAGGATACCCCACCAAAACAATGCACTCATCGTCTATCGGTTAGGACAGCAGGTTTTCAACCTGCGAAGCGCGGGTTCAACTCCCCGTGGGTGCTCCAATACTTGGTTAGCTCAAAAGTAGAGCATACGACCGATAATCGTAAGACAAAGGAGCATTACCTTTACCAAGTACCAGAATTAATGCGGCATAGGTGTTGATGGATACATGGGAGTCTTCCAAACTTTCGTAGTCGGATCGTTACCGACATGCCGCTCCAGAATTTTATTGCTCCTGTAGTGTAATGGTTAGCACACGATCCTTATAAGGTCGGACCGCCAGATTAGCGGGTAGTAGAGGTTCGAATCCTCTCAGGAGTACCAAATAATCAGAGTGTGGTGACAATTGGAAGTCGACCCGTTTTGGAAGCGGGAATATGTCAGTTCAAGTCTGACCACTCTGACCAGAATTGCGGGTTATAGTTCTGTTGAACTAATCGGGTTCATATCCCGAATGAAGGTAGGTTAGATTCCTACACCCGCTACCAGATATACTCTCGATAGTTAAATGGATATAACAGGACTCTTCTAAAGTCTAGTTCGGGGTTCGATTCCCTGTCGGGGGACCAAAGTTTTGGAATAGGTACAGCAAAAATTAAAAATTTGACTTTTACTCAAACTAAGCCGAAAGGCACTATTCCGTAAGTTTTAGGATGACTGCAGCAATCAAATTCACTTTCAATGGCGAAACCAATGTTCATCCTGTTTTATTAATTGGGGCATAGTGTAGTGGTCGTAAGCACAGAAGTCTTTGACACTTCTAGGTCCAGTTCGAATCTGGATGTCCCTGCCAAGTTTTGTGTTTGTAATTCAGTTGGTAGAACGATCTCAGGCTATGATGGGACGATACCCCGAAAAAGCACCTGCTCTATTGGACGCTGGTTCGAGTCCAGCCAAACACACTTTTACAAAGGAGACTGAGATTCATGGGCAGCAACGGAAAGATATACGATGCCAATCTTGAATATGCAAAGAAGTCAATTAATGAATTATTTGCTCTTCGGAATAAATTTATTAATGCAGTAGAAAAATATCCACAATTAACAATATTCAATGAACATTTAGAATTTATCAAAATGAAAATTGCTGAAAGGATTGGACGGAAAAATGAGTATTAAACAAACACCAAAATCTTGTTCTTGTGATCAATGCAAACGTGGTAAGCATACTGCATCAGGCCATACTATGATGAAATATGATGAACGATCATTTCGCCATGCACAAAAAGTAGCGTTGAAGAAAGGCACTGGTAATTATAGTGCTGCCCCTTGTGGTGGTTATTATGATTAATCCATGGCACATTCGTATTGGTAAATTTGGTCGTTCTTTTGTTAAAGCACCTACCAACATATATCAAAAGTTTTTTTTGCTGAAAAGAAGTTGGCGAAAATACAATGAATTGTGGTGGTCAAAACCTAGTAGGAATCAACATGCACTTGATAATAAAATTATTTGTAATATTTCTTAAATCGCCATATTTGTTATGGCAAGGTATCAAAGAATGTATTCAAAGGAGAAACAAATGAAACCGCGCAATCCTATGGGCATACATGTTCATAAACGTAAGGCGGGTCGTCATTGCAAAACAATGAAAGCGATTCGCCGTAAAGAAAAAGTAGCAACAATGAGGGACTGTAATTCAACGGCAGAATATCCGGCTTTTAACCGGTCTATGAGAGTTCGATTCTCTCCAGTCCAAAGGTTTACACAAAGGTGAATTGAATAGTCAATTTGGAACTATGTGGATAACAAATGATGTTATAAATAAAAAGATAAATAAAAATGATGTTATGCCAGAAGGTTGGCATAAAGGAAGAATATTGGGCTGTTAGTGCTAATGGGAACACATCTGGTTTGCATCCAGAAATTCGGGATTCGATTTCCCGGCGGTCCACCAATAACAAATGGCGAATTGGCAGAGTCTGGTTTATAGCAACGCACTTGAAATGCGTCATACCGCAAGGTATCGTGGGTTCAAATCCTACATTCGCCGCCAAAATTTAGTCTCATCTGCTGTGCAGTGCGCAGAGTGGTAATGCAGCGGACTGTTAATCCGTCGGGAGTTTCCCAACCGTAGGTTCGATCCCTACCTGCACAGCAGATGAGATTATTAATATTTGTAGAAACCGCACCGTATATAAATCCCACTAAATAGTTTGTGGAGGCAAATGTGAGTACCGAGTTTGTCGTGCCGTAAGGTATGAGTTAGATCGGTGGTGTCATTGAGATAAATATGTTGCAACCTATGATGCATCAATGCAACAATCATTGCAACATTATTAAAGGGTCATTATGCCAATATACAAATTGAATTTATCATTGTCGAATAAATGTGCAGCAAAATGTGTATTCTGTCCTGCCACTCGTGGAACGAAACACAATATTGATATGCCGTTTGAGATTGCTAAGAAAGTTATTGACGAAGCATCTGCACCAGAATTCCCATGGAAAATTTACAGAATGGAATTGGGCGAAAATGGTGAAGCAATTTACAATGATGATTTTTTAAAGATATTGAGATACATTCGGGAAAAATTGCCTGAAGCAGTTATCAACATGTCGAATAATTTTTCGATGATGAAAGAAGATATTGCAGAAACAATATTGACAGAACGATTGTTCGATTCAATGCAAGTGAATATTGATGGGCATGATGCTGCATCTTACAATGCGGCAAAGGGAATTAATTTCAATGTGGTGATCAGAAATCTAAAGAAGTTTTTGGAAATCAGAAGTAAAGTAAATCCAACATTTGATTTGGGCATCAATGTTGCACCACTGTTTGAATACACAATGACTGTAGGATCGAAATTTAAGTCGATACCAGTAAATTTAAAACAAGATGTTCCGTACAGTTCATTTGAAGATATTAAAAATTATCTGAATGAGTTTGTGCCAGAGGATGTCAAAATTGTTACCACTGGTTATGGGTTTTGGGCAGAACGAAAATTGGTTGATCCAAAAGCAGATCGATCAATGTATTCTTGTCCGATCATAAATAGAGTAGAGAATGAAGCATTCATTGCGCCGAATGGTGATTGGTATCCATGTTGTTTAGATGACAATCAAGATCAGGTAATGGGCAATGTGAAAGAATCAACATTGATGGAAATTCATGATTCAGAAAGACGTAATGAGTTTATCCGCATGTTGAAAGCAAAAGAATTTGACAAAATAGGGTATCCATGTAATACTGTGGAATGTTGTCAAATGTCGCCGTATGATAAGAATATAAAACACCCTTATATCAAGGGTGATGTAATCAAGTTTTAATGGCTCGTTCGTATAATGGTTAATTACGGTGGATTGTCTATCCATACATGAGAGTTCGATTCTCTCACGGGTCGCCAAACAATTCGGAGTGTAGCGCAGTCTGGTAGCGCATCTGCTTTGGGAGCAGAGGGTCCAAGGTTCGAATCCTTGTACTCCGACCAAAATTTGTGGAGTGAAATATGCATAATGATATGATTCTTGCTATGTATTCTGGTGGATTAGATTCACTAGGCATGGTGTATGTTTTACTCACTGACGAGAAATATAAAAACTATGGCATACACGTGCATCATGTGAGTATTCATAATGTTGAAAATCGAGCAAGCGCAGAAAAACATGCAGTTGCAAATACATTAAGATGGTTTAAAACACATTGTCGAAAATTTGAGTATTCAGAATCAATGATTGGATTCAATGCATACAATGAAAAATTTTTATATGATTCTGACGTGACCAATTTCTTTGGTGGATATATTGCAAGTTGTAGTGATACAATAAAACATGTTGCTTGGGGTGTTAGTGCTGACGACTTGCAAGATACATCATTGGCATCAAGAAATGAAAGATCATTAAAAATATTCCATTCATTCACTGATGCAGAAAAAATACGTCCTCTTAGTGAAATGACTAAACTGGAAATTTATGACATGTTGCCTGAAGATCTTCGTGAAATGGCATGGTCATGTAGGCATCCAAAATATTTTAACAAGATTCCTGTGCGATGTGGTGAATGTAAAACATGTGAAGCACTAGATAAAATTATTCGTCCGACTGGCTAAGACAAATTGGTACAGTCACTAGTCTCAAACACTAGGCTTATCTCAGTTCGAATCTGAGGTCGGACACCAAACCCTGCTCCGGTGGCTAAGACAAATTGGTACAGTCGCTAGTCTTAGAAACTAGGCTTATGAGAGTTCGAATCTCTCCTGGAGCACCAGAATTTTAAATCAATAAAGGAAATGTATGTCAAACGATAATCAAAAATGTTGTGAAGAGTTATGGGATGATTTTCTCGAAGGTAAAGTATACATCCATGTGCCATTGATTTTTATTCTCATAGCGATGACATTTTATATAAATTAATGCTCCATTACGCTAATTGGTAGTGCGAGAAGACTTAAAATCTTCTGGTTCTCAGTTCGAATCTGAGATGGAGTACCACAAATAATTCCGAATTGGTGTAATGATAGCACAAGGCACTCCAAACGCTTTAGCGGGAGTTTGATTCTCTCATTCGGAGCCAAATTATCCTGTTGGTGAAATGGATTATCACGCAACGCTACGGACGTTGAGTTAGGGGTTCGAATCCTCTATGGGATGCCAAATTAATGCTTCGGTAGTTTAATGGTAGAACACTGCTCCTACAAAGCAGATATGAGGGTTCGATTCCCTAACGAAGCACACATTTACATAAATATAAGTAAGGAGGTCATTATGATCTATTACTTGTATGAAATTAAAAACAATTTGAACAACAAAATTTATGTAGGAGTCCATAAAACCAATGATATGAATGATGGTTATATGGGGTCTGGAAAGGTTATCAACTCTGCCATTGCGAAATACGGAATTGATAACTTCACAAAGACTGTATTAGAAGAATTTAATACAGCAGAAGAAATGTTCGCACGAGAAAAAGAAGTTGTAACAGATGAATTTTTGTTGCGTGAAGATGTTTATAACTTGAGACGTGGTGGTACTGGTGGTTTTGATTACATCAACAATAATAAAGACGATACATATTACAAAGCTAGAATACAAAACGGTAAAAAAAATTATATATATGGTGTTCAATTTACTAATGATGACAATCCAAACAATAGCAATAATATGAAATCGCGTTGGAAAAACGATAACACAAAACTTCTTGCAGCAGCAATGATAAACTTAGAATTGGCTAATAGTGAATCGTCACTCCAAAAAAAGAAAATCACATATGAAATTAATGCACATTCAAAAGGCGAAAATAATAGTCAATTCAACACCATGTGGATTACTAACGGTATCGAAAACACAAAAATAAAAAAAGATTTTCCAATTCCAGAAGGATGGAAAAAAGGAAGAATAATGGTCTTGTCGTCTAACTCTAGGATGCCGTCGCGCTAATTGACGGAGATGATCAAAAGAATTGAATCCAAGACCGCCAAATTCGTAATGCATACTATGGCAAGCATTATTGGCAAATATGCTTGCTATAGCATACAATAGTTTGCATTACGCACTGTGAGCTAGTCTGGTGATTTAGCGTATGCCTGAAGAGCATAAGAACTTGGTTCGATTCCAAGACAGTGCGCCAAATATGCCTTATTCATATAGTGATAGTATGCCTGTTTCGTAATCAGGATGCGGGAGTTTGATTCTCTCATGAGGCACATGCTCTTGTAGTTCAATGGGAGAACACATCTTTGGTAAAGATGAGACAACAGTTCAATTCTGTTCTTGAGCACCAAATTTATATCGTACTACGATTGGCCGAGCGGTGAGGCACTAGTCTGCAAAACTAGTTAACTGAGTTCAACTCTCAGATCGTAGTCCAATATTAATTTGAGAGGATATATCATGGCATATGTTACAAATTGCCCAACTGAAGTACAAGAAGGAATTGAAAAAGTACAATGTGACAATTGTGGTGAATGGTCATATGATTATTGTAGAAGTGTATCAAAAAGATTAAGTGGCACATTATGTGCAAAATGTTTTTCGCTCATTCCTGAAAATTATTTCAGTGAGTCGTGGAATGGAGAAGGATCAGAAGAGTTTTTAATGATGTTGTTGAAATTGAAATGAGTTTATTTAAGTGTGACGGTGTTGTAGCGGTAGCAACCAACTCTGTGAATGTTGTAGTATGGGTTCAACTCCCATCCGTCACCCCTAAGTAAATTTATCGCTTTGTAGGCTAATAGGTAAACCACCTCGCTCATAATGAGGAATCGACGGTTCGAACCCGTCCAAATCGACCAATAAATATACATTTGCGGGGTTAGTTCAGTCTGGTAGAATAGTTGGTTGCCAACCAATAGACAAGGGTTCAAATCCCTTACGCCGCACCAAATGGAAGATTGCCAGAATGGTATTGGAGTGGATTGCTAATCCATGATCGTGAAAACGGTCTGTAGGTTCGATTCCTACATCTTCCGCCAGAATTTTAATGAAAGGAGTGTATCGTGGTTCCAAACATATTAGTGTGTGATAGTAACAGTATGCCTCAACGTTGGGCGCACTGGCAAGATGCAACGAGATTAAAATATCTTGGTATGGTGCAATGGGAATTGGGAGAACATGAATTCACATTTCATGGTGGAACATCACGCATGACTGGCGAACAATCACGAATCACCATTCCTTCAATCATAGGCATCAAAAGCAAATTCAGTCGTAAATACAAAGTACCAGCATTGACAGCAGAAAACTTGTTTAGACGTGACTTATACCTATGTGCATACTGTGGGAGATTTTGCAAAGGTGAAGTGGCAACAATGGATCATATCGTGCCTGTATCAAAAGGTGGTTTGCATCAATGGTCAAACGTGGTATGTGCATGTAAGAAATGTAACAACCACAAAGACAGCAAATTGTTAGCAGATACGGGTATGGAATTGTTATATGTTCCTTACACACCTAGCATGGAAGAAAATTTGATTCTGCGTAATCGTGCAATTCTTGCAGATCAAATGGAATTCCTTGTGCAATTCTTGCCTGATCATAGTCGTGCAAGAAAATTGATGTAAAACTATCGCTGGCATTTGACTTTTAATATGCGTTATGCTATAAATATAATTGTAATCACATGATTACATAAACTTTCAAAGGAGACTAACATGTCTGAAAACAATGTCTCTACGAAAGCTACGAGAGGTGAAGAACTTATTGTTCCTACAGTTCCCGTCGATCAAGTTACACAGTTGGTTGAAGAAAATGCAATTTTCATGCAACCCAGTGAACTGAACGCAATAGTAGAAAATATCAAAGAAGTAAAACCCCCAATCAAGTCAGCAGAATTTGATTCAACAGTAATTGATGTTGAACAAGCATTACTTGATGAAGCTACTGCCGCAGGTTTGGGTGCAGGTGGCGAAAATGGTGGCAATAGTTTTGTTCGTCTATTAAGAATATTAGAAGAAACAAATCCATTGTCATATGAATTCCCCCAAACAACTACTGATGAATTATTACCTTTCAATGGGGTTGCTGGAAATGAAGAAGTTGTGATTGTTGAAGAACCACCAGTTGATCCACCACCTCCACCTGATCCTGTTGCACCTGTTATTTCAGTCTGGAACGATAGCAACAATAATGGAACATTTGAATCTCAATTTGATAATCGTCCTGAAATTTATTCATCTATTTCTCAAGTTGATCCAAATGGTACAGGCACAGATAAGATCTTCATTGGTGATCTGTTGAAAGAACAACAACCAATCACAACAGAGCAACTAGAATCTAATCCACCAGCAAATACAGTTCTTGAACATACTTCTGATATTACATTTACATTCTTGTCAGAGGGTGCTGGTTATATGAATGCAGTTGGTTGGTATGATCTTAATAATCCAACGATTGGTCATGTTGTTTGGGAAAATGCCTCTGCTAAAAATAGTGGTGGAACATTGAAGAATGGGGATCAAATAACATTCGATGATGTTCCTGCAGGTACTCAAATTGGGTTCTTTATGATTCAAGAGTCATATACATATGAAGGGCATATTCCTGATACAGTATATTTCAAAGATGGGCATGCATACAAAAATGACGACTTTACTGGACTCATCGATTATGATGATAAGGGAAGAACATTTGACCCATTAAATGTGTGGTTCTCTAATTCACCAAACACTGATGAATTGCAACATGTTATCACCGGAATTTCTGAAACCGATGCACCAAATGTTCTATATGTCGGGTTTGAAGATTTAACTGGTGGTGGTGACAATGACTACAATGACGTGGTATTCAAAGTGGATCTTGGTGAAGGCAATAATGTGTATCGTCCACCAGTTGAGTTTGATGTTGGTGTTCAAATCAATGATGCAGATTCAACTATGTTGTCCAAAGCAGTATTGACTTTTGAGCTTTTAGATCCAGAAGATGATATTACTTACACGTCTGTCGCAGGATTAACTGTTGAAAGAACTGGTGACGAATTTACTATCACTGGTAATGCATCAATTCTCGACTATAATGATTTGCTAGATTCATTCCACTTAGTTGTTGGTGGAATTGAGCAATCAACAACTCCAACAGTTGAGCATCGTGAGGCAACATTGCAAGTATGGGATGAAACTGGAATGGCATCAAATGTTGATACCGCAGTTTTCGATCTTTTGATTCCACCAGAATTACCAAAACCTCCAATAGGTGGTGATGCGTGTTAAACACAATGGGGCAGCAATGCCCCATTTTTATTTTATATAAATATTAGAAACTAAACCAAAAGGATACTAGTATGTTATATGATAAGTTTGCACAATCTATTGCTGAATTAATGGAATTGCAAGAGGGGAAATCTCACACAAATACAGCTTACGAATGGCATGGTGGAGGTGGATCTTCTTTATATCAATTCGCATCAACAGGCGGAAAAGTTCATTCTGAAGAACATCGAACTGCACTGCATAAAGAAATAGACAAAAATATCGATTGGTGTAACTCAAATAAACATACGAGTGAAGCAAAAGACCTACCAAAATTACATAGTCTAAAATCGCATATACAAAAAGCCAATATTTCTAAACTGAGTGAAAGTTTAGAACAACTAGATGAAGCTAACGTAATGTTTCCTCATCCAAAAACTGGTGAGTTGGTTAGTACTTCAATGAAAGATGCATACAAGAATTTTCATAAATCACTCACTGCTGCTGGATATGATCTTGTTAGCACGAGTGGCAAACATCCAAAATATAAACACAGAGTGACAGGGAAAGTCGTTACAGGGGTAAATAGTCACTCTGGTGATATTCCAATGCAAGCAATTCGGGATATTTCAAAAGCATTATCGTAATATCAATGGGGCATCAATGCCCCATTTTCTTTTATAGTCAATAACTTACATGTACTATTGACTTTTATCTAGTTTAGACTAGAATGCACTCCATCAACCAAGGAGATGCAAGATGACAATCAAGTTCAACACCGAAGAAGAATACTTCGATTACTGCGCTAAATGTGCAACACTTGGCATTCCTGCTACGTTTGATGTCAATACTTTCACGGTAACAATCAAGTACGAAGACATCCTCAACTAATCAACGACTTACAAAAGTCATTGACTTAATTTCTGCCACGGTTATAATTCATCACATCAACCAAGGGGAAACAAATGAACAAGATCTCTCTGAAACTGTGTGACTGGAACAAAACTAAAAAGTCCCTTTCTTTTGCTTCTGAATATATGGGGATGCCTTTTGAATTCGTAGTCGTGTCGGAAAAGACTGGTCGTGAAGTTTCCTTCAAGGCAGTTCAGTATGGTGATCCGCTTTTTTGTGAAGATGGTTGGGATGGTGAGCAACAGGTTTATCGTCCGGTTAGCGACTTGAACACCATTGAATACGCAGTCATTTATAATCAGTATTGATCAGGAAATATCATGGCATATATCACTCAAGAACAAAAGAAAAAGATTGCTGCTCTTGTTGCACCTATCCTTAAGAAGTATGGGGTTAAGGCAACCTTTGGGATCAATCATCATTCTACGTTGTCGATGACTATTTCTGCTGCACCGTTTGATTTGATTGCCGATTTCAACAATACACCCCGCAATCAAAATGATCGTATGTACCAACCTGCAAAAGATTATCTTCAGGTAAATCTGTATTGGTTTCAAGAACATTTTAGCGGCAAGACCCTTCAGTTTCTTAATGAAATGGTTCCTGTACTCTTTACCGATCATTGGGATAAGTCTGACATTCAATCTGATTACTTCAATTGTTCTTGGTATGTCCATCTGAACATTGGTCGTTGGAATAAACCGTTTCAGGTCAAGTAGTTACAAAAGTCATTGACTTAAACGAAATAAAGTATATAATGCATAGCATACAAACAAGGAGCAAGTGATGAAATCAAATCTTATGCAAGTCTTCAATAACATCAACGGCAATTCTTTCGTTGGTCTTACCACTGAAACCGTCGTTCCGCTTAAGGGTGGAAAGAAGAATCCGATGCAAGGTCGTGTGGTCAAAGTTACCACTGGTTCTAGTGTTATGGTTTTCCAAAACAAGAACGTAAACGGTTACGAGAATATGGTAAATCGTCGTCTTGCCAAAGAAGGTAAGAATCCCGAATTTACAGTTAGTCCTCGTGTTTGGGGTCATCGTATCGAAGGTACTCCGATTGTTGAACACAAAGGCAAGAATTATCTTGAAGTGATTTTCCTTAAAGCAGGTGAAACCAAGTATTTCCTTGGTGGTAAGGAAATCAATAAGTCTGAGATTATCGGTCTTGAACCTGCAAAGGTTGATGACGAATCTCAAGATTCTTTGAATGATAAAGTGATCGTTCGCACGTTTGCGGAAGATTCAATTGTTGAAGTTAATGTTAATGGACAGCACTTCTCTTAACATGAGCGCACTTAAGACCTTACTGTTGGTCTTGACTGCACCAATCTGGATTCCTGTTGGTTTCCTAATTGGTGCAGTGTTGTGGGTAGCATTGCCAATGTTGTTTCAATTGGTTGTAGTGTTTGGTGGTCTTGGTGCAATCTGGATTTTGATTGAAATTTCTAAAATTTTATAATGAGGTGAATCATGGATATGTTTGCAAAGGTTAGTGTTATTTTGTTGTTTGCAATTTTGTTTGGATTGGTACTTGCATATCCGTTGATGTTGTTGTGGAATTACTGTCTTGTACCTGCAATTCCTGCAGTTCAAGAAGTCGGTTGGGCGCAAATGTGGGGGATTCAAATTTTGATTTCTGTGTTGTTTAAATCATCAATCAATATGAAAAACGATTGACATTAAATTGCACTAAGAATATAATGCTTTACATAGGATGAATTCAGCAAACACACCCAATGGAGATCGAGAGATCTAAAATCTTTCATCCTGAATTAGATTAATTACAGCAAACCTTTAAATTTTAATCTGGAGATATACAATGAATACATTTGCACAAGCTATCGCTACACCACAAGCAACTACTACTACAAATGGTATGGTTGCTCTTGACAAAACTGGCAACGAATTGACAGATTTGTTTTTCAATATTGGATCTGCTCGTAATGCGCTCGATACCGTCAAGGTGCAGTTTGCTCGTGCATTTGGTGTCGATCAATTGATCACTGCCAAAATGTTATTTTGGGTTCGTGATGTTCGTGGTGGTGCAGGAGAACGTCAAACATTCCGCACGTTGCTCAATGAACTTGAACAGTTGCAACAATCCGTTGTTGTGAAAAATATCGCACTCATTCCAGAATTTGGTCGTTGGGATGACTTACTTGTACTCAAGTCTACTGCTTGTCGTCAAGCAGCATTTGCACATATCGCACTTACATTGCGTAATCAAACTGATGGTTGGCAATTGTGCAGCAAGTGGATGCCTCGCAAGGGTGCAGACGCAGTTGCATTGCGTAACTACATGAATCTGTCGCCAAAGGCATATCGCAAGATGTTGGTGCATGGTACGCAAGTTGTGGAAACTGCTATGTGTTCTGGCGAATGGAACAAAATCAATTATGAACATGTGCCATCAATTGCTGCTAAACAATATCAGCAAGCATTTGGTCGTCATGATGCAATGGGATATTCACAATACAAGCAAAAACTTGTAAAAGGTGAAGCAAAGATCAATGCATCATCGATCTTTCCGCATGATGTAATCATGGGCATTCGACATGGTGATCAAACCGTCGCACAAGCACAATGGGATTCTTTGCCTAATTATTTGGGTGACGATGCAATTCTGCCTATGGTAGATGTGTCTGGTTCAATGGGTTGCAAAGCAGGTGGTTCAAACGCAACTTGTTTAGACGTTGCCGTTGCACTTGGTTTGTATATCGCAAACAAGCAACAAGGTGCATTTCACAAAACCTTCTTGACGTTCTCTGGCGAACCAACATTGCAAGTGTTGCGTAGTGATACCATTGTTGGTCAGATGAAAGAAATGGAACGTGCTGCATGGGACATGAACACCAATATTGAAAAGGCATTTCAGGTAATATTGAGAACTGCTAAGAATGGCAGAGTGCCACAAGATCAAATGCCTAAAGTATTGTTGATCATGAGCGATATGCAATTTGATCGTTGTACAAAAGAACCGAACAGTACCGCATTGGGCATTTTTCAGGACATGTATAAAGAAGCAGGGTACGAAGTACCTAAAGTTGTGTTCTGGAATTTGAATGCAAGTTATGGCAATGCGCCAGTTGAATTTAAAGAAGGAGGTACTGCATTGATTTCTGGTTTCAGTCCAGCAATTATGAAATCTATTTTGGCATGTCAAGAAATCACACCTTACGATGTGATGATGACAACACTTGGTTCTTCTCGTTATGAAAGAGTAGTAGTATGAACAACGGCAGTGAAGCACTCGCATTTATTTTTGGTGTAATTTTCATGTTTATCATGGCAATGATTTTCGTTAATGATATGATTACAATTAAACGTGTGAATGAACAATGTATGACATATCACAAGACACAAACAGTTGAGCAAGCGCAAACAATTTGCAAAGCAATTGTACGAGGTGACAAATGATTCGTATGATTATGTTTTTCGTATTATGGTGGGCATTAATCACTGCATTAATTAGTTTGTGGAGAACTTTGAAAAAGAAAGAAAAATGGAACATAGTTAAAACTGTATCATACGGTGCAGCAACAGCAGCAATCACAGT
>JFJP01011132.1_pt1 | contig 21231 bp, 14 predicted proteins | sample 431651 | NCBI WGS metagenome assembly JFJP01 (sample SAMN02602958, study PRJNA72255) | Microbial mat metagenome, whole genome shotgun sequencing project. | biome: fresh water; feature: sink hole; material: water; isolation source: purple microbial (photo- and chemosynthetic) mats found in...
CGCCGGTACTGGTTGATGTGCTCGAGCATGACGATGCCGTTGTTGACCACGATGCCGATCAGCAGCAGCAGGCCGATGGCCGCCGGCTGGTCGAATCCGGTGCCGGTCAGGTGCAGCGTCCAGATCGCCCCCGCCAGCGCGAACGGCAGCGCCACCATCAGCGCCGCCGCCTGCCGGGCCGACTCGAACAGGCCGGCCATGACCGCGTAGACCAGCAGCAGCGCCAGCAACAGATTGACCATGAACTCGCGCGACTGCTCCTTCTGCCGGTTCTGCCAGGCGCCGAAGGTCCAGCTGTAGCCGTAGGGGAACTCCATGCCGCCCAGGGCCGCGGCGACGCGGGGCATGTAGTCCTCGCGCGTGCCGCCCTCGTAGCGGGCGTTCACCCAGATGCTGGTCAGGCGGTTGTCGCGTTCGATGTGTTCGCGTCCGGGCCGCGTCACCAGATCGGCCACCGCGCCCAGGGGCACCTTGCCGCCGGTGTTCGACCACAGCGGCAGGTTGGCCAGCTGTTCCACGCTCTCGGTCTTCTGCTCGTCCAGGGTCAGCCGCATCTCGCGTTCGCCGTCGGGCGTGCGGAACCGGCGCAGGCGCTGGCCGCGGTAGGTCAGGCCGACCACCTCGGCCACCTCGGTGGCCGCCAGATCGTAGCGGGCCGCCAGATCGCGGTCCGGTTCGATGTGCAGTTCCTGGCGCGATTCGGCCCGGCGTGCCTGCGGCTCGCTCAGACCGGGCACCGTTTCCAGCCGCGCCACGGCCTCCTCGGCCAGACGCATCAGGACCCCGGTGTCCTCGCCCACGATCTGGAAGGCCACGAAATTGGCGCCGCCACGGCCGCCCATCCAGCCCTGCCGGCTTTCCTCGACCTGCAGGCGCACGCCCGCGATCTCGGGAAGCACCTCGCGCAGCCGCCGGCGCACCACCGCGATGTTCTCCTCGGTGGCCTCGCCTTCGGTGAGGTAGACGCGGGTCATGACCCAGCCGTCGTTCCAGAAGCTGTAGATCGAACGGGCCATCAGATGCTCGCGATGCGGCTCCAGCGCCTGTTCGACCTGGGTAACCAGTTGTTCCTTGCGCTCGAGGCTCAGTTCCTCGCTGATGTTGTAGCGCAACTGGACGAACAGTTCGCTCTCACTGGCGTCGAAGTTCTTGTCCACCTTCTGGTACGGGTAGACGGCCGAACCGACGACCGCCAGCCCGACCAGCACGCCGGCCCAGCGGCGCCGCAGGCTCCAGCCCAGAACCCGTTCATAGCGGCTCTCCAGCCCTATCAGCAGGCGTCCGCGCGGCCGCGGCTCCGAATGGATGTAGCGCGCGGTGGCCAGCGGGATCAGCGTCTGGCTGATGAACAGCGAGGCCAGCAGGGTCAGGCAGACCGTGACCCCCAGCTCCTTCAGGTAGATGTTCATCTCGCTGGGCTTGTTGAAGATCAGCGGCAGGAAGACGATCACCGAGGTCAGGGTGGCGGCGGTCACGGCGGTGGCCACCTCCCGCGAGCCGATCAGGGCCGCCTCGCGCGGCTCGACCCCCATCTCGCGATGACGGAAGATGTTCTCCATCACCACGACGGCGTTGTCCACCAGCATGCCGATCCCGACGATCAGCCCGAGCAGCGTCAGCGTGTTCAGCGAGTGGCCCTGCGCCCAGATGACGCCGCAGGTGACGATCAGGGAGAACGGGATGCAGGCCACGGCCGCCAGCGTGGTCGAAAGGCGGCGCAGGAACAGGAACAGCACGACCGAGGCCAGCAGGGCACCGAAGATGCCCGTGAACATCAGGTCCTTCAGCGTCTTGCGGATCTCGTCGCCCTGGCTGAACCAGACCAGGAAGTTGACGCCTTCCAGTTCGGGATCGTCGGCCATCGCGGCGATCACGCGCTGCAGTTCATCGCAGACTTCCACCGTGTTCGCGCGCGCCTCCTGCGCGACGGTGACGCCGACGGCGAAATCGCCGTCCAGATGCCGGCCGTATTCCAGCGGCGGTTCCTGGTAGACGACGTCCGCCACGTCGCTGACGCGCAGTCCGTCGGCCCGCAGGGGCAGCGCGCGGACCTCCTCCACGCTGCCCAGCATGCCCACGGTCCGCAGCGTGTAGCGCGAGTCCCCGCTGGAGACGCGCCCCAGCGACTGGTCGAAATTGCCGGCCCGCAGCGTCCGCGCCACGTCCCGCACGTCGATGCGGTGCCGTTCCAGATCGGCGACCCGCAGATTGACGCGCACCTCGCGCGGATTCACGCCGTCCAGGCGAACCTGCGCGACGCCGGCCACCCGTTCGAGCGGCTTGATGATCTTCCGGTCCAGCAGGTCGTAGCTCTCGCTGAGATCGCGCGGCGAACTGAGCCGGCCTTCGAGCACTGGCATGTCCGAGTCGCGCGAATCCCAGTTCGTCGAGACCTGCACGTCGCCCAGGTCGTCGGGCAATTCGCCGCGGATGCGGTCGAGCCGCTCCCAGACCTCGACCCGCGCGAGCTGCATGTCGGTGGACCAGTCGAATTCCAGGCGCAGGCTGCCGCCGTCCGATCCGCACCGGGACCACAGACTGCGCAGACCGCGCACCGAGCCGACGGCGTCCTCGACCGGACGCACGAGCATGCGCTCGACCTGCTCGGGCGAGGCGTTGTCGTAGGGAAGCTGGATGAACAGCTGCGGCTGCACGATCTCCGGCATGAAGGCCAGGGGCAGCCGGGTCAGCGCGACGCTGCCCAGCACGACCAGACTGACGATCACCGTCAGCGTCGTGACCGGCCGCCGGATGGCCAGTTCGGGCAGGCTGAAGCCGCGCGGGCGCTCCATGGTCAGCCCTCCGCCTTTTCGTCGCGCATCGGGATGAGCAGGTAGATCGCCGGGATGACCACCAGCGTCAGGATGGTGCTGAGGGTCAGCCCGCTGGCCACGGTGATGGCCAGGGGCGCCCGCAGCTCCGCGCCCTCGCCCCAGGCCAGGGCCATGGGGACCAGGCCCAGGACCGTGGTCAGGGTCGTCATCAGGATCGGGCGCAGCCGCAGGTGGCCGGCCAGCACCAGCGCCTGCTCGCGCGGCATTCCGTGCTCGCGTCGCAGGCGGTTGACGGTGTCGATCAGCACGATCGCGTTGTTCACGACGATGCCCACGAGCATGACCGTCCCGATCAGCACGATCACCGTCACGGTGGTGCCCGTCAGGAGCAGACCGCCGACCACGCCGATGAGCGCCAGCGGGATCGAGAACATCACGATGAACGGGTGCAGGAACGATTCGAACGTCGCGGCCATGACCAGATAGACCAGGAAGATGGCCAGGGCGATGGCGAAGCGCAGGCTGTTGAAGCTGGTCTTCATCTCGGCGTTCTGGCCGCCCAGTTCGGTGCTCAGGCCGCGCGCGGGCGGGAACTCCCGCAGCAACGCCTGGACGTCGGCCATGGCCGCGCCCAGGCCGCGGCCTTCGAGGCTGGCCGACACCACGGCCGCCCGCTGCTGCTTCAACCGATGGATCTCGGCCGGCCCGCGCGCCTCGTGCACGTCGGCCACCGACAACAACCGCAGCGACGCCCCGTCCGGTCCGGGCAGGACCAGATTGCGCACATCTTCGACCGTGCGGCGGTCGCCCTCGCGGTTGCGCAGGCGCACGTCGATCTGACGGTCCTCTTCCTTGTAGCGTGTCGGAACCACGCCCAGCACGCGGCCGCGCAGCGTCTCCGACAGGACGCCCATGTCCAGCCCCAGCGAGGCCAGCCGGTCGCGGTCGAAGACGACCTGCAGTTCGGGATTGCCGGCCTCGAGCGACGACCGCACGTCGACCAGGCCCGGCACGGCCGCGAGCCGGCTGCCCAGGTCCAGCGAATAGTCGCGCAGTTCGTCCAGGTCCTCGCCGTAGATCACGATCTCGATGGGCGTCTTCAGGCTGAAGTAGCTGGGCCGGCCGAACTTGATCTCGACGTCGGGCAGTTCCGCGAACTCGGTCCGCAGGCGATCGACCACCGCGGCCTCGGCCTCGTCGTCGCCCCGGTTCTTCATCACCAGGTTCAACTGGCCGAGATTCTCGGCGCGCGTGACCATCGACATGCCGCCGGCGGCCAGCCGGCTGCCCACGGTGGCGTACTGCCGCTCCAGTTCCGTCTCGGCGGCCGCGAACCGCTCCATCTTCTGCAGCGTGCGGTCGCTGGCTTCCAGCGAAGCGCCCTCGGGCAATTTGACCTCGAAGTAGAACTCGCCCTCGCTCAGTTCCGGGATCAGTTCCGTGTCCAGGAAACGGACCGCCCAGATCGAGGCGGCGAACAGGCCGAAAGCCACCGCCACGGTCAGGCCGCGACGGCGCAGCGCCGTGCTCAGCACGCGCCCGTAGGCCTCCGAGAACCAGCCCAGGGTGACCGGGATCTCGGCGGCGGCGCGGGCCGGGGCCTCGTCGGCCCGGTCGGGAGTCGATTCCTCTCCGGCGCCGGCCTCCCCGTGACGGCGGGGCAGCTTCGCGCCGACGGCGCTGAGCATGGGGATCAGCGTGACCGCCACCACGAGCGACGCCAGCAGGCTGATCGTGACGGTCAGCGCCTGGTCCTTGAACAACTGGCCGGCAACACCCTCGACGAACACGATGGGCAGGAAGACGGCCACGGTGGTCATGGTCGAAGCGACGACCGCCGGACCCATCTCGGCCGTTCCGTCGATCACCGAGCGGTACGTGGAAAGGCCCTGCTTGCGCTTCTGGAAAATGGACTCGAGCACGACGATGGAATTGTCCACGAGCATGCCGATGCCGAGCGTCAGTCCGCCGAGCGACATGATGTTCAGCGAGATGTCCAGCCGGTACATGACCAGAAACGTGGCGATGACCGAGATGGGGATCGAGGCGCCGACGATCAACGTGCTGCGCAGGTCGCGCAGGAAAAGGAACAGGACGATCACCGCCAGCAGGCCGCCCACCAGGGCGGCGTCGCGCACCTCGTCCACGGCCTGCTTGATGAAGGTCGACTGGTCGAACAGCACCGTCAATTCGTGACCGGCCGGCAGCTTGCCCGACTGCCAGGCGACGATGCGCTCGCGCAGGCGCGCGGCCGTGGTCACGGTATTGGCGTCGCCTTCCTTGAAGATGGCGATCTCAACCGACTCGCGACCATTCACGCGGGTGATCTCTTCGCGCTCCTGGGCGCCGCGTCGCACTTCCGCCACTTCGCGCAGGCGCACGGGCGCGGTTCCCGGCAGGCTGACGATGAGATCGGCGATCTCCTCGACCGAGTCGAACTCGTTGATGGTGCGCACCAGGAACTGGCTGTCGCGTCCGCGCAGGGCGCCGCCCGGCAGATTCACGTTGCTGACGCCCACGACCGCACGGATGCGCTCCAGCGACAGACCGAGCGCCGCGAGGCGCTCCTGGTCGATGTCGATCTGGATCTCTTCCTCGAGCCCGCCCTTGATGCTGGCGGCGGCCACGCCCTTGACCGTCTCGAAATCCTGCTTGAGCTGGCGCTCGGCCAGCCGGCGCTGCGAGGTCAGGTCCCCGGGACCGGTCAGCGCCAGTCGCACCACCGGATCCAGCGCCGGATCGAAGCGCAGCACGACCGGGTCCAGCGCCTCGTCCGGAAGCAGCAGGCGGTCGAGCTTCTCGCGGACCTCCATGGCCAGCTGGTCCATGTCGGCGTCCCATTCGAACTCGAGGATCACCTCCGATTGTCCGGGCCGCGACACCGAATGGATGGACTGCAGGCCGCGCAGCACGCCGACCGCTTCCTCGACCGGGCGCGTGACGAGGTTCTCGACCTCCTGCGGCGCGGTGTCGGGGAAATCGGTCTGCACGGTGATCGACGGGTAGCTGATCTCCGGAAACAACTCGAGGGACAGGCGGCTGTAGCCGACGATGCCGAACGCGATCACCGCCAGCGAGGCCATGACCACGCTGACGCGGCGGCGGACCGCCGTTTCGACCAGTGCGCGCATCAGCGGGCTTCCGCGCCGGCCCCGGCCGCGGCGGGCTCGACGGTCCCGGCGGGCAGGATCTTCAGCGTCGCCCCGTGCTTGAGCGAGCGCTGTCCGCGGACGACCACCGCTTCACCCTCGGCCACCCCGCTGAGGATCTGGGCGTGCGCGTCGTCGGTGAAACCGAGTTCCACGACCCGGCGCTCGGCGACCTGCGTGCCGGCGGCGGGCGCGCTTTCGGCCTGCGGGTCGGCGGCGGGCGCGCCGGCCACATAGAGCACCGACTCGCCCTTGTCCGTCAGCACGGCTTCGCGCGGCACCAGCAGGACGCCCTCGCGCCTCTCGGTCACGACCTTGACCTGCGCGAAATCGCCCGGGCGCGTGGCGGGCGGGTACTGGTCGACCTCGATGGTCAGCTTGATGGTGCCGCTGGTCGGATCGATGACCGGACTGATGAGCTTGATGTGCCCGGTCAGGCGTGTGCCGTCACTGTCGAGCACCAGGTCCACCGGCTGCTCGGCGCGCAAGCGCGCGAATTCGCGGCTGGGCACGTGGACGCGGCCCAACAGGGGATGGAAGTCCGCCAGCACGAACAGTTCGGTGCCCACGGCCAGGTTCTGGCCCACGTTGACGCGGCGCGCGGTCACCCGCCCGGAGAACGGGGCCTTCACCGTGGTGTAGGAGAGATTCAGCCGCGCCAGGCCCTCGTCGGCCTCGGCGCTGGCCAGGTCCGACCGCGCGGTCTGGAATTCCTCTTCGGTGGCCAACTGCTCGGCCACCATCGCCTGCAGGCGCTCGAACCGCGCGCGCAGGTTGGCCGTCCGCGCTTCCGCCTGCGTCAGCCGCAGTCGGTATTCGTCGTTGGCGACCACCAGCAGCGGCGCGCCCTCGCGCACCTCGTCGCCTTCCTCGGCCAGCAGCTTCTCGACCACGCCGGTGACCCGCGCCAGGATGGACGCTTCCTTTTCGGCTTCGAGCGTGGCGGTGGCTTCGTAGTGACGCGCGATGTCGCCCCTGGCGGCGGGCTGGACGGCGACCGGCAGGGCCTGCTCCTCCGGTTGGCCGCGCTGGGCGCCGGCCGGGCCGGCCTGGCCGGCGGCGGCAGCGGGCTTGCCCTCGTCCTTGCCGCAGCCGGCGAGGGCAACGGTCAGGATCATCACCGGCAGGAAAAAGGCGGGCAGACGCGCCTGCAAACGGGAGCGGACCGACATGGTCATCGGGGCGGAATCCCTTCATTGGGAATCGGGGCCGGGCGCCGGCAGGGACGCCGGTGAAGTGGCGACTACGGCCGCCGGGAGAAATTGTTGCATCCCATGATACGGCCGGACGTGGGGCGTGGCACCCTCCGTCCGGCCGCCGAACCGCAGGCCGTCGCGGTCCGAACCCGCCGCACGGCCGACTGGACTATTTCAACAAGGTGACGGAGCGCGACGCCGCCCCCGCCGCCCCGTGCGCCGTCACGCGGTAGACACCGGCCGGCAACGTGCGGCCGTCGGCGGCGCGCCCGTCGAACTCGATCACGCCCCGACCGGTGGCATCCAACCGCAGTGATTGGTCGCCGACGCTGCGGCCGGCCAGATCGGTGATCCTGATCCGGACCATCTGTTCGGCCGGCCCGTCGACTTCCAGCCTGGCGGACGGGTTGCAGGGATTCGGATACGGCGGCGCCAGTCGCACGGCCGCGGTCAGCGGGGCGGGCGGGACCGGCGCGGCCACCGGATCGGCCGACAGGATGAAGCTGAACGGCGGCAGCCCTGTCGCGATCGGCGAAGCCAGCAGCGGCAGGCCGCTGCAGGCGTCGAACACCCGCACGCCGTCGGCGAACGGCGTGCGGTCGGCCAGGTACAACTGGCAGCCGCCGTCCCAGGCCAGGTCCGCGAACACGAAGCCGTCGCCGGCGCGGACGACCGTCGAGCCCGGTCCCCCCTGCCAGCGCACCAGATCGGTGTCGAAGGTGCCGTAGGCGGTGACCACGGCGTGGATGTCGGCGGCCGCCGTGCTGACGAACGCGCTGATGTCGCCGCCCAACTGGGCTTCGGTCACGACCCAGCCCAGGCTGTCGAGCGCCAGCGGATCGATCTCGTCGACGCCGCCGTCGAGCGGACCGTAGGCGCCGACGCACCCGACGCGTAGCCGCTCCTGCCCGTCCACACCCACCGCTTCGATGCGCGTGTAGGGATTGCCCCCGGCCAGCGTGATGGGCTGCACGCCCGCCGCGACGGGATCCGTGTCCACCCACTGGCCGGTCGCCATGTCGAAGACCAGCAGTGTGCCCGGACCCGATGGCGCGTAGCCGCCGGGGCGGTACAGCTTCTGGCAGGCAATGAAGAGCCGGTCGCCGCGCGCGAGCATCCACGCCGTTTCGGGCAGGCCGTCGGCGTCGGCGAAGCCGGCAGTCGAATATGTCTGCACCACGGTGCCGGCGTTCACGTCCACCCGCAGCAGGACGGCCTCGTCGTAGCAGCTGACGAACGCGCGGCCCTGCGTGTCGAAGGCGATGTCCTGCGGATTGCGGCCGACGCCCAGGCTGAACTCGCGCACCAGCGCCATGCCCGCCGCCGGATCGTGGATCTGCAGCACGCTGGCGCCGCCGCGTCCCACCACGTACAGCAGTCCGTCGTGTTCGCGGCCGACCGCGTCGCCCGGCGTGACGGCCAGGTCGCCGCTGGCAGTCCAGGGCGCGTCCTGCTCGAAGGAACGCAGCCGGCCGAATTGCGAATAGTCGCCGGTCAACACCCAGGCCGGATCGGCCACGGACGCAGTGGCGAGCAAGGCCACGATCAGCGGAGCCCAAAGGGCGGACAGTCGGCGGGTCATCGGAATCTCCTTCAATGGTCGCACTTCAATGGTTGCTTTGCTTCGTGTGCTGCGCCCGCAAGTCCCGCGTCCGTCCCTTCCGAACGGACACCGGCAGCGGTCGCCTCACGGATTCCTGAAGGCCACCGCCAGGCGCCAGGTGCGCCCGGGCAGCGGAAATCCTTCCACGTCGTAGACATCGGAATCGGTCACGTTGTCGACCGCGGCCGACAGGTGCAGGGTCACGTCCCGGCCCAGCCACGGAGCGGCCAGCGGACGGCCCAGCCCCAGGTTCAGGCGCGTGCGCGCCGGCGCGCGCCCGATCTCGGTGTCGGCCTGGTCGCGCGCGTTGCCCGCCTGGTGCGTCAACTCGGCCCAGGGCTCCCAGGCCGCCGCCGCCAGCGTCGCGTGGAGCCGGGCCTCGACCGGCGGCAGGAACGGCAGCGGCTTTCCGTCGGTCGCCGGCAAACCGCTGCGGTCGCGCGCGTCCTGCCAGGTCAGGTTGCCGGCCAGCCGCCAACGGCCCGGACGGCGCACGGCCACTTCGCCCTCGAGCCCGCGCGTGCGCGCGGCGCCGATGTTGACGGCCCAGCTCGCGTTCTGGCTGTGCTGCACGTAGATGATCTTGTCGTCCGAGGCCGCGCTGAACGCGGCCAGGCGCAGATCCCACCGCCCGTCGCCCGGCTTCCAGGTCACGGCGGCGTCGTACGAGGTGATGGTCTCGGGTTTCAGGTCGCGGTTGCCGTCGATGCCGCCGCGGACGCCGAACAGCTCGACCCAGCTCGGCTCGCGCCGCGCGCGCGCCGCATGCGACTCGATGAACACACGGCCCGTCACCACCTCCCATACGGCGCCCACCGACGGCGAGCGGTCGTCGCGGCGCACCCAGGCCGGCGGCAGCTTTTCCCAGGGGTAGCGGGGCACGAACGGGAACTCGTCGGTGGTGCGCTGCCAGCGCCAGGCCGGCGTCACGCGTACGCGGCCGGCGGTCAGATCCACCGCCGCGAAGACGCCGGACTGCGTGCGGCGGCGTTGCGGCTCGCGTGCGCCCTCGAAGGCGTCCTGCTGCCATTGCCGGCGCCAGGTCAGGCCCAGCGACGGCGCGACGGCGCGGCCGCGCCACGGCGACCAGGCGAGGCGCGACCCCAGATCGTGCGCCAGCGATCGCGACACGCCGGGGTTGCCTCTCTGGAATTCGCCCTCGGGATCGTGCAGACGTTCGTCGCCCCGTCCGGCCGAGAGATCGGCCGTGAGCAGACCATCGTCCAGGTCGGCCCGCAGACGCAGGTCGCCCCGCTCGTGGCGCACCGTCGCGTGCGGGGTCAGGTAGGTCAGCGGGCCGGGCCGGCCTCCGTCGCGCCGGAGGTAACCGGCGCCCCCGCGTAAGGACAGGCGCCCGGCCAATCGGCTGAAGCCCGCCCAACCGCCCCATTCGCGCAACCACGCGTTGACGCGTGTGCGCACCGAATCGTCGGCCGTGTTGTGGAAGGTCTGGCGGTGGTCCAGATACTTGAAGTCGTTGTCGGCGCGGCGCGCGTGCGCGACCACGTCGAGTCCCGCCAATCCGTCGGCGCTGATCCAGCCGAAGCCCCCGCGCAACGACCGCGCCCCGAACGAACCGGCGGCCGACTCCAGGAACGGATGCCCCGGCACCCGGCTCGTCAGCAGGTTGATGGCGCCGATGCCGCCGGCGCCGCCCAGCGCCGCGGGAACGACGCCGCGATGGATTTCCACGGCCGTCAGACGTTCGGCGGGCACCAGATCGAGCGCCGCGCCGCCGGTCCAGGCGTCGGGCAGCGGCATGCCGTCCAGGTACAGGCGCACCTGGGCAGCGTCGGCGCCGCGCATCGACGGGATGGCCGAGGCGCCGTCGGCGCCCAGACGGCGCACCTGCAGACCGGCGGTGGAAGCGAGCAGCGCGGCCAGGTCGCGCCCGGCCGGCTCATCCTGCAGTTCGATGCGGGTGGTGACGCCGGCGGTGGCCGGGAACGGGGCGGCGAGGATCGGGGTCGCCGTGATCACGAGCGTGTCGGCCCAGGTCAGTCCCGGCAGCGTGGAGCCCTCGCTGGCGAAAGCCAGCACCATCGCGTCCATCGAGGTCGCGTCGGGCGCGGCGCCCTCCGGCGCGGCCGTCTCCGCCCCCGCGGCCATATTGGCTCCCAGCAGGAGCGTCAGGACGAACGCCGGCGCCGGGCGCACGACGGCGCTCGAACGGGAAGCTCCGCATCGGGATTGGTTCGCGGAAAACAGCCGGCCCGCGCCGCCGAACGGCAGGCGCGCGATAGCCCGGCCCAGGATGCATGCCACAGCCCTACCTCGCCCACGAAGGTTGGTGGCAGGCCTGGTGCCGGTCTCCTGGCTCGCGGGTCGTCCTACCGCCTGCGCCTTCCCGGATCCGGGGATCCAGTGGCATTGATGCAGGTTTCGTCGCCGCTTACAGTGGCGGGGCCGCGCCGGTTTCGCACCGGACTTCCGCTGGTCCCAGGCCTTGGCGTGGAATTTTCGGTCGCGCGGCCCGCAGGCTGCGCCGTCGCGAGGTTAGGCCCCGGGATAGTCCCTGTCAAGGACCCGGCGCCAGATCAGGCGGTGGTCGTCTTCCTCGGGGCTGGCCAGCAGCAGGGTGTCGGCGTCGCCCTCGGCCGGCGGCGTGCGCGCCTGCAGCAGGGACTCCGGCCACAGGGCCTGGAAGTCCTCTTCCTGCCACGGATGGTAGCGGCACCAGAAGCCGCAGTGCCACAGGAAGAAGCGTTCGACGCGGCCCTGGCCCTTCTCGTCGTCGCCGAAATGCTCGAGGGCCAGATCGACGAAGCGTCGCATGATCGCCCAGCGTTCGGCGGCGGTCGGGCACCACGGGCTGTCGTCCAGCAGTTCGCGGAAGATCCAGGGCTTGATCAGGGCGCCGCGCGCGATCAGGAACGAGCGCACGCGCGTTTCCGCACGCCGACGGCGCAGATCCCAGGGCGTGAAGACGTCGCCGTTGCCCAGCACGGGGATGCCGACGGTCGCGGCCGTCTCTTCGATCAGTTCCCACCGCGCGCTCTGGCGGTAGCGCTGCGCCCGCGTGCGGCCGTGGACGCCCAGCGCGTCGGCGCCGGCCTCTTCGCACCGCTTCGCCAGATCCACCACGTTCAGACGGTCTTCGCTGTAGCCCAGGCGCAGCTTGACCGACACCGGCACGGCCACGGCCGCGCGCACGGCGGCGACGATGTCGGCCAGGCGGCCGGGACGCTGGAGCAGCGCCGCGCCCGAACCCCGCTTGACGATCAGGTCGATGGGACAGCCGAAATTGAGATCGACGAAGCGGGCGCCGGCTGCTTCCGCCAGGCGCGCCGCTTCGGCCATGACTTCGGGGTGCTTGCCGGCGATCTGCACCCCGAACGCGTCTTCTTCCGGATGGTGGCGCAGAAGCGGCCTCTCGCCGCCGGCGACGAGCTTGTGGGCCAGCACCATCTCGCTGCAGGTCAGCTGGGCGCCGAACGAACGGCACAGCCGCCGGTACGGGAGGTTTCCCCCCATGGCCATCGGCGACAGCGCCAGCACGTCCTGGAACAGACCGCCCGGCCGCGCTTCGGCGTCGCCTTCAGCCCCTGTCACCGGACTAGCCGCCGTCCAGCATCGGGCTGCCGTCGAAGCCGGCGAAACCCTCGGGGTCGGCCAGATAGTCGTAGGTGTTCTTCAACAGCGCGTAGTGGTTGCGCTCCTCGGCGGCCAGGTGCGCGAAGACGCCGCGCGCCCGCTCGCTCTTGACCGCGGCGGCGGCGCCGTCGTACAGCGCGAAGCCGCGGCGTTCGACGTCCATGGCGCCCTTGAGGATCTCGAGCTCCTCGGGCAGGTAGTCGTACGGGTCGTGGGCGGCCGCCAGCGCCGTGTCGAAGATGCGGCGCACGTCGGCGACGTGGTCCTCACCGACATCCGGCAGGACGTCGAGGTTCCGCTCGCGCAGCAGGTCCTCGCGGATGCGCACGAGATGCGCCTTGTGGCCCGCCTCGTCCTTGGCCAGCGAGTTGAAAAGATTGCGCTCGAACGTGGTCGGCGCGTGTTCGGCCCGTTCCTGGAAAAACGCCATGCCCTCTTCTTCGAAGGCGATGGCCTTTTCGAGGATCTCCACACACAGCCTCAGATCGTCACTCATGGGGCTCCTCCAAGGTCGTTCCCGGTCATGATGGACGGGTCAATGGTAATCACCGGAAGTGCGAATGCCACGAAAATTCAGGCGGCCGGCAGGAGCCTGTTGAATTCACATCAGGCGCCTGCTAGTTTCACGTCAGGATTAAGGTTGCGCCTTTACAAGTGCAATGAAGTCCGATTTCGCGGACCCGGCGCTCCTGGCCCCGGGTCGCCAGGTCCGAGGCGAATTCATGATGCGCGGTTCCCGCCGGGGGGCGGCGCGATCCAGCAAGGAGGGCGCGATGGCCAAGCTCCAGAATGCACTCGCCAAGAAGATTCCCGTGTGGCGCGACGAGATCCGCGAACTGAACAAGGTGCACGGCAATCTCAAGATCGACACCGTCACCGTGGGTCAGGCCTACGGCGGCATGCGCGGCGTCAAGTGCATGGTGTGCGACACGTCCGAAGTTCCGCCCGACAAGGGTCTGTTGATCCGCGGCATCCCCATCGCCGACCTGGTGAACAAGAATGCCGAGGACACTTTCTATCTGCTGTGCACGGGTGAACTGCCCTCGGCCGCCGACCGCAAGGCGCTGACCGAGGAACTGGCCCTGCGCGCCAAGGTGCCCGCGTACGTGTGGAAGATCCTTGAGGCGATGCCCAAGGATTCGCACCCGATGACGATGCTCGACACCGCCATCCTGGCCATGCAGCGCGAGAGCGAATTCGCCAAGGCCTACGACAAGGGCATGGCGAAGGTCGACTACTGGAAGCCGACGCTCGAGGACAGCCTCAACCTGATGGCCCGCATCCCGACCATCGCCGCCGGCATCTACCGCATGCGCTTCAAGAAGGGCCCCCGCATCGCCCCGAAGAAGGGCCTGACGATGGCCGAGAACTACGCGCGCATGCTGGGCATCCCCGACAAGAGCGGCGAATTCGCCGACTGCATGCGCCTGTACCTGGTGCTGCACAGCGACCATGAGGGCGGCAACGTTTCGGCGCACGCCTGCCATGTCGTCGGCTCGGCGCTGAGCGATCCCTACTACGCGGTGTCGGCCGGCCTCAACGGCCTGGCGGGCCCCCTGCACGGTCTGGCCAACCAGGAGTGCCTGGGCTGGATCATCGAGACGACCAAGAAGTTCAAGGGCGTTCCGACCGACGAGCAGCTGCGCAAGTACTCGTGGGACACGCTCAACAGCGGCAAGGTCATCCCCGGCTACGGCCATGCCGTGCTGCGGATCACCGACCCGCGCTTCTCGGCCTTCCGCGAGTTCGGCATGAAGCACTTCCCGGATGACCCCGTGATGTGCCTGGTCGACAAGGTGTTCAACATCGTGCCGCAGGTGCTGGTCGAGCAGGGCAAGGCCAAGGATCCCTGGCCGAACGTCGACGCCGCCAGCGGCGCGCTGCTGTACCACTACGGCCTGCGCGAGTTCTCGTACTACACGGTGCTGTTCTCGGTCTCGCGCGCGATGGGCATGCTCTCGCAGCTCATCATCAACCGCGCGATGGGCACGCCGATCGAGCGTCCCAAGAGCGTGACCACCGAGTGGATGAAGAAGACGGTCGCGGCGGCCCCCAAGGCGTAGCTTCGGCCTCGGTGCGGAAACAGGTGACCCGGGACGGTTCCCGGCCTTTGGCCGGCGGATGTCCCGGGTCGCTTGCGTTTGCCGGGACCCGTGGCGTTCTTTCGGGGTGACGGAATTAAACAATCGCTTGATTTAATCTCACGTTTGATTATCATGGAAGCCGTACCACCTGACAGCCGGAGCGCGCGCCATGACCGGAAATCCACTTCCCGAAACGCCTGCCGGACAGCCGGCCGTCCTGCGCCTGCGGGCGCTGCTGGCCGACACGCCGGCGGATCAGGCGCCGCCCGCGGCCGATTCGCCCGCCGGACTGATCCTGGCGTCGACCAGGGAGCTCCTGGCCGGAACCGGCTTCGCCGGCGTGACCGTGCGGGCGATCGCCCGCCATGCCGGCGCCAACGTGGCCATGATCAACTACTACTTCGGCTCCAAGGACCGGCTGCTGGACGCGGTCCTGGCGCAGGAACTCCAACTCCTGCTGCGCGACGTGGTGGCGGGGCTGGACAGCGACGCCCCTGCCGAACAGACGCTGGCGGAGTTCCCCGTGCGGATCCTCGCCTCGCTCCGTCGCGATCCGCGGCGGCTGAGCCTGATGCGGCTGGCCGTCTCGACCGAGCCGGACCGTTTGCGGCGCATCATCCGTTCGCTGGGCGAGCACAGCGTGCTGGGCGTCAGCGGTGTGCTGGCGGACCTCGTGGCCGAAGCGCAGCGGAGCGGACGCCTGCCGCTGATGCCCGCGCGCTCGGTGCTGCTGTTCCTGATGGCCAACGCCTATGGGCTGGTGTTCGTGGAGCCGATCGCGCGCGAAGTCGTGGGTTTCGCCCTGGACGATGACGGGCAATGGCATGAGCACAGCACCCACCTGGCCCGGCTGCTGCAGCATGGTCTGCTGGCCGCGCCCGAACCCGGGGAGGGCCCCCTTGCGTGACACCGCGATCACACTGCTGCTGACGGCGCTGCTGCTGACGGCCGGAGCGTCGACAGCAGCCGCAGGGACGGCCGGCGCCGACACGCTGCGGCTGGATCTCGATGCCTGCCTGGCCCGCGCGCGGGACTCCGCGCCGGCGTTGCAGGCTGCGAACGCCGCCGTCGAGGAATCGCAGGCCGCCGCGGCCGAGGCCGAGGCCAGGCGCAAGCCGGTCATCGGCGCCGGCGGCGCCTACCAGTACACGAGCGAACACATGAAGAGCGAACTCGAACTCGGGTTCGGGCTGCCCTCCCGCACGCTGGAGTTCGGCGATGGCCACATGGCCGATGTGAACCTCGGCATTGCCATCCCTGTCTACACGGGCGGCGAACTGGCGAGCACGGCGGCGGCGGCCGCGGCCGGAAGCCAGGCGGCGGCGCGACGCGACGAGAGCCAGCGACTGGACCTGGCCCGGGGCGTGCGGCAGACGTTCTGCGGCGCACTCGGCCGGCAGGCGCAGGTCGACGCCGCCCGGCTGGCGGTCGCGCGGCTGGACCGCCACCTGAAATCCGTGACGGACGCCCGGACGGCGGGCGCGGCCACCGAGGAAGCGCGCCTGCGCGCCGTGGCCCGACTGAACCTGGCCGGGCAGCGACTGGTCCAGGCCGAGGCCGCGCGCGATTCCGCGGGCCTGGCGCTGGGACGCCTGGTCGGCAGCGCCGGTGGCATCGTGCGGCCGCTCGGGGACGTGGCGGCGCCGCTCGTGAAGGCGGACGAGGCTCCGGGGCTGACGCTGGACCAGAGGCCGGACATCGCCGCCCTGACCTGGGAGCAGCAGCGCCAGCGGGACCTGGCGGCGGCGGCCCGCGGCCGGCTGCGCCCCCGCGTGCTGGCCGATCTCCGCGCGCATTACGGACGCCCCGGCGTGGACGCGCTGGCCAACGACTGGACGGGCTACGCCACCGCCGGCGTGAGCGTCGACTGGCCCCTGTGGGACGGCGGCGCCCGCAAGGCCCGTGCGCGGCAGGCCGAGGCGCGCGGCCGCTGGGTCGAGGCCCAGCAGCGCGACCTGGGCGACGCCGTGGTCGCGGCGGACGCCGGCGCCCGCACGGCTCTGCGCGCGGCAGCCACGCAGGAACAGCAGGCCGCCGAGCGGGTCGCCCTGCAGCGCCGGCTGCTGGAAATGGTCGAAGGACGGTACGCACAGCTGGCCGCGACCGAGAACGAGTACCTGGACGCCCAGGATGACCTGACGCAGGCCGAACTCGAACTGGCCGCCGCGCGCACGCGCGTGCGGATGGCCGAAGTCGCGCTTCTGTGGGCTCTGGGCCGCTGAACCAACGATGAGGAGATCGATGATGCGCCGATTCCACCTGGGACTGTTGCTGCTCGCGCTGGTGGCCATCAGCGCCTGCGGGCGCGGCAAAACGCCCGCGCCGTCCGGAACGTTCGAGACCACGGTCGTGGACATCGCCCCGGTGCTCGGGGGACGCGTTCTGTCGGTCACGCGCCAGGAAGGCCAGGGCGTCGCGGTCGGCGACACCCTCATCGTGCTCGACACGCAGATGATCGCCCTGCAGAGGGCGCAAGCGGCCGCCGGCCAGTCCACGCTGCGCGCACAGCGCCGGGTCGCCGAAGCCGAACTGTCCAGGTCGCGCCGGCAGCTCGCCCTGTTGGAGACCACGCTGGCGCGCACGGCGTCGCTGCTGGAACTGGGCACGGCCACCGGCCAGCAGGTCGACGACCTGACGGCGCAGCGTGATGTCGCGCGCGCCGGGGTTGAGGCTTCCCGCGGGCGTCTGGACGCGATCGACGCCGAACTGGCGCATCTGGACACCGGTCTGGCCGTGTTCGACCGTCAGCTGGTCGACGGCGTCGTGTTGTCGCCGCTCGACGGCACCGTGCTGACCCGCGCCCTGGAGCCCGGCGAAGTGGCGGCGCCCGGACGCACCGCACTGCGGCTGGCGGACCTGTCGCACCTCGAGCTGCGCGTGTACCTGGAGGCCGGCGACCTGGAGCGCGTGCGCCTGGGCCAGGACCTGGCGGTGCACGTGGACGCCCTGCCCGCCGCACCCCTGACCGGTCGGGTCTCCTGGATCTCCGCCGAAGCCGAATTCACGCCCAAGAACGCGCAGACGCGCAACGCGCGCGCCCAACTCGTCTACGCCGTGAAACTGAGCGTGGCCAACCTCGACGGTCGGCTGCACGTGGGGATGCCCGCCGAAGTCGACCTGCCGTGAACCACGCCGCCATCGCGCTGGACGGGCTGCATAAGAGCTACGGCGACCGTTCGGCGGTGCGCGGGCTCTCGCTGGCGGTGCCCGCCGGTTCCATCTGCGGATTGATCGGGCCCGATGGCGCGGGCAAGACCACGACCATGCGCGTGCTCTGCGGCCTCCTGCGGGCCGACCGCGGTTCGGCCGCCGTCCTCGGGTACGACTGCGCCACCCAGTCGATGGCGGTCAAACAACACCTCGGCTACATGCCGCAGCGCTTCAGCCTGTACCCCGACCTGACGGTGGCCGAGAACATCCGCTTCTTCGCCGAACTCTACGAAGTGCCTGCTGCCGTGCGCGAAGAGCGCGACCGCGAACTGATGGCCTTCAGCCGGCTCGAGCCCTTTCGCAACCGCCGGGCCGGTCAGCTTTCCGGCGGCATGAAGCAGAAGCTGGCGCTCAGCTGCACGTTGATCCACACGCCGTCGGTGCTGATCCTGGACGAACCGACCACGGGCGTGGACCCGGTCAGCCGGCGTGATTTCTGGCGCATCCTGCGCGACCTTGCCGGACGCGGCCTGGCCCTGCTGGTCAGTACACCCTACATGGATGAAGCGGCGCTGTGCGACGACGTCGTGCTGATGCACGCGGGCCGCGCCCTCGCGCACGGCACACCGGAAGCCGTGACCGGTTCCTTCCCGCGCCGGCTGCTGGAAGTGACCGCGGTGGACCTGCAGGAGGCAAGTGGCCGACTGCGCGCGGCGGCGATCGCCGGACTGGACGTACAACGATACGGGGACCGCCTCCACCTGGTACACGACGATGACGAACAGGCACGCGCGGCTGCCGACGCCCTGGTCGGCACGGGCGCCGTTCTGGTGCCCGTCGCGGCCGGCATCGAGGATGTCTTCGTCGAGATGATGGCGCGCGCCGACACCGGGGTGTCGCCATGAACGCTCCGGTGGAATGGGCTGTGCAGGCCCGCGGACTCACCAGGCGTTTCGGCGACTTCACGGCGGTCGACCACCTGGATCTGGAGGTGCGCGCGGGCGAGATCTTCGGCTTCCTGGGCGCCAACGGCGCCGGCAAGACGACCGCCATCCGCATGCTGTGCGGTCTGCTGCCGCCTTCGGAGGGCGAGGCCACGGTCGCCGGTCTGCCCATCGGCCGCCATGCGCGCGACCTGAAGCGCCGGCTGGGCTACATGAGCCAGCGCTTTTCCCTGTACGACGACCTGACGGTCGCCGAGAACGTCGAGTTCTTCGGCGGTGTCTACGGTCTGGAGGGCGCGCCACTGCGCGAGCGCAGCGAGGAACTGCTGCCGCAACTCGGCCTGGCCGACCTGCACCGACGTCTGGCCGGCTCGCTGCCCCTGGGATTCAAACAGCGGCTGGCACTCGGGTGCGCGCTGCTGCACCGCCCCCGCGTGGTCTTCCTGGACGAGCCGACCGGTGGCGTCGACCCCGTGGCGCGGCGCCGGTTCTGGGACCTCATCTACGAACAGGCGGCGGCCGGGGTCACGGTCTTCGTCACCACCCACTACATGGACGAGGCCGAGTACTGCGGCCGCGTGTCGATCATGGTGCAGGGGCGGCTGGTGGCCCTGGACACTCCGCGGGGCCTGAAGGCCTCGACCGGAGGCCGCAACATGCAGGAAGTCTTCCTCAGACTGGTGGACGCATGAAGCGCGTGCGCGCCCTGGCGGCGAAGGAAGTGCTCCACATCCTGCGGGATCCCCGCAGCCTGGCGGTGGCCGTGCTGATGCCGGTCGTGATGGTGCTGCTCTATGGCGCAGTGGTCGACATGGAGATGCATGACCTGCCGGTGGCCGTGGTGGACCACGACCACAGCGACCGCAGCCGCGCCTTCACGCGCGGGCTGGAGGCCGGCGGATTCATCGTCGAAGTCGCGCGACTGGACGATGCCGCCGGGATCGAGCCCGGCTTCCGGCAGGGGCGGTTCCTGGCCGCGCTGGTCATCCCCCGCGGCTATGCGGCCACGGTCGCCCGGGGCGAACCGGCGAACGTGCAGATCCTGGTCGACGGCTCGGATGCCTCGACGGCGGCGACGGCCGGCAACTACCTGCAGGCGGTCGTGCTGAGGCAGGCGCGGAGTCTGGCCGGGGAATCGGCATTGCCGCCGCCGCCGTTCTCGACGCGCACCCGCGTGTGGTTCAACCCGGAACTGCGCAGCGCCCATTTCGTGGTGCCCGGACTCGTGGCCCTGGTATTGATGATGATCTGCGCGATCCTGACGAGCGTGGCGATCGCGCGCGAAAAGGAAGCCGGCACGCTCGAGCAGATCCTGACCACGCCGATCCGCCCGGCCCAGGTCATCGTCGGCAAGATCCTGCCCTACGTGGTCCTGGCGGCCCTGGACGCCGGGCTGATCCTGGCTATCGGCTGCCTGGTCTTCGGGGTGCCGATGAACGGATCCTGGCTGGCGTTGGCGGCCTACTGCCTGCTGTTCATCCTGATCGCCCTGGGCACCGGCCTGTTGATCTCGGCGCTGGCCGGCAGCCTGCGCGTGGCGATGATGGCCGCGGTCACGGTCACCATGCTGCCGACGATGATCCTCTCGGGCTTCCTCTACCCCGTCGAAAGCATGCCGGCGCCGCTGCAGGTCATCTGCCGCCTGATGCCGGCCACGCATTTCCTGGAAGTGCTGCGTGGCGTGATGCTGCGCGGCGAGAACTGGTATCCGCTGCAGACGGCGGTGCTGGCGGCGCAGGCTGTGGTGCTGCTGGGCGCGGCGATCCGCAGCTTCCGCCTGCGGTTGGAGTAGACGCGATGCTGATCCTGAGAACCCTGGTGCGCAAGGAATTCCGGCAACTGCGCCGGGATCCGGCCCTGTTGCGACTGGTCCTGCTCCTGCCCATCGTGCAACTGGTCGTGATGTCCTACGCGCTGAACAGCGACCTGCGCGATCTGCGCGTGGGCGTGCTGGACGAGGACCACACGCCGCTCAGCCGGCGGCTGGTCGAGGCCTTTCCGCACGGGGTCACGTTCACGGCCGGTCCCGCCGCCACCGGTGCCGCGGACCTGGAGCGTCTGCTTCGTGAAGACCGCTGTGACCTGACGCTGCACATCCCGGCGGGGTTCGCGCGCGATGTCGCGGCCGGCCTGTCGCCCGCGGTCGGCCTGACGGTCGACGGCTCCAACAGCAGTGTGGGCGGACGGGGCGCCGGCTACGCCGAAGCGCTGATCACCCGCGAGGCGACGAAGCTGGCGGCCGAGGCCGGTCCGACCGCGTCCGGCGGCATCGCGCCGGTCTCACCCGCCGTACGCTTCTTCTACAACCCCGAACTGGAAAGCCGGATCTACATGGTGCCGGGGGTCATCGTCATCCTGGTGACGATCATCTCGGCGCTGGTCACCGGCCTGGCTGTCGTGCGCGAGAAGGAACTCGGCACGCTGGAGCAGATCCAGGCCACGCCGGTCTCGCCGCTGCAGTTGATCGCGGGCAAGACCATCCCCTACGCGCTGATCGCACTGGTCGACCTGGCCCTGGCCACGGTGTTCGCCGCGGTCTGGTTCCATGTGCCCATGCCCGGCGCGCCGTGGGCCCTCCTGCCGGGTGTGCTCGCGTATCTGGCCGTGACGCTCGGACTGGGGCTGCTGGCTTCGGCCGTCAGCGGCACGCAACAGCAGGCCGTGTTCACGGTCTGGTTCTTCCTGGTGTTCGCGATCATGCTCAGCGGCTTCTTCTTCCCGATCCAGAACATGCCCG
>JFJP01027102.1_pt1 | contig 21225 bp, 18 predicted proteins | sample 431651 | NCBI WGS metagenome assembly JFJP01 (sample SAMN02602958, study PRJNA72255) | Microbial mat metagenome, whole genome shotgun sequencing project. | biome: fresh water; feature: sink hole; material: water; isolation source: purple microbial (photo- and chemosynthetic) mats found in...
GAATAATCAACCAAAGGAAAAATTTTAAATGTTTTGATTTCTTTAAATTTGAAAAAAAAATTTATCAATGTCCTCCGAAACAAATTAGACAAATGGATTGCTTAATATGGATAGTATAAAAAAATTACGAACTCATGCAATTTTAATAAAAAAAAAAAATTTAAATAAATTTAATTTAATATATTTTTTAAAAAAAAATCCTATTTAGAAATGAATTTTTTTTTGAAGATATTGAGTTTAGATCTTCTTTTAAATTTATACAAGCTTTCTAAAAGGTTTTAATTTAAACACAACAAATTATAAACAAAGAAAAAATATAAAAAAAAAATGCAAACCTTTAAAATTTTATTAGCCTTCAAAAAACTCAATAAATCTCTCTCCAAATCCTTTTCCATTATCCCAAATAACGCCCTCCTAAATTCCATTAAGAAATCAGGTCGTATAAAAAGGATTCTCATGACAGGAGGCAATGGTCAATTAGGTACCGAAATCCTGCCATATCTCAATCAATTATATGGTGCAAATAACATTCTAGTCACAGATATCAGTGAAAAAAAGAATGCAGATTGCAAACACTATGAACATTTAGATGTGTTGGATCGAAACAAAGTCGAATCTACAATAAAACTTTTCAAACCTGATTACATCATTCATTTTGCTGCCAAGTTAAGTGCATCTGGTGAATTAGATCCCAAATCCTGTTTAAAAGTCAATATTGATGGATTTAAAAATGTGATAGATGTAGCTTGTGAGAAAAAAGTCGGAATGTTTCTGCCCAGCACCATAGGGGCTTTTGGATCAAGCACTCCAAAACACAATGCTCCAAACACCACCATTATGAGACCGAGCACTGTTTATGGTTGTTCTAAAGTTTTTAATGAATTATTGGGAACTTATTATAAACATAAATATGGTATGGATTTCAGATCACTTAGATATTCTCAAACAATTTCTTGCACTAAAGCCTTCGGAGGATCAGGAGATTATAGTATTGAGATTTTCTATGGAGCTCTCAAGAAAAGATCCTATACGTGTTATTTAAAAGCAGAGACCAAAATGAGTTTTCTTTATATTAATGATTTAATTGAAGGAACTTTGAAAATGATGGAAACTGATAGCGAAAAACTCAGTGAGTGTGTTTATAATATCCAATCTTGTAGCTTTACAGTGAAGGAATTGGCTGATGAAATAAAGAAACATATTCCTGAGTTTAGAATAGATTATCAGATCGATTTTAGACAAAAGATTGTTGATACTTGGCCGGAAAGTTTAGACGATTCACTAGCCAAACAAGATTGGAATTATAGCCCGAAGTTCAATATAGAGGAGTTGACAAAAGAAATGATAAATCTTGTGGGAAAGAAAATTAAAGCTGTTGAAGGGGACATTTAATTATATTTTTCTAAGAAGAAAAAAAATGAAGATTTTTTGAAAAAAAAAAATAGTTTAAATTTATGAAAGAATAAAAAGAAATACTAAATTCGAAAAAATTTTAACATGAAAAATATTCACAGAGTATTTCCCAAATATTTTCTGAAATTTTCACAGGTTTATGCAGATTTTTAAGCACCTATTATAGTGTTATAAGTTAAAATAATATAGTTATTTAATTTAATTGATCTATACTTAAAATTCGCTTTGCTAAATTATTATAATTAAATTTTTTATTTTAACTGAAAAAATCCTTCAAAATTCTTTATAGTTTTTTTATTCAAACTTCCAATGAATTTGGATGATTTCAATCGAAAAAATTTAGAATGCATGAGTGATGCTCAATTAAAAGTGGAAACTGTCTGGCAATCTATGGTAGAATCAATAAAAAAAAATACGAAAACAGAAATGGAGAAGTATTGTAATCAATTAGAAAAAAGCAGGAAAGATTTCATTGATTTAAAAAAGGAGAATACTCAGTTTTATAAAGAATTACAGTCTTTAAAAAAAACGAATGAGGACTTTCGAAATAATGCCCAGAAATTTAAAGAAAAAGAGAATGAATTTCTTTTACTTCAAAATTATTTTGTGGTGTTGACTAAAGAAAAAAATGACTATTTCAATCAATTGAAAAATAAAGAGTCAGAATTAATAAAATCAACAGGAATTATTGACGTTTATCAAAAAGAAATGTTAAAATACAAAGGAGACCTTGAAATGTTAAACAATATTAATTTAAAACATACAGAAAATGAAAAAAATTTAAAAGCAAAAATAGCTCAAGAATTGTCACTCAAAAAAAAGGAAATCACAGAATGGATGATAAAATTCGAAAATCAATCAAAGATAACAGAAATTTTGAATAACAAACTAGAGGAAACTTCAATCGTTGTTTCGCTTTGTGAAAAAAAAATAAAAGAAAAAGAGAAAATAAACCAAAACATAACAAGAGACTTTATTTCTCAAATAAAACAAAAAGATGATAACTTAAAAAAGATTAAAGAAGATTATGAGAATTTCAAGCAAAAAGCAAAAGAAGATTTAGATGTTCTCTTAAATAACAATAATGTATTAAAAAGTGAAAATCAAGTTTTGATTGCTAAAATGCAAAAGGAAAATCAAATGAAAATTCTTAATGATGATAATGATACCCATAAAAAGAATTACAACCTATTAATCGAAAGTTATAAAGAACTTTATAAAATAAAATTGAATTTCCAAGAAGACCTCAAAAAAAAAAAAAAGGCAATTCATAAAAAAGACAAAATAATAAAAAGAAAAACGATTAAAATCATAGAAATAACAAAAAAAGCACTCAATGATCATATTGATTTAAAAGAATTAAATAGGGATCATGTAAAAACAATCAAACACTTGAACAAAGAAAAAGAAGATCTTATTGCTAAGAATCAAAAATTAAGATTAGATGCTGAAGAAGAAATAAAAACAAAGAAAGGAATTATAAAAGAAAAAGAAAATGATCTTGCATCAGAAAAAAAGAAATTTCATCAAGAATTAGATGAAATATTCATTGAGAAAGCAAATTTGAAAAAAACAATTGAGACTCATTTGAAATGCATAGAAAAATTGAAAAAAGAAAAAGAGGATTATCTTAAAACCACAGAAGAAACTGCTTTGAATTACAAAAAAAAAATTAATCAATTAGAAAACAAAATAGAAGAAAGTAAAAACGGAAAAAAAGTTATTCAAAACCCAGTTATTGATTATGCAATAATAGAAGAAATGAAATATCTTAAAAGCCAAAATTTTGTTGATCATTCTTCAATTCAAGAGGTTGTTTTGAAAAAAAGCGAAGAGTTAGAGAAAGAAAACAAACAATTGAAAGAAAATTTGGAGAAACTTGAGCGGAAAAATTTAGCAATTACTAATGAATTTGATATGTTCAAACAAAAAAATATTCAATTGAAAGAATTTTTCAATAATTTAAAAATTTAAAATTTTTAAACATTTACTAAAATATTTTTTATTTAAGAAAATTTTAAATAATTGGCGAAATATCAAGTTTAAATAATTTAAAGAAAAATGAGTGAAATCAAACAATCTCAAGATCATTATTTTTAATTTTGTTTGTTTTTTAATTGAATATTATTAATGATAATAATAGAAAAACTAAACAAATTTTAAAATTTAAATTTATGCTCCATTCATACCAAATTGGATAGAACATATCCTTTTGAAAATAAATAAATCATTTAAAAAAAAAATTAGCGAAAAATACTTTTGGAATCCTAGGAAAAAATGGTGGTGATTCTGGAGTTTTATCAATTAATTCATCAATATTAATATTCACATATTTTATTTCTAAACTAAATGAAAAAGTTTGGAGATTTGAACTTCCACCATAAACCAAAGTTCTATTTTTTTTTATGATTCAAAATGCTATTAAAACCATTATTTTACGTGTTTTGTTGATAATCTTCAGAAACATACAAAAGATAATTTTGCAAACGGTTCATAAGTCCAACTTTATCATAGAAAACCATGATTAATTGCTTTGTTGGAATATGACAGATGCCTAAAAATAATATAATACAAAACTAATATTCATTTCACTTGTTGCATCATCCCAAGTCACGTTTGGTGTTTGGGTTAAAACATTAAGGGATATCCAATCTTTTAGATAATAGTAATTGGCATTTCCATATTGTCCAAAATGAATTTTATTATCGAAATTATTGAAAAGCGCAAGGGTTTTGAAATTATTAAAGGTGCACATATTCTTTAATCCATTTCTGTCAAGATTTAATGCACAGTCAACTCTTAAATTTTCTCCAAAATTAACCACCTATTTTCACGAATAAAAACTGTTTGAAATAAAAATCAAACTGGATGTAAAAGAGGATCATAATCAGATGTATCAGATCCCAATATGCAATTACCATTGTTCTTTCTTCCCTTTATAGAGAAACCATTCTAATTTTTATTAAAAATCAAATCAATTTTTCTTTCTTCTCAAAAATAAAACCTTTTCTAATTCAATTGCATTTGCATATGTGGTCGATAAATTTCCTATTAATAATGGTTTACCATGAATATATCCTGGAATTCCTGATGAAGAAAAATCCTTTTATATTTTAGAAAAGATAAATAATTCCAACAAAGAAAAATGTTGATTTACTAAACCGTCAACGTATTTCACTTGAAAAAATTGTTCAAACGAACTTGTGGAGTTCTGATCCGAAGTTATATTATCAATTAGAAATATGTCAGCCCTCACTGCTGTCACAGTATTTTGTCCAGTTTGAAAATAATAAATGATTCCTGCTACAACATTGTTGCAAAGACTTTTGTTGTTAGCAAAAGTATATTTGATCTCTGGAGTAATGGTTTGCTTAATGTATTGGTTTGTAGAAGAGTTTTTCAAAAAAAATGAATTAGCTGAAATTTGGAAAAAAATTTGAGATCTGGAAGCATCTCCAACAATATTTCGGTTCAAATAATATTGATAACTGAGCGGTGAACCTGAAAAACATTGATTGGTAATGTTCTAGCCAACATAAATTAAAATAAAGAGAGATGATTTATAGTTAACAATTTTTGTTGTGCATGGTTTTAAATCAAGATCAACTAAATATTGAACAGAAGCACTCGAACTGCAAAAACCTGAAAGATCAGGATAGATAATGGGAAAACTAAAGAAAAGGGAAATAAATAAAGATAATAATTAAAATGTAAACTTGTATTTAATTTGATAGCCACTCTCCCATCTTATTTCAATTAGATTGGAACCATACTTTTATAAATATTATGAAATCTATATATTATAAAATATTATTCAATTACTTGATAAATACTAATGGAACTTGTTGATGGATTTTGTCTCAAATCTCTTTGATAAGGGCTGAAAAATAAAAAAAATCATTATTTTAAAAATATTGGGGAATAACCTCAATTGATAAACTAAAGAAGTTGCTATTTGTTGAGTCAAAGGAGAAATTTCTAGGTTGACAGATCCAGTTTTTAAACTTTTATCGATTTGTAAACATGTTTCCTCATTATTAGTTTGATAGTTTGTTAATAATTTCATTCCTCTTCTCTCATTTACATAATAAATAGCAGATTTCTTCAGACAATAAAGATAACTATCAGCTTATTTATTATTAATTGAGTATTCTACGATTGAATTCAATTTTTTTATTACATAAGGATGAAAGAATACAAGAAGAAAAATTGTATGTCATCCATTCATTAACAATATTCTATGATATTTTTATATATTTATCATGATTATTGAAAATTAGTTCAACTTGATCACAGTCTGGATCACAACAACAAAGCAAATCACAAGAATTAAATTTCAAATCGCATTCACATGAACCAATATCTTTTTAATTATTTTCCATAAACATTTTCAAAACAAAAAAATGTAATGAGTGATAACGAACCTTTGTTTGTTTGCGCTTCGGTTGTTCTTAGATTGGAGTTTATTTGGCTCAAATTTAGTGTATAAAATGAAGGGGCTGCTTCGACTGAAAGAAGAACGAAAAGTGAGATTAATATATATGAAAAAATTGCCATTTTAAGTTTTTTTTAAAAATTCAATTTTCGTTTTTTTTTTTGATCTCCCAAATTTTTAATCGCACAAATTTATTTTTTAAAATTTTTATTTTTTTTGAAAAATTTTTAAGCTTGGAAATAATTTTTTTTTTTTTTTAAATGTTTTTCTAAAAAAATAAAATTATTTTAATTTTTTTTGTTTTGAAATTTAATTTCTTTTTGGTGAATGAAACCAATATTTTTTTAATAATTTGGTTTTTTGTTAGCTTTTTTTTTTTTCTGTTTGCTTTTCTAATTTTTTATCAGCATTTTTCTGATTTAACCAAATCTCCATGGTTTTTTCATCACTATCAGAACTATCACTATCACTATCAAATTTATTTTTTTTTTTTTCTTCTTTGATCGTTTTTTTTTGAACAAATTCCTTGCTAATTTTATTTTCTTTCTTCGGCATTAAATCAAATTCTTCTAAATAATTTTCAAGAATTTTAATATCTTCAGCACTTCCATTTTTTTCTAAAAATTCCTTGTACTTCTTGATTTTTTCTTGATCTAACTGAATCTGATCATTCACAAGGATATTCGTTAAAATTGTGAAATCGCAAGCAAATTGGTTTTTGAATTCTTTTTTGATCTGGCTGTATAGATTAAGCACAATAGTGTAGTTGTTTCTATCGTCAACTCTGATGAAATTCAATTGGATTTGAAAATGAACTGTTTCATCTAAATTGAATTTTTCGCTGGGTATTTCATAAAATACTGCTATTTTTATTTTATTATCATAAATTGCTCCAATGTTTTTGTACAAAAGCCCATCTTTGTCAGTATTTGAATAAGCCTCACTTTTTTTACTGAACCTCGCCTTTATTGTTTTATTATAACAAATCTTTAAACTCCCTTCAATTGCAAATAATCCATTTGAAATCGAAAGAGCTTCCCTCAACTTAGAATTAAACCCATCAGAATCATAACTCCCATTTTTCATGACCTGAATCCTATATAAATTCCCATGAAAAGTTTTATCAATCAATTTCTGAGTGATCTTCATTCCAGCTTTTTCGTCACTAAACGTGAAAAGATGAAAGACAACGCCCAATTTAAACGCTGATTCCCCTAAACTCTCATAATCTTTAATGCATTTATTCAACTGATCAGGTTTTCCTAAACTTTCTTCAATGTTTCCGAAGCCATTATTTGCGAATCCATCAGTGAAAATATAGAATTGACATGCATCAGGCTTGATTTTTGCAATAACACCAAGTCCTGCTGCAATGGCTGGTGCCAATGAAGTGGTTCCTGAGCTTTCTTCATTCTCTAATTTTGTGAATAGTTGGTCAAGTTTAAGTTTTGAATCCGATGAATAGACATAATTGTACCCATCTCTGCCAAAAGATCGACATTTTTTCCAATCATTTTTGATTTCATTGAACTCTCCTTCATTAAGAGTTAAAGGATGAATGCTGGTGGCTCCATCACCATAAAGAGTTATTTCTTTTGAAAAGGTTATTACAAAAATTCGATAATCCCTATTAGGATTATTCTCGATGAGTGTCTCAATTTCTCTTCTTAAATGAAATAAAATTATTTCTTTGCGTGAAATTGAATTATTTTTTGAGGAATCCTGATCATATTTTGCCTGAAGTATTTGATTTCTTTCACTGATATAAGCCTTTATTGAGGGATCGTTTGGAACGATGTATTGCGTGCTCATACTGCCACTGTAATCTAAACAACACATTAATAGAACTGGTTTTGGCTTTTGAGGGTCATTTTTCTCCAAAGAAAAAAAATCAGGTTTTGATTGATTTTGGATAAGTTTTTCGTTTTCTTCAGTTTTTTCAAGTTTTTCATTTGAACAAATACATTTGTATTTCGTCTTGCTTTTTTGCACAAAAGAATCAGAAAGAGCGATTTCGCATGCAGAGCATGTGATTAACTCGGTTTTTAGTTTATTGCTTTTGGAGGAGAGGTAATGACGGAGATTTTCTGAGGAGAGGGTTATTAAAAAGGAGTTGGCAAAATGATCTGAGAGTACTGAAAATTCACAAGGTTTTGAAAGCATTTTATGTATTTTTTTTGTAGTGCTTTTTTTTATCGATGTTTTTTGCTTTTAAAAAAGATAATATTTAATTTGAAGAATATATTCTATATCGAAAAAGAATTTTGAATGAATAATTGATTATGTGTGACAAAACTTTCCAAAATGGAGTTTTAAATAAACAAAGAAAATTTTTTGTGTGAGTGGCAAAATTTTTTATTTTTTTTTAGCATTTGCATTTTGCAAAAGCAAATTTTTTAAATAAACAAAAAAAATTCTGATTTAATAAAAATTAATGGAATTTCAATATATTTATTTAAAAATTTTGTTCAGTTTTTAAATTTCTTATGAAAAAAAACAAAAACATCACAAACTTTAATTTCTTTATATTTTGGATTAAAAAAAAAAAATTTCATTTTAAAAAAATTAAAAGCTTCCAATTAATTACGCATAAAAATAATATAATCGTTAAAAAATTTCCTCACGCTTCTCCATGGACTCATCATCTCATCAATACGACTCAACTCTCTACTCCTCAGCGGAAATATCCAAGAAATTCACGAGAGAGCTTGCGAAGAACCTGACAAAATTCTCCAGCCCTGGTAAATTTCAACAGACTTTTGTACATAGTCCTAATAATCTCTTATTATCAAAAAACTTCAAAAATATGCCATTTTCTTCTTCAATAACTCCTAAAACACCACAAATAGGCAATTTCCATAATAATATGCAGCAAAAAGACCAGAAAGAAAGCCATTTATTGAAGAAAAAAGAAGCTATTTTTGATGATTCAATGAAGAATTCAACCTTCGAAAACGAGAATCATTATCAAAGCTTTAACAATTCAAAGCGAATTTATCAAATTGGCAGTCTTTCTATAGAAAAAAGCTCGAAAGTCAATGAAAATCCAAATAAAGAGAATCTTTTATCAGAAATAAAGAGTTTGAATCATAAATTCAATATGATTCTTTCAACTGATCAGAAGAATATGAATGAAAAAGCTTCAAAAAGCCTGATTATCAAAGAAGAAGAAAACTCAAATAGAAAGAGATTAGGCGATAGAACCAATAGTCTCTGCAGAAAAAAACAGCAAAAAGACAAAGACGATGGAATAAACAATGAATTCAATCGAGAAATCAAGGAATTCAAGAATTTCGATGGTTTAGAATTCGAAACTCAAAGAAAAACACTAGAAAAACACTCTTTACAAAAGAAAATGGAGGTTTCTGCGATTGATAGAGAAATTAATACGAAAAACTCTGATTTAGAGAGGAAAAAGCAAGAATTAGATGAAATTTCAAGGAAATTACGTGAGAAAAAAACAGAATTTCAGAAGGTTTCTATTGAATTTGATCTTTTTAATCAACATAATGAGCTAAAACAAAAGCAAAATGATTTCAATAAACAACAAGAAAATTTGAGATTTGACAAAGAAAAAGCAGAAAATGAGGTGAAAAGTCAATATTTAACCAAATTTCAAAAGGATTTAAAGGAAAAGGAAGTTTTGATATTGGCGAAAGAGAAGGAAAACTTGAGGATTCTAAAAGAAATAGAGGTTCAATTGAAGAATCTCGATGTTCAAAAGATTGAAGTTTCAGAAAATCTGAAGAAATGCTATGATATTGATACAGAATTCAAGTTTCGCAATGAAAAATTACAGGAAAAAGAGAAAAATTTTAATGAAGAATTAGAAAAATTCGAAGAAAAAAACCGAAGATTCGAAGAAAAATTCAACGAATTTTCGAGAAAAGAACGAGAGATTTCTAATGAAAATGAGCTTTTATTGTTAAAAAAGGAGGAAATTAATGAGAAATTGAAGGAAATAGAGTTATTAGAGAAGAATTTAAAGAAGAATTCATTGGAAATCGATGAAAAAGAAGGTCATTTAGCTCAGAAAGAGAAGGAATTATGCAAGGTCATTGAAGAAATCAAGGTATTTTCTACGAATTTAAAGAGTGAAAAACAACAGCAAGAGAAAAGATTGAAGAATTGGGAAGAAACAATGAAGAAAAAAGACGAAGAATTAAACATAAAAGAGAAGGTTTTGATAGAAAAAAGCTCCAAAGATGAGGATTTAGAACTGAAGTTCTTGGGTTTAAAGATGAATGAAGACACTTTTCGCAAGAAATTAGAGTATGAGATGAGGAATTATCAGCAGGAATTGCAGAAATTAAATGAAAAAGAGAAGGATTTGATACAAAGAGAGAGAAAAATCGTGGAATTCGAAAAGAAAAACAAAACTTTAAAGGTGAAAAACATGAATAATCACAATAATACTATGAATAATCAGGGTATAAGTGTTGTTTCAAAGCAGATTTTGAAGAATGAACTGCATAAAATCTTCAATCAGGATAGAAAAGCACATAGATTGCGTAAATCGCAAAGCTTTATTGAATTAAGGAAAAAGTTAAGTCAATTAGAGGAATAAATAAAGGAAATATGATGTTTTTTGATTTAGATTATAAGCTTTAATGTATAATAAGATAAAAATTAATTGAAAATTGTTCAATAAATTAAAAAAAATTCAAATAAAAAATGTTTTTCTTGAAAACTAAAAGAAAAATCATCATAATTTTAAGAGAAAAAATCTTCCTTTCGAAAGGTGTTGGTGTTATTGTTGTATTCATTAGGGTCTAGGATTTTTATCTCAATATCATCGATTTGAAATCGCATGGAATTCCAACATTTATCACACTGTTTCTATTGTTTATAAATAATTTTCATTTATTTTCTTTTTTTCTTTTGTATTTTTACTTGAAATGCGTATTCATTACCAAAGGGAAGTCCTTTATGTTCATAGGATTTTTCTTCGCATTCGCAGGTGAGAAGAAAAGTCACGCTTTCGAATAATTTACAAAGATCTTGGGTTTCATTAGTGTCGCTTGGTTTGGGTTTGGGTCTTCCTTTTTTGGGGTCATAGGGGGGTGGTTTTTTTTTTAAGCGTTTTGAATTGGAATTGGAATTAGTCCAAAAATAGCAGTTTTCGGTCAAAACTTGGCAAAAAAGGATGGATTCGGTATATTTTTTTTTGGGAATTACAGCTATAATATAAAAAAAAATGAATAATTGTGGGAAAAAATTAATTTAAAACAAAGAAAAATCAAAAAAAAATTTTTTCAAAAAAAAAGAAAAACTCTCTTTTTTCTCAAAAAATTAAAAAAAAAACTTACTTATTTTGAAAAAACCCTTCATTTCTTTGGCTTCAAGTTTTGCAGCCAGTGTTTTATTTATTTCAGCTTTCTCACTCATTTTCTTTTCATTAAAATTCATATCCTTTCCCTTGAAACTAGAATCGCAGAAATTGCATACCTTGCAAGCTTCTTTTATTTTAGGATATTTAGACTTTGTTAGGATGATTTCTGTAGCACCAAATGTGCAGTTATCGCATTGTAAAATAATTCCACCATACATGATCTCAATAGATTTAATGCTTTTACTGATGAGTTTCGTTTTAGGTATCACAAACTCGATAAAATGGCATGTATTTGAAATAACCACTTGTGAAGCTATGTTTTTCTGTTGGTTTTTGTCTGTAATGTTTTCGAAGAAATCTGAAGCATTTTCTTTATCTTTTTCATCTAAATCCAAAAAAATATCCCCTGTTTTCTCTAAACACTCTAATTCTTTCTTAAAAGATTGCTCATCAAAACTGAGCTCATCTTTTTCATTATAACTTCGGTTCTTCTCATTATTCAATAAATAATTCTCCTTGGTTTCTTCTTCTTCTTCTTTATTTATTTCTAAATTTTTATTCCAATTTTGCTTTTTAATTTCGTTTTTTTTCTTAGGAAAACTCACTTTTCTCTCTTCTTCTTCATCTTCTTCATCTTTTTCTTCTTTGGCTTCTTGAATAAAATCTTCATTTTCTTCTATTTTATTAGCTTCTTGAAGAAGCGAGTCATTCAGAACTCTATTTTCAATCTCTTGATCTAATCTTTCTTCTTTATTGGCTTGTTGCTTAAAATCCGCATCAGTATAATGTGTAAACTGAAACTTTTCTTGAAACTTGTCATTCAAAGTTTCTGCTTGAATGGCATCGACTTTTAAATGGTAATTTTGAGGCATATGTTCAAAGATTCTGTTGATTATTTCCAGTAGTCTCAGCTCAGAATTCCCCTGAAAAATCTTTTCAAATGGAATATGATTCAATGCATCAGTTTTCGTTTTAGAGAAAAAATGATCATAGATAAATTTCCTGAAGAATTTGAAATGGGCTTTGGTTAATTTATATTGATTTTGGCTGATAAACAAGAAAATTTCATGCAAAGAACGTTTTAAATCATCTTGATTTGCGAAAATATCACGTAAAGCTAATTTTTCAAAAGTCCTATATTCATAAAGTTTATGAAAGAAGTTGAATGAATTTATCATTGTATCGGTTGCAATAAAAATACAACGAAGTTGGAAGAAAATTTCAACTTTAGATTCTTGAAAAATCTGCATATCTATTTGAGGCTCATCACAAATTCCTTCTAAATCTTTATAAATATTTTTCATTTCTTTATATTCATCAGACGGTAACTTATTTTTATATTGAGGTGTTTGTTGTCGTTGAAAAGAGTTGTATATTTTCCTGAAATTCTTATTGAAACGCTGGAATTGAGTGCTTGTGTTGGGGTCCTTGGGTAGGAATGTCATCGCTTTGAACTGTTTTTCCATTTGTTTTTATTCAGAAAATAAATAGAAACAAAAAATATTTTAAAATAAGATTTATTAAGCAATATGAATGAATGAATAATTTTTTTCAAAATATTGAGAATTTTTTTAATTTAATTTTTTTATTCACTCTCAAAAATCCTCCATTGTTTTCAAAACCCTGCAAATGTTCTCAATTTGAATAGCATTATTTCAATTCTTCCTTTTCTCCATAAACCCTCAACCTGAACGATTAAATTTTTGATTCATTCATTTTAGAAAAAAATAAACATAAATCCTTATTATTGTACTTGTGAAGAGAAAAAAGTTCCATACAAATAACAAAGAATCCATTGATAAATTGATAATCAATCCAGTGATAATTTCTTTAACATTAAAGAATGATAATTTCTTTAACATTAAAGAATGATAATTTCTTTAACATTAAAGAAGAAAAATCAGCACACAAAAAAAAGCTAAAAACAGTTTCTATTGACAATTTGTTTATTACAGAGGAAGCATGAACAATGCATATCGAGCTCGATTGCAAATCACTTATAAAAATCTTGAATTAGTGTTCAAGAAATTAGAAGAACAAGAACCTCATGATTCAAGAAATTTGCATGAAAAAGAATATGAAGAAATTAGAAAAATTGGTAGATGTTGTTTTTCGAGATCTATTAGAATGCAAAATAAATTAATGATTTAACAATTTCTAAGAAAAATTGGAGATGAGAAAAGCTTTATTTGTTTGATGGATTTTTTGAAGTATTATAAAGAAGTATAAAAAAAATAGAAAAAATGGTTGAGAAACTAAAAAAGAAAAAGATCAAGATTGAAAAAGAAAAAAATTGAGAGAAATGGAAAAAAATTAGAATAAAAAAGGTAAAATCTTTTTTGATAAATATCGATGATGATGATTATAACGAGGGAAAAAAATTAACTGGTTATTTTTAAAAAAAGAAAATTAATTATAGGCTCAAAAAAAAAGCAAATTAAGCAAAAACAAAATTTTTTTATTAATTTATTAGAAACTTTGATCAAATTATCAAAAATAAATAAATAATTAATATATTTAATGTCTTTTGCTGGTTCCCAAGGTTCAATAGATCAGGGAGACTTTGGTTTTCTCCCTCAGGCAAAAACTATCATAATCGGTGATTCCTCAGTTGGCAAATCCAGCATAATCTGGAAATATATTCAAAACGATTTCAAATTAGGAATGCCATCAACAATAGGTACTTTTCTTTAAAATCATTCAAAAAAAGAGAGAAAATTTACTTTTCATAAAGGATTGGATTGTAACACAAAAACCATTAAATTAGACGATAAAAATGAGCTGAAATTACTAATTTGGGACACTGCAGGACAAGAGAAATATCGCAGTTTGATCACACATTATTTCAAAGACGCACATGGCGCTCTTTTAGTTTTCGATTTAACTGTCAAAGAAAGTTTTGAGGGGGTCAAAAACATTTGGTTTGAAACTCTGAAGAAACATGCCCCTGAAAACGTTTGCAAAGTTGCTTTAGCGAATAAATGTGATAGAATTGATGAAATTGAAGTGAGTGATGAAGAAATAGCACAATTTGAGAAAAAGTTTAATTTAAAATGCTTTAAAACTAGTGCGAAAGAGAATACTGGGATTGAAGAGTCGTTTTTATTTTTGGCGAAACAAATGAAAGAAACTTTCCGATTTATGACTTCGATTGAAATAAAAATCGAACATCCTTTGAGCTTCGAGAAACAGAAGGGGATTAAAGTAGAAAAAGAAAAATGTAGTGATAAGTCGCAATGCTGTTAGGAGGAATCTCAGGATTTTTTCATTCGATTCAGTAATGTTGTCCATATATTAAAAATATCCGTATAGAAATTTTTTGTTTAAAAACCTTTTTTTAAAAAAATTTAAAGCAAAAAAATTTTTTTGTTTAAAAAAATGGATATTTTAATTTTTTTTAACAAAAACCTAAATAAAACACATAAACAATAAAATAAGTTTTTTTAAAAAATTCTTTAAATTTTTGGAAAACTTTTTTTTTCCAGGAAATCTTATAACATCAAATAACACAGAAAAACGATATCGGAAAGATATTTTTTCTCAAACGCATTAAACCTTATTTTAAATCAGAAAATTTTATAAAATATTTTTTCCAAGTTTCCCTAAAAAAATGTTCCGCACGAATTTACTCTTGCAAAAACAGGCTTTCCTAAATAGCAGGCTTTTCTTTTCTCAATCGACCTTCCAACCTCGAGCACGCGGTGTGATGTCATCCATTCATTCCAAAGATGAAGAGCCCGGATTCCTCCAAATGGTGAAGAGTTATTTCGATCAAGCCGGTAGATACACCAATGTTTCAAAGGATGTTTTGGAAGTCTACAAGAATTGTGATCGAGTCATTAAGATTAATCTTCCTTTGGTCCGAGAAAATGGTCAAATTGAATATATTACTTCTTATAGAGCCCAGCACAAACATTATAAGTATTCATTAACCAAATTTATTTCTAGAATAATAAATTATTTATTAAATAGGCTGCCAACAAAAGGAGGTACTAGAATATCTCCTCATGTGGATTTAGAAGAAATAGAAGCATTGGCTTGCTTGATGACTTTGAAATGTGCAGTGGTTGATATTCCTTTCGGAGGAGCTAAAGGAGGAATCTGTTTAGATCCTCTTCAATATAGTGCTTCAGAAATAGAATCGTTGATCAGAAGATATACTTTAGAACTAACAAGGAAAGGCTTCATTGGACCTACCATCGATGTACCAGGACCAGATGTTGGAACTGGGACTAGAGAAATGAATTGGATGATGGACACTTATTTGACGTTTTATGGACACAATGATATCAATGCCAAGGCCATAACAACAGGCAAATCATTGATTATGGGAGGAATTGAAGGAAGAACTGAATCAACAGGTTTAGGTGCTTATATTATCATTAAAGAGATTTTGAACAACCTTGAAGTTATGAATAAATTAAAAATAGCTCCAGGGGTTGAAGGAAAAAAAATCATTATTCAGGTTCTATTTTTTATTTATTTTCTTTGTATTTTGTTTTTTTGTTTTTCTATGCTATTTTTTGGTATTTCTTTAATTTTTTTCAAAATTTTTATCTAATTTTTCCCTTTTTTTTTTAATTGTTTTATTATATTTCTGAAGGGATTTGGAAATGTTGGTTATTGGGTCGCACATTACCTGGTGCAAAACGGAGCTATATTGATAGGTGTGGCTGAGCATGATGGTTCAATATACAACGAGAATGGATTAGACCCTGATGATTTGTACGATTTCAAAAAAAACAGCCATAATAAAGGCATTTATGGATATCCAAAAGTCACCAAAAACTATTTAGATGAGAGTGCTATGTATCATGAGTGCGATATATTGATTCCTGCTGCTATGGAGAGATCTATCAATAAAAAGAATGCTGACAAATTGAAATGCAGGATTCTTGCAGAAGGTGCTAATGGACCGACCACTCCTCTTGCTGAAGAGATTTTGATCAAAAAAAAAGTGCTGATTCTACCTGATGTATTAACAAATTCTGGAGGTGTCACTTGCTCTTATTTCGAATGGTTGAAGAACTTGAAACATGTGAGACCTGATAGGATGATGAGAAAGGTAAAAATTCAATAAAAATTTTGATAGAAAATTTTTGACAAAAATAAAAGTGGGAAGAAGAGTCTAGAATGAAAACTTTGAAATTAGTGAGCGATTTAACAGGAGTTTCACTCCAACTATTAACAGATAAGCACTATATGGAACTCGAAGGACATTCAGAAGTAATTAATTCATATTTTTTCTTTAAACTATTCATTTATAAATAATTTTTTCTAAAATGAATGTTTCTGTTTCTTCTAATTTGTAAAATTTCTTTTTTAGTTTGATTTAGTCCAATCTGGTCTTGAAGAGATATTGGGTAATGCTTTAAATCAATGTTTGGAAACCTCTGTTAGATTGAGAGTCAGTTTGAGGATTGCAGCCTTTGTGAATGCCATCAACAAAATCGACGGACATTATAAGGAGGCAGGATTGTTGAGTTAAAGGAAGAAATTTAAATTTAACAGGTTTTTTCAGTTAAACTTGAAATCTTTATTTAATAAATTTAATTTTAAAAACAAAAAATTATCATAGTTGTCTTTTCAAAATTTTGATTAAAAAATTAAATAAACAGAAATGTTTTTTTCATTTTTTTTTTAAGTTTATTTTATAAAAAAAAAATTCATTTTTAAATTTGAAGAAATAAGTTTTAAATTTTTATGGAGATTTCCTTGATTTTTTTAAAAAATAAAATCAGAATTTCTTTGATATTTTCCCCACCAAATAAATCAAAGACTTATAAAAAATTAAAAAAACCCAAAAAATCTCTTTAAAAAAATGACAGATCTCAACAATGAAGAAGATGAAGTTCTCGTAATTTCCCCCTATATTCCCCTTTTTCTATTTTTTCTCTCTCAAAGCTAACGACCAAACGTCAAAAAACTAAAAAAATCGCCATAGATTCCGATGGAGAGGATAATTTCTCCGCATTATTAGCAAAACCCACTAAAGTAGAGAAAGAGCCTCTTGAAAGAAAGGAATATCTTCACAATTCCGCCAAAAAGAACACAAAGGCAGTTGTTTCCAAAGAAAAACCTTTGAATTCTGTTGAAAATAACCATACTGCTCCAAATATCATAAAGGAAGATAGAGGGGTTTCCAATGGAGAAAAAGACCATCAAAAAGAACATCCAAAGGAACATCCAAAGGAACATCAAAAGGAACATCAAAAGGAACATCAAAAGGAACATCAAAAGGAGCATCAAAAAGAACATCAAAAGGAACATCAAAAAGAACATCGAAAGGAACATCACAAGGAACATCAAAAGGAACATCAAAAGGAACATCAAAAGGAACATCAAAAGGAACATCAAAAGGAACATCAAAAGGAACATCAAAAAGAACATCAAAAAGAACATCAAAAAGAACATCCAAAGGAACATCAAAAGGAACATCAAAAGGAACATCAAAAGGAACATCAAAAAGAACATCAAAAGGAAAATCAAAAAGAACCTCAAAAAGAACGTCAAAAAGAAAATCAAATGGAAATTTCTCATCAGGTTTCTGAAAAAGAGAAAATTAAGGTGAATTTCAGCCAAAAAACGAGCGAAGGGATAAAAAATATCGAATCAAAGGAGAAAATTCAGCCGAAACAAGAGAAAAAAACACCACTTAAGAGCAAAAACTCACCAAAAACAAATATAAACAAAGAAGACTCAGAAAACTCCCTTTTTGATCCTGTAAGCAGCTCAGATGAAGAGATAAAAAAAAAACCCAAAGGTTTTATATTTATAAAATTCATTTAAATAAAAAAAATTTCTCAGTTTTATCATCAGAAAGAGACAATAAACCTATGACAAAAACCATTCATAAAGAGAAATTAGAAACGAAAAAAATTGAGAAAAAGAGCACATTTCCGATAAAAAAACATGAAGTGAAGCCAAGTTCGAGATCAAAAGATGATGCTAAAAAAGGCGGGTTAAAGACGAAAGATAGTATAATCAATGGGATTTTAAGAAGATGGTGGTATTGCATGGAAGATTGGCCGCCTGTTGATTATGATTACAATGCTAAACTATTAGAAAACGGCTTGAGACAAGTTGATTTTCAAAAATGGAAAAGCGAGGAAGAAAAAAATGAAGCCGGTTCTTTTACATGTTCTTTAATTCTTTATTACTAATGTGTTTATTTTTGTTATTTTATTTATTTTATTTGATTATTTCCTTATATTCTTTTGTTGTTGCAGGATTGGCCAAAGTTTATTCTTATGAAGGTTTTCCTGGTCTTTTCAGGAATTCAAAGGTTCTATTTTTATTATAAATAAAGATAATTTTTCTGGCATTTAGGGAATACTTATTGATCTGAGACCTAAGGAATCATGTCCTTCTTTTGAGAGTTTAAAGAAAAAAAGTACTGAGGAATTGATGGAGCTTTATAAGAAAGCATTGGCAAATCAAATAAATGCACTTGAAGATTTTAAGGAGCATGAAAACCCGGAATTGATGATTGAATTGAAGAAAGAGTTGGGAAAAGTACAGCGGATTAGTTCATAAATAAGTTTGTTGTTGTGCTTGTTTGTATTTTTGGTTTTTTTGGAAAGAAACAGAAAGTTTTGATTGTTTTTTTTCAGAAAATAAATTAAATTGCTTAAAAAATAGAGAAATAACGAATCGATATTATTTTACTCCATGTGAAATAAATGTTTTTTTGAACATTATAAATTTTAAACAAAAAATCACCTCATTACCCTTTGAATGTTCTTCAATCATTTTCTATTGTTTACTTGATGGTTCTAAAATTTAAATTCATTTGCTTATATTTAATTGTTTATGTGTTATTTCATAATCAGAAAGAGTCGGAAGGAAAAATAAATTTAATTCTTTAAAGTTGTTTATCAAAAAATTGTTTATACTTCATTTTCCAATTTCATAAAATTTTTTTTAATGAAATCTACAATTTCACAAAGTTTTCAACATTAATTTCACAATTTAGTGAAAAATAAAAACTCGCATTTGATAAATTCTAAATTTTTTCAACTAAAAAGAAAGAAAATCATTCATTTTTCTAAAAAAAATCAAAAGAAAAAAAAAAGGTTCTACCGAGAATTGAACTCGGATTATTGGATTCAAAGTCCAATGTGCTAACCATTACACCATAGAACCGCCTTTTAATTTATTTCGGAAAATTCATCATTAATACTATTGATTTATTTCAACTCTTTACAAAAAACATTATAAAAGAAAAAAATTATGAAAAAAAAAAAAAACCTTTTTGTTTTTTTTAAAAACTCAATTTTTTATAAAATTTCAAATAAAACAAAAAGGTTCTACCGAGAATTGAACTCGGATTGTTGGATTCAAAGTCCAACGTGCTAACCATTACACCATAGAACCGTTTGTTGATTCATAACAGAAATTTATCATTATCATTATTGAATCCATTAAAAAAAATTAACTTTTTATTTTTTAATTTGAAATTTTAGAAAAAATACAATTTTTTTGAAAAAAAGAAAAAAAAAGAAAAAAAATTAATTTGATAAAGAAAACAAATTCAAATGTTTTCTTCTTTGATATTCTTCTGCGATTTGCATCTCTTTATTGATTCTTTCAGATTGTTTTCGAAGTTTTTCACGAGTTTTTTGCCTTTTTCTGAAATTTCCAATCGAAATCCAGTGCTAAAATAGAGATATTTACGATAAATAAAAAAATTTGAGCGAAGAACTTGTAGTATCGTTTCGAGAAATATGAAGGATAATTCAAGATATTATCTTCATTCAAAAGAATCTTCGAATTTTGAATAGATTTTAAATTCTTCAAGCTTATTTTTTCTTGAGTATTTTCTCTTTTCAATTAAAATAACAAATAAATTACAAGGGTTTTTCTTTATTTAAACCTGATTGTTTTTGTGAAATTATCTAGCTTTTTTTCGAATTCCAAGCAATAGCTTTTTGATCTTTTATTTACTGGACTTCTTAGTGTTTTTATTGCAATTTCATTAGGAAAATCATCAGACCTTCTTTAAAATACCATTAAATTTGCATAAAAAATAATTCAATAAATCTCCCATTAAAAATTCAATAAAAAACCTCAAAACTCCCATTAAAAATTCAATAAAAACTGAACTTTTCTTCAATCAAATCTCTAATTTCTTCATCAAAATCATCCTTTTCCTTGATATAATGCATAATCTTATTGATGCTGAAGTTTTTTTTATCAAAAGGATTCAAAAAATGGTTCTTTTGACTGAACTTCGATAAAAATCCCGAAGATTCAATGATACTCTCAAAAAAACTCGAGTTTTTTTCATCGTTTAAAGCAATATTCTGCATTTTTGTGATAGAGAACATTTTTTTATGTCTTAAACTATTAGGATTCTGCGAAATATTAGCCCATTTCGATCTAATTAAAGCCTTAATTTTATCTTCATATTCTTTCTCTTCTTCACGAATTTTCTTCAATTGTTGTTCAGAAAACATCAAACAGACATTATTTCTTTTTGGGGGTTTCAAATCAATTTTATCGGATTTATTCAATATCTCCATAGGTTTTCCTTCTTCTTTATGGAAATTTACTTCATTTTGAATAGGACTTCCATTTTTTCGATGTTTATTTATATTTGTGAAGAATTTACGGACTTCGATTGTGTTGAATTGCTGCTGTTTCAAGGTCCATGTGAACATTTCCGGGTTTTTATAGCTTTGATTTCTTCGAAAATTGCAATAATTGGCGATTCCATTGAAATTTCGTACATATTCCTCAGGGGTATTAGAGATTGTTGGGATCTTTATAGGAATTTCACCTCGGCTAACCGCGTTGAGAAACGCTTCCCTGTCTAAATGCTTGGGAAGCTTTGTTGCGGGCTCTTTTGTTCGTAATTTGTGGTGATTATGCATTGAAATTTTTAAAGGGAAAAATTATTTTTTATTTAAGAAAGCGAAAAAAAAGACAAAACACGACACACGACCTAAATTTTTTTCTTTTTTTAAAATTTTCTCAAAAATTTTTCTTTTTTTCTTTCAAAGTTTTTTGGTGTTGGTGAGGTTATTTATTTTGTTTTATGAAA
>JFJP01024057.1_pt1 | contig 21210 bp, 18 predicted proteins | sample 431651 | NCBI WGS metagenome assembly JFJP01 (sample SAMN02602958, study PRJNA72255) | Microbial mat metagenome, whole genome shotgun sequencing project. | biome: fresh water; feature: sink hole; material: water; isolation source: purple microbial (photo- and chemosynthetic) mats found in...
AATTTAGAACTATGTTAAAAACTGATACCCATAAGTTAGGCTTTTTGCTCAAAAACTCCAAAACAACTTATGTCGATTTTGAAGACGAAAAGCCCTTTGTAAACCTCAACCACCGCCATGAGTATGAAGAGGCTCTAAAGCTTCTTCATTAAAACGTTTCATTACAAACCAATTTTCCATACTTTCTCTTGGAAGCGATGGCTCTGCCTTGGCTATGAGCAGGCTTGAGAGTTCCAGCTTTTAAACACTCTCCGACCGAAGCCAAGGCATCGGTTCCAAGAGCATGCGTTATTTCACAGTCTCCAAAAGCAAGCCTATAGCGGACGCGTTCGTAACATCAGTCAAAAATCGTTCTACATATCATCTAAAGAGTATCCAATATAATCCACTCTATAATTTTTATATTTAGTGGCTAGCTTTTGTGCTTTTTCCTGAAGCGTGTTTATATCTATTTTTTTCGCTTGTCTTTTTACTTCAGCGATGAGTATAGTTTTAGCGTCATCATTCACCCCAACTATATCTATTTCGTTTTCGTTGCCTCTCTCCCAGTAGGTTCCTATATTTGAATACTGATTTGACAACTTTAGTTTTTCTATAAAATATTTCTCTAAAAAACGACCGCTGTATGTCGTATAGTCGCGATTTACTATCTCTTTCACATACGCATAATTTTCTATTTCGATGGCACTTTTATATTTGTATATAAACCTAAACCAAAAGTTAAAAAAGTTGTCTATTATCTCGTACCTCAGGGTTCTAGCACCCTCTTTTGCAAAGATTGGTTTGACCTTTTTAATGATGGTATATTCATTTTCCAGTCTATCGAGATAACCGCCGACATTTTTCCCCAAAATGCCCTCTATCTCGACTCTTGCAGTCTTTGAAGATGCTATGAGCGAAAGAATAGAAAAGTAAGTAGTGTACTCTTTTCCAAACTCTTCAATAAGCAAGTTTTTTCCCTCTTCGAGCAAAAGTGAATGCTCATCAAAAATCAACTCAAGTTGCGCTTGCAGGGTAAAAGCTTTTTTATCGACAAATATCTCAACATACTTTGCTACGCCGCCGGTTAGTATATAAAATGACAACAAGTCATCATGTGTAAACTCCGGATAGTTCTCTTGCAAAATCTCTTTGAGTGTTTTTACCGTGAAAGGTTTGAGGTGAATTTTATTGTTCGCACGACCAAAGAGCGGTTCGTTTTTATCTTCAAATATTTTCTTCATAAGCGAGTAAATAGAACCGCTCAAAACTAAATTCATTTTGGAAGTACCTTTGTAGTTGTCCCAGATGTTTTGCATGTCTGAATAGATGCTGTCATTTATCTGCAAAAACTCTTGGAACTCATCTATGACCAGCGTAAATGCTTTTGTAGTTGCTAAGTCCATGAGGTATTCAAAAAGCTCTTTAAACTTTGTTATCTGACCAAATACTTTCACATCTAAAGTGTTTTGAATAATAGAAACAAACTCTTCACAAAGCAGCGCTTCATTTTTCTTTGATACAAAAAGATATATTTTTTCTTTATACGCTTCTTGAATCAGCTTCGTTTTGCCAATTCTTCTGCGTCCGACTATAACTGTCATCTTTGAAGATATTTTTGAAGATGTTTCCATCTCTTGTAAGTTTTTTAGCTCTTTTTCTCTGTTATAAAACTTCATTTTATCTCACATTTGAGTAATTCAGGTTACTGTAATGTATTTTACTCTAATGAAGCTTAATGATTTTATAGAGGGATTAAAATATTTCCTTACAAACCAATTTTACATACTTTCTCTTGGAGGCGATGGCTTTGCCTTGGCTATGAGCAGGCTTGAGAGTTCCAGCTTTTAAACACTCTCCGACCGATGGCAGAGCCATCGGTTCCAAAGAGCATGAGTTATTTTACCACTTAAAGCTTTAGCGCAATATTTCCGTTATACACCGGAACTTGCTCGTAGCTTGCTCCCATTTCGTATGATTTTTCCTGCACGTTTGATTTGACGTAGTCGTAAAGTCTGCTTGTATTTTCGTTGTTGTTGATGATACCTTTCATAAGAAAGTACGAGAAAAGTCGATTGCTTTTTTCGTCATACTTATTTGAGTACTGTATGCCGCTTCCTGCACTGAGTACGAGCATTTTTGTTTTGTCAAAACTTACATCACGCGGCACCATTCTTGTTGCCGCGACTCCTTTCATGAGCGCTTGATTGTCATTTCCGCCACTAAAACAGCTGTCCACGAAGGCGACTATTTTTGAGGCTTTTGAGCTGCTCAGAGACATATAAATATTTTCAAGTTTGAACTTTTCATCATTTGCTACGTACTGCGGGCTCATGTCTTGCGCCAAAAGGTAAGGCTCATTTTTTTGTGTCGGGACGGGAATGCCGTGCCCTGAATAGTAAAAGTAAATAGTGTCGCCGCTTTTGACATGTGCGAGCATATCTTGGAGGTTATAACTTATTTTTCCGCTTGTTGCCTCTTTGTTTACAAGCATTCTCGTGTTTTTCTCCAAAATGCCGAGTCTCTTTTGCATAACCGCCCTAAACTGTTTTGCACTGTTTGCCGAGTAGGCTACGGGGTCTGTGTATTCGTAGTTTTCTATGGCGATTATGAAAAGCCATTTGCTTGCATCTTCTTGGCTCTGTTTTGCATTTTGAAGAAGGCTACCAATATCATCCACTCCGCCGCTTTTTTGCTCTAAAAGTGCTATTTGTGCTTCAAGGGCTTCTTTTTGCTGTTTAAGCTCTGCTTCTTTTTTTACGGAAGAAGTCATTTGTCTGTTTTTATTTTCAAGTTCAAACTTCTGTTTTTGCAGTTTGGCTATTTCTGGGTCTGTAGAGTAGTTTACCGAGCCTATGTTATACGCACTTTCGTTGAGAGCTAAAGATGTACTCAAAAGCGGAACCGCAGGCAAATTTAGGTTGCCCTCATTGATGGCTACGCTAATGTTTTCACTCTTAAAGTTGACATCACTGAGCATCGCAATGTAGGTTTTATTCGCGTGTTTTACGTCTATCTTTTTTAAAACAAGTTTGTCGTTTTCATAATCAAACACGACCTCGGTTTTTAACTCTTTGGCATTTTTCTCAAAATCTTCGGCTTCATTTACAGGAACATTTATAGCCACTTTTTCGTTGAAACCGCCCTTAGTCGAGGCAATATTTGCATAAAATCTTTCACTGTCGGCATCGTATTTGAGGTCATTTTCCACAAAAGGAGTTCCATACACCGCCGCATAAGCTTCTTGCATCGAGGCAAGTGTCAGGGCTTTTATATTTTTTTGTTTTGTGGCGACTTCGTTGTTATAGTTGTCCGTGAGGGTTTTTACTCTCTCGTTGTAGGTTTTTACCTCTTGTGCGTAGCGGGTTTCGAGTGTTTTTAACTCTTTGGCTCTTTTTGCCCGCTCGTCCGCCACTCTAGCCTCAAAATCTGCGGTTTTTTCATACTTTCCTTTTACAAGCTCCTTGGCATGTGGAACTGTCGGTTTGTTTGGTTCCGGAGGAAAAACGGGTTTACTCACCTCCATACTTTTCTTTATAAGGTAGTTTGTCAATACAATCAACTCTTCCGATTTTTCAAGCTCATAAGGATTGGACATTTTCGGAAGTGCGACTTCAGTCGCACCCAAACTAGGTACGACTGAAGTCGTACTTCCATTACACCCCACAAAAACCAAACCCACAAAACTCAAAAATAGCACTTTAAAAACCATCACAAACACTCCTTAAAAAGATAAAATCAAAGGTCAAAGTTTATTGTCCCGCCCTAGCACACCTGACATAATACTCATCTGTCTTATTGTCGCCGTAGGAATCGCCACTGTTAAAGTACACGTCCCAAGCATAACGAGAAACTGAAACATTTGGAGATGACGACCAATAATAGCTAGAAGCCGTGTTTCTAAATTCTTCTTTTATAGCAGGGCTTCTACTTGTATCTACTATGCTTTTAAGTTCCTGAGCACTAGGAAGTCGCCAGTCACTGAAACCTCCTAACTCTAAATCTGCACAATACTGTTTTGCATCTTCCCAGTCTCTTTTTACTGTTTTAGCATCTTCATTATCTTGCCACATTAAGCCGTTGACTGCCACTGTATTTGCTCGAATCAATTTTTCTTTTTCATTCCAAGCCTTCGCCTCACTCGGATACTTCGCATCCACATACTCTTTGACGACTTTGTCATGCTCACTTTGGCTCAGAGTGCCACTCGCATCACTGCTCCAAACAATCTCCCCCGCCATCAGGACAAAAGGAAGTAAAAGAAATAAAAATTTTATAAACATGGGGCAGTTTCCTTAAAAAGTGTTTTTATTGTTATTTGTTGTATTTTAGCATAAACGTTTCCACATGCCGAGATAAATAACGGCATGTGGAAATTCTTGGCATGTGGAAACCAAAATTACTCAAATTAGCGTCATTGAAACTAACGCCGTTATTGTAATTAACGCCGTCATTGCGAGGAACGCCGTCATTGCGAGGAGGAACAACGAAGCAATCTAATGGCGGGCTTGTAGATTGCTTCGTTCCTCACAATGACAAAAAGTTTCCTCACGACAGAAGCTTTCTTCATAATCGAAGTTTCCCATATACCAAGATATTTTACGTAAAATTTTCACATGCCATAATCTATTTTAAATAATTAAAAGTGTAGAATTTCATACCAATTTATTTGGGGCATTAGCTCAGCTGGGAGAGCGCTTCGCTGGCAGCGAAGAGGTCAGCGGTTCGATCCCGCTATGCTCCACTCTAAACTATGTTACAATTTATAAAATGAAAAATGAAAATTTTTTGACTCTCTTTAAGAAAAAAGGAACGTATCATGTTTGAAAAACAAACTTATAACATGCAAAACGCAGAAGCGTATATACGAATGTTTGTTGCTTCGCTTATCTTGCTTTATGGCGTTATTGAGTCATCTTTGCTCTTTGGACTTCTCTCTATCGTCATTTTTTATACGGCAGTTTCGAGGTTTTGTTTTATGTATTATCTGTTTCATATCAACGAAAAATATAGCGTCCAAAACTACTATCTTTCACTTTTACCAAAATACAGAACTTCGCCTGTTTTTATCTTCAACAAAGAGGGCAAGATTGTTTACGAGAACAAATCAGCGCAAACAAATCTGCCAAATATTAGCTCTGTTGCATCCCTTAACATAGAAAATCACACCGTTTTGATGCAAAACGATGCCGTGGATATTTTACTTTATGTGTACGAGGGGAAAAATTATCAGGTAGAGATAAAAGGTATTGCCAAAGAGAAATTTATTTTGGCTTATTTTACAGATGTTACCGAACTCATGGAACTCAACGAGGCTATCGAAGAGACGCAAAGAGAGGTCATTTACGCCATGGGTGAGATAGGTGAAACTCGCTCAAAAGAGACGGGAAACCATGTAAAAAGAGTCGCGCTCTACTCAAGAGAACTCGCTTTGCTTTATGGACTCTCAGAGGCAGAAGCAAACAAACTGCAGATGGCAAGTCCTATGCATGACATAGGGAAAGTCGGCATTCCAGATGCTATTTTAAATGCACCGAGAAAACTCTCTGCTGAGGAGTTTGTTATCATGAAAACACATGCCGCCCTTGGTTACCACATGCTCAAAAACTCAAACAAACCCATCCTTCAAGCCGCAGCAATCGTTGCAGGCGAGCATCACGAAAAGTGGGATGGAAGCGGATATCCACATGCCAAAGTAGCGCAGGAGATTCACATTTACGGACGTATTACCGCCGTGGCAGATGTATTTGACGCACTTGGAAGTGAGAGAATTTACAAAAAAGCATGGGCACTTGAAGATATTTTAGAACTCTTTAAAAACGAAAGCGGCAAACATTTTGAGCCAAAATTGGTAGAGTTGTTTTTACAAAATTTAGAAAAATTTCTTGCCATCAGAGATGAGTTTAAAGATGTATAAAAAACCGCAGATTTTAAAAAATTTTGACGACAAGTTTGAGACACTTTTGTTTTTGCCAGAGGCTCAAGATAGAAAAGGTGAAGGCGGCTTGAGACTTCAAGGCTACTTCAAAACATCTCAAAACTCCAAACCCCTCATAAGCATCATCACCGTCGTTTACAATGGCGAAAAATACCTAGAAGAAACCATCTCAAGTGTCCTAAACCAAACCTACGACAATGTAGAATACATCATCATAGACGGCGGCTCCACGGATGGAACTTTGGATATTATCAAAAAGTATGAAGACAAAATTGACTATTGGGTGAGTGAGAGGGATGGGGGAATTTCAGATGCTTTCAACAAAGGTGTTAAAGTGGCTCATGGTGAGTATATCAATTTTCAAGGTGACGGCGATGGCTTTTATGCGCCAGATGCCTTGGAGAAAGTATTTGAAAATATTGACACAAAAGAAGATGTTTTGATAAGTGCAAAAATTCAGCGAATAGATGAAAATGGAGAGCATCTTTATGTATCGAAATACATGCGTAAATTCAACAAAAAATCTTTACTTTTTAGAATGTCTATGCCACATCAAGGGCTTTTTACTCATATAAAATACTTTAAAAAATATGGTTTTTTTGATGTGAACAATATTTTTTGTATGGATTATGAGCATCTCTTAAGAGCCTATAAGGAGTTCCCAAAAGTAGTTACCAAAGATACGATTGCAGCAAGATGGCGAGCAGATGGAATAGGAAACGGCAGAATATTGGAAATTTTTAAGGAGTACGATAAGATAAAAAGAGATAATAAGGTAGCAAATACTTTGCTGCTTGATTTTATAAAGTATTGGACTTTATTCAAATATTATGTAAAGAAAATACGCCTAAATGATTAATATACTGAAAATTTTAAAATATATTGTTTTTAAAAATAAAGGGCTAGATATTATGAAATATTTGATGCTAGGCTTCATATTTCAAGTATTTAAGCGGGTAACTAAAAGTGTTATATCCAAAAAGCTCTTTAACCAAAAATATCTCTTTTTATATCCAAACTGTAATGTATCTACGATGTTTACCTACACCGATATTCCAGATAAAGAAGAAGTCTATTTGTTAAGAGAATTAGCAAAAAATGAGGGAAAAAATAAAGTGGTCTTTTTAGATATAGGTGCTAATATTGGTTCTTATAGTGTTTGTATGATGGATGTTTGTCATAAGATTATTGCGTTTGAACCACATCCATTTACAGCTAATAGATGCAAGTTAAATTTTTTGCTCAATGATTTTGATGACTCAAATGTCAAGCAACTTGCCTTGTCAAATGAGATTGGAAAAATACATTTTTCGGATTTTGGCGGAAGTTCCACCATAAATCATATTGTTGAAAATGGAGGGATTGAAGTCGTAGTAAATACTTTGGATAATTTTGCAAGGGAAAATAAGCTTACAAATGATATGTCTTATCTTCTAAAAGTTGATGTTGAAGGCTTTGAAAAACAAGTTTTTGAAGGTGGAAAAGATTTTTTAACGACCTATAACATAAAAGGCATTCTATTTGAATGTTTTTTAAAAGATGAAGTTTTTGAAGTTTTAAAATCTTATGGATTCAATCAAATTAAAAAAATGAGCGAGAACAATTACAGTGCTACAAAAAGTTAATTGGGTTGATGATTTAAAAGCTATTGGGATAGTAGCTGTCATACTAGGTCATATTGCTTCGCCTTTAGGGGCATTTATATACTCTTGGCATATGCCTTTGTTTTTTATTATTGCAGGTTTTTTTCTCCGTTTTGAACTTACTGCAAGAGTCTTTATTTTCAAAGATTTTCAAAGATTGATGATTCCCTATTTTATCTTTGCTATAGCAGGTTTAGGAGTCGAAATGCTTAAAAGAGTAGCACTTCAGAGAGAAAATCTAGACTATATTCATGAACTCCAGGGGATATTTATCTGGATGGATATCCCATCTTTGATAAATACTTACGCCTTTGTTTTGTGGTTTTTACCGACTCTCTTTTTTGGCAGATTGCTGATTTTTTTGCTTAGCAGACAGATAAAATCTCTTTTTTTGCAATTTATCATAGTGGTATTTTTATTTATAGTGAGTTTTTTTGTCAATCTCCCTTTTGCTTTTGACAACGCTTTAAACAGCACTTTATTTATTTTTATAGGCAGTGTTTTTTTTCGATTTTATCAAGAACAAAAAGCATTGTATATTTTGCCTTTTATTCTCGTGGGATTACTTATATTTTTTGGTATGCCAAGTTTAGATATGGCAAATAAAATGTATGAAAATGTTATCGTAAATATGGTGTGGGCTTTTTCTATAATTTTTGTACTTATAACTATCTTGAAAAAACTAAATTTTAAAAGTAAATTAGTGGCGTTGTGGGGTGCTAACACTATGTTGCTTTTTATCATCCACCCTTATGCTAATAATATTGCCGATATTATTGTTGAAAATTTTTATTTTCAAGAGTGGTATTTAAAGCTTTTTCTTTCACTTTTGTTGCTTCAAGGGGTCTTGTTTATAAAGCAAATATTTGATGGCAGAGGAATATTCAAATATGTATGATTATATTATAGTTACGCATATACCAGCTTTTTACAAAGTGAACCTTTACAACGAATTGGCAAAAAAGTGCAATATTTTAGTTGTTTTTATTGCAACAGATACAAATGAAAAAAGAGCTGATGATTTTACAACTTTGAAAAATGCCAATTTTAATTATGAACTTTTAAGCGATGGAGATTTTCAATCAAGGGATATAAAAGTCACCATCATGAAACTCAGAAGTATTGTGAAAAAGAGTCAATACAAAAGATTACTAGTCAGTGGATGGGATTTACAAGAGTTTTGGTATCTTGTGATGTTGTATCCAAGAGCAAAAAACTGCTTAGCTTTAGAATCAACTATACTGGAGAGTCACACAAAAGGTATCAAAGGGTGGATAAAAAGAGTTTTTTTATCTCAAATCTCAACGGTTTTTGCATCAGGAAATTTGCATATAAAACTGCTCAGCGCTTTAAATTACCGAGGGAAAATACTAATAACAAAAGGTGTAGGAATTATCAATAAACCTAATTTTATTGCTCAAAAAAAAGAGTACCAAAAAAGATTTTTGTATATAGGTAGGCTTTCAAAAGTAAAAAATATTGAAACAATGATAAAAGTTTTTAATGGTTTGCCAAATTATCATTTGACTATTGTAGGAGATGGCGAAGAGAAAAACTATTTGCAATCTATCGCGCAAACAAATATAGTTTTTAAATCAGCAATACAAAACGCTAAGCTAGCGGCTGAATTTTTAGCTCAGGATATTTTTATCCTAGCAAGCATAAGTGAGCCGTGGGGATTGGTGGTTGAAGAAGCGTTTTATTTTGGATTACCAGTGATAGTAAGTAAAAATTGTGGTTGTGTCGCATTGGTAGAAAATGGGGTCAATGGATTTGTATTTGAACCATTAGATACAACCGAGATGCAAGACTTGATTTTAAAACTTGATGATGTGATGTATCAAGAATTATCCGAGGGTGTCAGGAGATTTTCTTTAGATAAAAAAGATAAACAACAAGTGGCGTGTTATCTATGAAACTTCTCATAATCCATAACAAATACCGCTCAGACAATATGGGCGGTGAGGATATAGTCTATAAAAATGAACTTGAATCCTTGCAAGCTAGACTTGGAGAGGAAAATGTACTCTTTTATGAAGTCTCAAATGATGATATCAATAAATTTAGATTGCTTTTTGAGATATGGTTTTCCTTTAGGCATTATAGAAATGTTAAAAAAATCGTTCATGACAACGGTGTAGATATCGTTCATGTCCATAACTTTTTCCCGCTTTTAACCCCAAGTGTTTTTAAAGCAGCAAAAGATTCTGGGGCAAAAGTAGTGCATACTTTGCATAACTATCGGCTCTGGTGCATATCTGGGATTTTATATAGAGATGGGTATGGCATATGTGAAGTGTGTACGACTCATACATTTTCTTTCAATGGCATAGTAAATAAATGTTACCGTAAATCATGGCTGCAAAGTTTTGTAGCGCAAGGTTCTTTTTGGTTTTATAAAGCGACGAGAGTTTTTGAAAATATTGACTATTTTTTTGTACTGACGAACTTTCAAAAAGAAAAAATCAAAGCACTTGGCATTGATGAGCAAAAAATACGATACAAGCCAAATAGCCTAAAAATATCGTTTGGTGGACAAAAAGAGAAACAGGATTATGTCTATGTAGGAAGGCTTGAAGAGTCTAAAGGGATTTACGAACTCTTACATATTTGGAAGCAGTTGGATGCGCGTTTTGTTTTGAGAATTATCGGTTCTGGGCAAATGCAAGAGGCATTACAAAAAGAGTTTGCACAAGCCAATATCATCTTTAGCGGCAAACAAACTCATGAGGCTACCTTGCAAAGTATAGCGTGTGCAAAATACTTGATTCAGCCATCGATTTTGTACGAAACTTTTGGACTTACCATCATAGAGGCCATGAGTTTTGGTGTGCCAGTTATAGGGTTTCACATAGGCACACGAGGCGATTTTATACAAGATAATGTGAATGGATTTTTGAGCAATCGAGACAACTTGAAAGAGGTTCTGGAGAAATCGTATCATTACCCAGGATATGAAACATTAAGTGAAAAGGCTCTGGAGAGTGCGAAAATATATGAAAATAGTTATGTGGTAGAGAAGCAAATAGAGATGTATCGAGAGATACTGGAGCATACAACATGAAAGTCTCCATTATCACTGTTGTACGCAACAATAAAGAAACCATTAGAGATGCCATTGACTCAGTGCTTGGGCAGAGTTATGAAGATAGAGAGTACATCATCATTGATGGGGCGAGTACTGATGGGACGGTGGAGGTTGTACAAAGTTATGGTAACAAGATAAGCAAGTTTGTCAGTGAGCCTGACCGTGGGCTTTATGATGCCATGAACAAAGGTTTGGCGCTTGCTACGGGAGAGATTGTGGGCATTTTAAATAGTGATGATTTTTATATTGATGCGCATGTTTTAGAAAAAGTTGTAAAAGAGTTTGAAGAAAAAAATGTGGAGAGTGTTTTTGCGGATTTGGTTTTTGTGAAAACTGAAAATACTCAAAAAGTAGTGCGTTATTATGATAGCAGCCATTTTAGCCCTGAAAAATTTGCATACGGCTGGATGCCTGCACATCCCACTTTTTTTGTCAAACGATGGGTGTATGAAAAACATGGTGTGTTTAGAACAGATTTGAAAATAGGGGCTGATTTTGATATATTGGTACGATTTTTATATGTGCACAAAATAAGCTACAGTTATAGAAAAGAGGTGTTTGTCAAGATGCGTTTGGGTGGGGTGAGTACGGGTGGACTTAAGGCGACTTGGCTCATAGCAAAAGAGCAACTTCAAGTGTGTTATGACAATGGCATAAAAACACATATGCTTAAAATACTCTCGAAATACCCTCGAAAAATCTTGGAGCTGTTAAAAAAATGAAACTCCTCATAACAGGTGCGAGCGGCTTTATAGGGAGCTATTTTATGGCAAACTATAAAGATACATACGACCTCCAAAAGTTTAGTTTTTTACATGATGATGTAGACGTTTTAGATGTTGCTTCGGTGGATGCTGTTTTGCATCTCTCTGCTTTGGTGCACAAAATGGGCGGTGCGAGTGATGCAGAATATGAAAGGGTTAATATTACGCAGACGCTTGTATTGGCAAAAAAAGCCAAAGAGGGCGGTGTGAGACGTTTTGTTTTTATGAGTTCGGTGAAGGTGTACGGTGAGGAGAGTGATGGAGTGTATAAAGAAGATTCTCCATGTGTGCCTCAAGATACATATGCCAGAAGCAAGCTTGAAGCGGAAAATTTGCTCAGAGAGCTTGCCGATGAGAGCTTTGAAGTGTTTATCATCAGAACGCCCATAGTCTATGGTTATGGCGTAAAAGCAAACATCAAATCACTTCAAAATCTAGTGAAATATGTTCCCATTTTACCCTTTGCCAATATCAAAAACAGGCGGAGTTTGGTCTCTGTAGGCAACCTGTGCCATTTGGTGGATGTTGTTTTGAGACTTCCGCTTGGAGCCGTTTGCGAAGCAACTTTGCCATCTTTGAACAAATCTTACGAAAGCATATTTTTAGCCGCCGACGATACACCGATAAGCACAACAAAACTCATAGAACTCATGGCAAAAAGCATGGATAAAAAAATCATCTTGTTCAAAATACCGCTTTTTGAGACACTATTAAAGTTTCTCAAACCATCCTTTCACAAAAGACTTTACGGGAGTTTGGAGGTGGACAATACACAGACGAAAGAAAAATTGAATTTGAAAAATCCTTTTGTTGGATTTGACTTAACCTTCGTACCAAGCAAAATGTAATCCGCCATTTCAGTATCTTGTAAATCAGTCGGCGTAATTTACCAAATGTTTAGGTAAAATCTTCAAAGTCAATTGACTTCTTTTATGTTGGGAAAAAAATATGTCAGATATACCTCTTATCATTGTCACGCTAGCGGGAACTGTTTTGTTTGCTCCTTTTATCGCACAAAATCTTCGTTTGCCTCTTGCCGTAGTAGAGATTTTGCTTGGATGTGCGATAGGGTATTGGGGAATTTTAGATGAGAATACGTACGTTTCTATAGTTGCTAAAACAGGTTTTTTGTATTTAATGTTTCTTGCAGGGATAGAAGTAAATCTCAAAGCATTTGTAACCATGGAGTCTTCACTCTTTAAACGGGCAGTTGGCTATTTCGCCATACTCTATTTTCTTGCAGCTTTTATAGTTTTAAATTTTGATTACTCAATCATCTATTTTGTTGCGTTTCCCATTGTTTCTTTAGGGATGATTATGGCGCTTGTCAAAGAGCTCGGCAAAGAAGAGGCTTGGGTCAAGCTCGCTTTGATTATAGGGATACTTGGTGAGCTCATCAGCATCGTGGCTTTAACGCTTCTAAGTGGTGTGCTGGAATATGGTTTTACACTCAAGTTTATCGTAGCCATTGCAACACTTATCCTCTTTTTGTTGGTTACAGTCATGATGTTTAAAGCTGTAAAAATACTCTTTTGGTGGTACCCTCGACTCAAGCAGATGATTATGCCTGAGCAAGATAACCGAGATAAAGATGTGCGTCTCTCTATGGCACTCTTTTTTACCATGATAGGGGTTATGATATATCTTGGGTTAGATATGGTTCTTGGGGCTTTTATTGCAGGAATGTTTGTTGCGACTTTTTTTGAGCATAAAATAGAACTTCCTCACAAACTCTCCTCTCTTGGGTTTGGGTTTTTAGTCCCTGTATATTTTATTTATGTAGGCTCAACGGTCGACTTAGAGGCACTTTTCTCCCCTGAAATTTTACTTCTTTCTCTTGAAATAGTAGGCATCATGGTAGCGATGCGTATCACGAGCTCGATGATTTATCTGAAAAAACTTGGATTAAAAAACACGCTCATGCTGGCGATGGGTGACTCTATGCCTTTGACTTTTTTATTGGCAGTTGCAACTATAGGAATCAATGCAAATGCAATAAGTTCTCAAGAGTATGCTGCCTTGGTTATAGCGGGAATTATTGCCTCGGTTTCAATGATGAGTATCATTCAAGGCGTGACCTATTTCACTTTAAATAAAAAACAATAAAGTAAAAGAGATCAACACTCTTTTGAAACTAGCTGTGACTCTCTTTTTTGTTGTGTTGTATTGAAGACCAAAGAGAGAGCGCGATAAATGTAAAGCCTATAAGTCCTGTAATGATTTCAGGAATGTGAAATTTCATGCTCAGTAACATGATGAGTGCTAACACACCGATGGCGTAATGTGCTCCATGTTCGAGGTAAATATATTCACTTAACGTCTCTTTTTCAACTAGAAAAATAGTCAAAGATCGGACAAACATCGCACCAATTCCCAAGCCTATCATGATGATAACAATATCTTTCGTGATGGCAAATGCACCGATGACTCCATCAAAAGAGAAAGAGGCATCTAACACTTCAAGATACAAAAATCCCCCTATGCTTCCTTGTTTTGCAATATTTGCTAAAGAGGGGTCCTTTTGTCCATTTTCTAACATTGAGTTTACAATATCAACACCAACATAGACAATCACACCCCATAGTCCAGCCAATAAAACAGCAAGTTTGTTCTCCTGCGCCACCACAGAGACGCATAGCAATAAAGCTAAAATGGAGATAAAAATAGAGATGGCGTCGATTTTGCCAAGAATGCCGAGTCTCTTTTCAATCACGCCAAGCCAGTGCACCTCTTTACCCTCATCAAATAAAAAATTTAAAAACACAAGAAGTAAAAATATGCCGCCAAACGCTGAAATCTCTGCATGATGCGCGGTGAGTTTATTGGAATATTCATTAGGGTTATCCAGCGCTAAGTTCCAAACTTCTATGAGACCTATGTCGGCTGTTTGTGCAACGATGACAAGCGGGAACAAAAGTCTCATACCAAATACAGCGACAATCATCCCCACGGTGAGGAATAATTTTTTCCAATATTCATCCCACGTTTTAAGAATAGAGGCATTGACAACTGCATTGTCAAAAGAGAGAGATATCTCCATGATTGCTAAAATCGCTACGATAAATATCATGTGCAATGCAATAGTCCATCCGCCATGCTCAAATCCCCAAAAACCTGCTCCAATCAAACCTAAAAAGGTAACTATAAACGAAAAACTAAAATATTTCAAAAAAACTCCTTTGCGCTTATATATCAATATTTGAGTATATCCAAAAATGAATGCACTTTGTGCAAAACGATATCTACAGTGTGCTTTTGTTCCTCTTAAGGGGCTAATTTTGGTTAGAATGGTACCTATGTATGAAAAATTATATCTTCAAATAACCGATGCTCTTGTCGAGGATGGTTTCATAGTTGTAAAAGAGGCTTTGAGTCAAGAGATTGTCCATGCCATGAACGTACTTTTACAAAATGAAACAAATTTTAAAAAAGCTGGTATCTCTGGGTCTTCTGATTTGCACCTTGATGCTCAAAGGCGAAGGGACAAAACTCTGTGGCTGGAGGCTGATTTTGGTGTGCAAAGTGAGTTTTTGGCTTTTGCAGAGGGACTGAGACTTTATCTCAACAGAGAGCTTTATCTAGGACTTTCATATTATGAGAGTCATTTTGCGATTTATGATGAAGGGGACTTTTATGAGAAACATTTTGATCCGTTTAAAGGGTCTAAAAACCGTGTTGTCACGACAGTTTACTACTTAAATGAAGCCTACAAAGAGGAAGATGGCGGGGCTTTAATGGTGTATGATGCAGAGGGCAATTTTATAGAAAAAGTATTGCCGCATGCCAATACCTTGGTCGTGTTTCTAAGCGAAAAATTCCCTCATGAAGTCCTCACAGCAAGGAAAAAAAGATATTCCATCGCAGGATGGTTTAGAGTTGATAAATGAATGAATGAGACTTCTTTCATGACTCTTTTTTAGATTGCTTCGCTTTGCTCGCAATGACGATTATGGTGTAACGCCTGTTTGAGATTGCTTCGCTTTGCTCGCAATGACGGTCACTGTGCAATGACGGTCACTGTGCAATGACGGTCACTGTGCAATGACTGTTATTGCGATAGCCGTCATTGCGAGGCAACGACGAAGCAATCTTTGGTTGAGAGGTTTACCAGAAGTCTGTTATTTTTTCCCATGAATCATAGTTGAGACAATCCCTCTTTCCTCTTTGTTATCAGCCACAACTACCCCCGCTATATGGAGTGGGACGAAAAATAAGATGAAGTTAAACAAGAGTTCATGCATCTCTTTTATGGTATGAGTTATCTCTTTTGTGAGACCGAGGTCTTGATGAAAATGCAATACAAATCCACTGACACTCATAAAAATAAGAGTCGCATAAAGAAGCGTATATAAAGAGCGTACCGCTTTTTTATGAAGACTCAAAGAGGCAAATTTTTCTCTTAAAGAGGTATCTTTTACAAAAAGATATATTCTAAAAAGGACTAAAAATGCAAGGGCATACCCTAAGATAATATGCCACTCCCACATCTCATCACGGATGGCTTTTGCTAAAGGAACCGCTTGGTCTTTTGTGATCTCGATTCCTATTTCACTCAGTTTCGTCATTAAAATCTCAGCATTTGCTTTATAACTTAAAAACGTTTTTCTTAAAAACACAGTGCCTAAAAGTCCTAAAATCACAAGTGCGCTAAGCCAGTGCCAGAGTCTAAATTGGAGTGTATATTTCATGTTTTTCCTTTTGGTGGATATATTTGAGTATGGAATAAATTATACCATTGAATCGGCATCAAAGTCCTATTTTGTACCCTTGTCCTGTTATGTTAAGCACGAGATTTTTTGAAGTTTTTGCTCTTAGTCTTCGGATAAACGTTCGGAGTCTCTCATCGTTAATATCTTTACTAGGCCAAAGTGTCTCTTTAATGATTTGGGTGGGTGTGAATTCTTGATTACTGAGTAATAGTTGCAAAAATTGTTTCTCTTTTTTTGTAAGGGGGACAAATTTTGTGTTTTTATATAAACTTGCAGTCTCTGTGTTAAACGAAAAATTCTCTTTGAGGGGGACAAATTTTTTTGTCATGAGCGTCTCAAGGCTGAGGATAAACTCTAAAAGCTCTTCTGGGTCAAAGGGTTTTATGAGATATTTTACCACACCTATATCGATGGCTTGAAGAAATTTTTCTGTTTCACTGTGGGCACTGAGGATGATGATGGGGATATTTGTATCGATTTTTTTGATCTCTTTTGCCATCTCAAGACCTGTCAGAATAGGCATCATGATATCTGTGATGACGATATCTGGAGACGTTTTTTTAAAAATTTCTAGCCCTGCTTGTCCATTGTTTGCGATAGTAAAGGAGTGAAAATTATCCCCAATGGCATTTTTAAGAAGCGTTGAGAGTGTCTCTTCATCTTCAACAAGCAAAACTTTTAACCCTTTTAAAAACTTTCTATGCATGCGTGGACTCCAAAGGTATTTTGATTGTAAAGAGTGTTGTCCCTTTTTTGGATTTTACATCTATGGTCGCATTTAAACCATTTTCGCAAATCATTTTAGACATAAAAAGTCCCAAACCTATCCCTTGAGAGGCATGTTTGGTTGTAAAATAGGGCTCAAATATTTTGTATAGATTTTTTTCTGCAATCCCTCCCGCGTTGTCCTCAAATGTGACGACGGCGTAGACGCCATTTTTTTTCTCTTTTTTGACACTGATGGTTATCTCGCGAATCAAAATGCTGTTTTGGACAAAAGCATCTTTTGAGTTTTTGATAAGATTGACAATCACTTGAGAAAACTCATTTGCGATACCTAAAACTTCTAAATCTTCAAAATCAGTTTTGATGATAATCATCTCATGTGCGATTAAATTTTTTAGAATATGTATCGCTTCTTGGATGCTTTGCGCTACGTTGAAATGGTGTTTTTCTTTGCCAGGTCTAAAAAAGTTTGTAAAATCTTCTATCGTATTTGACATGTTTTGGATGATATTTTTACTGGCGTCATAAAGCCTTTTTACCTCTTTGTCATCTTTTTGCAGTGCTGCTTTTTTGAGGCTAAAGAGGGTGAGATTGAGTTCAGTTAAAGGTTGTCTCCATTGGTGGGCGATGTTTGCTAGCATTTCGCCAAGGCTTGCAAGTCTTGATTTGACTCTTTTTTCGAGCGTTTCATTGAGTTCTTTGAGCTCTTTGGTTTTTTCCATAACTCTTTGTTCGAGACTGATATTGAGCATCTCTAGCTCTTTTTCTTTTTTTTGAAGTTGATGTTTATATAAGACCTCGTTTGTGACATCGTAGCGAATGGCGATAAACTCGATGATATTTTCTTGCTCATCAAGAATGGGTGTGATGGTTGTGTTGACATAAAATGTAGAGCCATTTTTAGCTCTATTTTTGGCAGTTGTTTTGTAGATTTGTTTTGCAGTGATGGTTTCCCAGAGTCTGGAATAGGTTGATGCAGGGACATCAGGATGCCGCACAATATTATGATTCTGCCCGATGAGTTCCTCTTGGTTATAGCCTGAAATCTTACAAAATTCATCATTGACAAACGTTATAACCCCAAATATATCTGTTTTGGAGACAATATTGCTTCTCTCGATAGCTTCTTGATATTGTTTGTGCATAGACACTCCATTTTTAGAGTTTTGTAACTCTATTTCTACCATTGTCTTTAGAGATGTAAAGTGCTTTATCTGCCCTTTCTATAGCAGTTTTTATAGGCTCGTCATTAAGTAAAAGGGTGATTCCAAAGCTAGCGGTAAGTTTGCGAATATCCTCAAAAGAGTGATGCTCAATCATGGAACGTAGATGCTCGGCAGTTGATTCAACTTCTTCAAGTGACTTCACTGAGATAAGGACTATAAACTCCTCCCCGCCCCAACGAATAAGGTAGTCACTGCTTCGTATGGACTCTAAGAGACGTTTTACTAACTCTTGCAAGATACTATCTCCTACATTGTGTCCATAAGTATCATTGATTGTTTTAAAATGGTCTATATCCAGAAAAATAATACCTAAAAATTTCTCTTTGCTTTTGATTTGCTCTATGATATTTACGATCTTGGCGTCAAAAAACTCTCTATTATATGCCCCTGTTAATGTGTCATGGATGACCTTATTCGCAAGCATGAGTTGTTCTTGAATCGTTCCGCTGATGTCAGTGAATGTGACGATATAATAGGAAGTTTCATAGTTGCTAAACGTTATGGCGAAACTGTGTCCCAGCCCTTGTGGGTCGTTGATGAGGATCACTCTGTCTTTATAAGGGATATGTTCTAAAAAACCTATCCAATTTGTTTCAAGAGGCACTTTTCTTTTAAAGAGTCATAGCCAAAAAACTCTAAAAACTTCTTGTTAGCGTCATATATTTTTTCTCCATCTGTGATGATAACCATCGATTTTTGGGTATCTAAAATGTGCTGCGTTTTGATGGACAAGTTTAAAAATTTTATTTTTAAAGTAAACTCTCTAAAGACAAAAATAATGGTGAGTAAAATCAGAATTGTCCCAATGGAAAAAATAAGGATAAAAAGTTCATTTTGCTTTTCCAAAACTCTGTTGTCGATTTGCAAAATGATTGCGGCAACAACTTTTTTGCTTACGGGATTATAGAGTGGTAAAACAGTAAAAAGGGTGTTTCCATCTTGAGATGAGAGACTTAATGTTTTTCCTTCAAATATTTTACTATTGATAAATCGCAAATCTTTGGGAGAAATTTTTTCTATTTGGATATCTCTAAGAGTAGCTTGAAATCTCTTTTTTACACTTTTTTCATAATAAAAACTTTCAAATTCACTTGAGACATAATTGGATTTTTCTTCACGAAAGAGTTTTTTATCTGCTATATCTTTGCTCACAAGGAATGCCACTTTTGCACCATGACTCTGCGCAAAATCATTTGCTAAGGCATACGCGCTAAAAGAGACCTCTACACTCCCTACATGTGTTTGTTCATGGTCTGTATCGGCAAAAAATAGGGGAAACACATGTCTAAATCCATTATAAATTTTCCCCTCTTCAAAACCTTCTATCTTTTGCATATTTGCATTCACCCACTCAACTGTTGCTCGCATACCTGTGAGATTATCACCATATTTATCTAGTCTGTGAAATCTTAAAAAGCTTTCGTTGTTTTTAAGATGAAAATGGAGTTGGCGTATATCATAAGACTTAAAATATTCATACTTCACTTTTAAAAGTTCATATAATTCCTTTCTGGCCGCATCTTTTTTGTCTGTATATGCTTTTTTCATAAGCGCCAATACTGCTGGATTGTTGAGGGTTGTCTCAAACATAGTATTTGCAATAATTTCATATTTTTTATTGATAATGGCATAGTCTTTTTCTATATTTGCATTATAACTTTTTAAAAAACTTTCCCTTTCGCTCATTTTATAGGTGTTTAAAAGTAGATAAAAAGCAAAAGTCACACTTGTAAAAATGGAAAAAAAGATAAGAAAATATTTCATATTTTCACCCTTGACATCACTTTTTTGCGGCTCTTGTTTGACTAACAAGAAAAGTATAAAACCCACGATGAGAATGGTGAAGATCATCATAAGCTCTATGATGAAATTTTTGCTCTTGATGGAATCTGTATTGATATCTTGTGTTTTTTTGAACATCAAAATATATGCCATGGGCTTTGCATCCAGCCCAAAGAGAGTGTAGTTTACTTTTAAATACTGATCATTTACTGCATGGTTGTTTGTGTAGGAGATACTATTTTCAACCCCTTGCGCCTTGAGATACTCTACTAAAATGTGTTCAGGCTCATTAGCTAAGTAGTACTCACCGATAAAGTTCTCTGTAAATGGATGTGTAATTTGTTTTCTATACGCTTTATCAACTAAAATGACACTTTCAACACCCTCGTCTTTAAGAGTGTTTGTAATAGAGTTGAAGTGTGTTATCACCTCTAAAAAGCCTACAAATTTCTCTGAAGCATCATAAAAGGGAGTCATGGCTTTAAAAGTAAGGTCGTATTTGCCCACACTTATGTAAGATGAGACCTGAGGGTTGTTTATCATTGTAGCGACATCAAGTCGGATATTTTTGAGATTATCCCCTGCTGTGTCTGTCCAGCTCCTTGCTATGGCTACTCCTTGCGCATCAACAAGCTGTATCCAAACATTTTTAAAATCAGTATTTTCTTTCAGTTTAAAGGATACTGTGGCAAGTGTGTCATGAACATTGTTTTTTTCTAAAATAGCTTGTTTGAAGAGTGGATTTTGAGCAAGTGAGAGCGCAATGGTGAGTGTAGAGTTTTTCTTTGACTCAATGAGGACTTCAAGCGCGTGTGTAAGCTCACCTGCGATTTGACTGTGTTTCTCTTGCAAAGCTGCCTTAGTTTGGCTTGTTTTATAATGGAGACCTATGAATATAACAACAGCGAAAACAATAAAAAATACTGCACTTAAAAAAATATTCCAATGACTAATCTTCAATACTATATCCCTTAACATAATTTAAAATAGTAAACTTTTTGTAAAACTTAGATTATTTCGTCACTCTTCCTTGTCGCATGCGTGTTATAACGAACGAAGTGAAGCAATCTAAAATGAGTTATATAAGAAGTTTATTATACCTTTAAGAGATTTTATTTACCATAAGAGCTGTAAATTAATTCTTGTTTTTTTTAAAGTGTAACTTGAAGCCGAATTGTCTGAAAAAATTAGTCCCAGATTATACTCACTCCATACTCTTCATTGAGTGTTATGTGTTTGGTATAAGGTATTTTTTTCCCGTATTTTTTACTGAGGAGTTCTACCTCTGTCGATGTATTCTCAAGCAACGCTCTCACCTCTTTATACGAGAGCCATTTTCCATATTTTGCAAGTGT
>JFJP01037991.1_pt1 | contig 21210 bp, 17 predicted proteins | sample 431651 | NCBI WGS metagenome assembly JFJP01 (sample SAMN02602958, study PRJNA72255) | Microbial mat metagenome, whole genome shotgun sequencing project. | biome: fresh water; feature: sink hole; material: water; isolation source: purple microbial (photo- and chemosynthetic) mats found in...
ATGCTGGCCAGGCAGTATGCCACCAGGGTCATGGCAAAGGTGTTCAGAATGTTTTTGTACCGGGACATCCCGCCGTAGAAAAGGGCCAGACCCGCCGGCGTCATCATCATGACAAGGGCCGTCGACATGGTGACCCAGGCCGTGTCGCCTGAATCAATGGCTCCGTCTGCAGCAAATGCCGGAACCGCGGTTGAAAATATTGAGATAATCAGGAAAAAAATCTTTTTGATCAGCATGGTCAAAGTCCTTTACTATTTAATGGTTTATATCTGAACCTGTTATAGCAAGACGCATGCCGAAAATAAATATTAGGCGAATTTTATTGTAACAGTCTGAAAATATAGTGTAAATATTTTTAATGACAATAAATATAGTGTAAATATTATTTTAAATAAAATTTTAAATCTCATTTTTGTAATTTAAAAAAATCGTTTAGAAAACAAAAATGTGATAAATCATATATTACATATTGAATTTGTTGTGACTTGGTTATGAAAAGGCAGATATTAAAAGGCTTTGATAGGGAATGACAATTTTGTAGCAAAAAAGAATGGGTTAAATACCATAGGCTGGGTTTTTTCAATGGTCAGAGTAAGTGCTCCCCAGTTGGTGTCGAGTTTTCCGAAAAGCAGATAGGGTTTTCCATAATCCAGCGCATGACAGAACAGGGCATAGGGTTTTGGGAAAAAAATCGTTTCAACCACGCCGGTTTCATCTTCAAAGGTCAAAAATTTCATGGGGTCTCCATGTTTGGTTTTTACGACTTTTCCGGTGATGAGCCATCCGGCGAAGGTGACGGTTTTGCCGGTGAATTTTGGAAGATCCCTGGCTTTGACGGTATGGTGATCCCGGAGAATGTTCTGGTAGAGGACAATGGGATGGCAGGCGCATAAAAATCCGAGTACGGAAAATTCCCGCCGCAGCCTTTCAATGGGGTTTTCCTTTGGCAGGTCGGGTGAGGGCGGAGCTACTTTGTTCATACTGCCGGGTTCAAGAAAAAAAGACTTCTGAAAAAGAGACGGTTCCTGATCTATTCCGTGGTTTTGTTTCTGCCGGGCGGCAAAGGCCCACAAAAGGGCTGCCCGGTTGCCTTTTTCATCCAGGGAATCCAGGCTGCCGCTGTGGACGAGAGCCCGGATCTCGTCTTCCCTGGGACGGACCCGGTTGAAAAAATCTTCCACGTTTGAAAAGGGGCGTTTTTTTTGCTCCGCCATAATGGTGTTCATGGTTTTGGACGAAAGATCTTTGATGGCCATGAGCCCGACCCTGAGGGCGTGCCGATTTCCTTTCCAGGGAATATCGCTTTTGTTCACATCCGGGCAAAGGACGGTCACGCCCAGCCGTCTTGCTTCGGACACATAGGCAAAGGTGGAATAAAATCCGCCCTGGTTACTGATAACAGCCGCCATGAACTCTGCCGGGTAATGGGTTTTAAGATAGGCAGCCTGAAAAGATACCCTTGCATAGGAGGCGGAATGGGGCTTGCAGAAAGAATACCCGGAAAAACTTTTGATCATGCTCCAGACTTTTTCAATATCCTCTCCTGACACCCCTTTTGCCGTGGCACCGGTTTTGAACCGGGCATAAAAATCAGCCAGTTCCAGCTCCTTGTCTTTTTTGGAAATGATTTTTCTTAAGCCGTCACCCTCGGCATGGGTGAACCCGGCCATTTTGACCGCCACCCTGGACACATCTTCCTGGTAGACCATGATACCGAAGGTTTCGTTCAACACATCTTCCAAGATGGGATGGATGGGTTCCCAGACCCCGGTATGAAGCCGTTTGATATATTCCTGGATAAATTCATTGGCTGCCGGCCGGATAATGGAGGAATGGATCACCACATGTTCAAAATCCCCGACTTTTGTTTTTTTCTGTAACAGCCGCATGGCCGGGCTTTCAATATAAAAGCACCCCATGGTATGGCCCTGGGCAACATTCTCCTGGGTTTCCATATCGTCTTCCGGGTCCAGGCGGGCGAAATCCTCAAATTTGCCGGATGCGGTTTGAATGCTGGCGATGGTGTCCCGGATCACACCGAGACTCCGGTTGCCCAGGAGATCTATTTTGACGAGACCCGCTTCTTCCGTGGCATCCTTTTCCCACTGGATGAGCGGCACGCCTTTGGGAGCAGTCTGAACCGGCACATAGGTATCGATGGGATTGGGGGTGATGACAATGCCGCCCGGGTGCACGGAAAGATATCTCGGGACCCCGATGATGGCCTCAGCATAGGTCATGATTTTGGGCCAGGGCTCGGGGAAATCCATGAACCGGAATTCGGGCCTCTCTTTGATCCGGTTAAGGAGGTCTGCTTCTGCTTCATTCAATTTCCAGAACCAGGGAAGGCGTTTGGAGACTTTGCCGATTTCCGCATCGGGCAGGCCAAAGACCTTGGCCACTTCACGAACCGCCATCCTGGGCTGAAACAGGATGTGGCTGGCCACCATGGCGGCATGGCCCTTAAATTCCTCCAGCACATAATTTAAAATATCATCCCGTTCATCCCAGGCAAAATCAATGTCGATATCAGGCGGGTCGGTTCTTTCAAGATTCAGGAACCGCTCAAAATAAAGATTGTATTTCATGGGGCAGACATTGGTGATGCCAAGACAGTAAGCCACGATGGATGCGGCTCCGGAGCCCCGGCCGCAGATGCGGGAGGCTCTTTTGACAATGCTTTCGACAACGAGAAAATATTCGCAGAAATTTTTTTGACGGATAATGGAGAGTTCATACTCGATGCGCTGGAGAACAGGGGAGGGAAGGTTTTCTCCATACCGAAGTCTTGCGCCCCGGAGGGTTTTTTCATACAGGAGCCGGTCCGCAGAAAGATCTGTCTTTTCCTTTAAGGGCGGCATGACCGTTCCGAAATTTGGCCCGGTAAAGGAGATTTTTTCCGCCAGGGCATGGGTATTTTTTATGGCCTCGGGAAGGATAGCGAACCTTTCCCGGTACACGGCCGGGGATTCCAGGAAAGCCGTGTTCGGGGCTGCATCCGTCTGTGTGAGGCGGCTCTCACAGGTGTTGAGATCAATGGCTCTTAACATGCGATGGATGTCCGCATCGTTCCGGTTGAGAAAAAAACTGCCGGGTGTGGCCACCAGGGGAATGTTCAGCTTTTTGGCAGCCTCAACCAGGGGGTGGGTTTGAGACAACGGGCGCCGGGCCAGGTTGATGGCCAGGTCCACGTTGTTGTCTTTCCACAAGAGGAGAAGATCCGGGTTCCGGGTCAGGACGACAAGCCCTTCTGAAAACTGGGACAGAACGGTTTTAAGGGAAAAATCCGTATTCCTGTGGCGTTGGGTGATCAACCGGGTGAGATTGCTGTAGCCAACGTCATCTTTTACCAGGCAGACCGCCCGGTGGGAGGTGTGGGGGTCTGTCACTTCAGCGCCGACGATGGGAGTCAGGCCCTGAAGGCGGCAGGCCCGAATAAATGGCCAGAGCCCGCACAGATTATCTGTGTCGGTGAGGGCAAGTTTGTTATAGCCAAGGGCCTTTGCCTGCTTGCAGAGTGCTTTTACAGAGGCCGTGCCCCACATGAAGGAATAATGGGACCGGGTGTTTAAGGGGATCATGATCCTATCCTGTTTTCTGTCAGGGTCAGCCCGGCCCGTATGGCATGTTTGCCGAACCGCTTGCGGATCTTGTCCATGGCCTCAATCAGGCATGCCTGCTTTGTTTCTCTGGTTTCAGGGGTAAAAAGTTCGGTCTGCACCATGGGCGGGCAGAGCTTTTCACAGATCAGGCGCATGTGTCGGATGCGGACCCGCCGGGTCCAGGCCTTGTCCAGGAGAAGGGCAGAGGCTTTAAACATGGCCATGTCATTGGATGTGGAGGGTGAAAGCCTTGAGGTTGAAGTGTTTTGAACCCCGTCAGAATAGGAGAGGATCAGTTTTGTACCAGCACCGTGGAGATTCCGGGTCCGCAAGACGCGGCAGATCTGTTCGATCATGAGATATAGGGCGGATCGCAAACTCCCGGCAGTATTGGTGTCATCGGAAAATTCATGGTCGGCCGAAAGAGTCGACGCAGTTTCACTGAAAGCCCTGACCGGTGCGGGATCAATCCCCCTGATCCGGTCATAGATCAGGGGGGCCTTTTGAAGAAAAGGAATTTTGAGCTGTTCCAGGGTGAGGGTCCGGGCCTCGGATACAAAAAAGAGGTTGAATTCTTTGAGTCGCTTTAACTCCGGTTTTTCAAGCCCAGGGATCAGAGAAAGGGGCAAGGGGCCAAGAAAGGCCTCTTCATCCCCCGGTGCCACAATATATTCACCCAGGGGTTTCACGAGCCGCGTGGCCACCTTGGCCACAAGCTTGCTGGTTGCCACGGACCAGATGGGGTCCAGGTTAAAGGCTTTTTTAAAAATTTTTTTCAGGCGGAAGGCCATATCCACGGACGGGCCGAAAAGCCGCTTTGAGGCTGTAACATCCATGAAAATGTGCCCATCGGCCTGCCCGTATTCAATCAGGGGGGTAAAAGCAAAGGTTTCTTTTAAAAGGGCTTTCATGGCCTGTTCATATCGGTTGAAACTGGGGGCAAGGATGGGGATTTTTTGATTGAGCCGTTTGGCACGGGAGAGCGGCATGCCTTTGCGGACACCTTCTTTATAAGCTTCATCGCTCATGTCATAGACAACGGCCCGGGGTGCGCCTTCAGGCGCGATGATGAGGGGCCGCCCTTTCAGGGTGGGCGCAAGATTGGCCTCCACGGCAACGGCAAAATCCGCAATATTTAAATGGATGACGGCTCGTTCCATGGCGTTTTTTTATTGCCTTTCCTGAGCAGGAGATCAATGAGCCGCAATGCGTTTTTTGGGGCCTGTCCCCTGACATGGTTGTTGAAAAAAATCCCGCCTGTTGCCGCTTCCGGCATCAACTCGTTCTCAATCCGGGCGGCCCAGATTTTAAGCTCCTCATCTCTATAATCATAGTCAAATTGTTTTTGCATGCTGCCGGACCGCCAGCCCTTGGCATTTCTACCATGGAAACGGACATAGAAGAGATCTGGGTTGGTGACCACACAAAGCCTTGGGAAAAGACCGGGCAGATCCGGCTCATCCACGTTGACCAGGGTGATTTTGCGGCGCTGAAGTTCTGAAAAGACCTTGTCATTTACCCAGGAGTCATGCCGGAATTCCACGGCCAGGTGGAGCCCGGAAAGTTCATCCAGAAGGGCGGCCAGATAATTTCTGAAATCCACGGACCGCTCAAAATAGGGCGGCAGTTGAATCAGGATACACAACAGCTTTTTTGCGCGGATCAGGGGTTCCATGCCTTGGCGAAAAGCCAGGACCTCTTTTTGCCACAGATTTTTTTTGACCTCATGGGTCAGGGTCCGGGTGAGCTTGGCGGCAAATTTAAAATGCGCGGGCACTTTTTCGCACATCCGCTCCATGGCCGGGGCCTTGGGCATCTGATACCAGGTATAATTCAGCTCGGTGGTGTGAAAGGTTTTAATATAGCAGTCCAGCATATTAGAAGAATGGGTGCCGTCCGGGTAGAAACCCGAATCGATCCATTCCCCGTAGGAATACCCGCTGGTGCCGATATAAAGACGGCAAGCCGTGCTGTCCGCCATTTACCCCTCCATTCCCTGAGGGCCCCGGACAATGCCGATGACCTTGCCCTGGATCAGGACTTCGTCAAACCCGTATATCTGCGGGGTGAAATCCGGGTTTTCAGGCCGGAGCTCAATGCCGTCCGGCAGAAGGAAAAAACGCTTGACCGTGGCTTCTTCATGATGGATCAGGGCCACCACAATTTCCCTGTCCCGGGCATATTGCCGGGGTTCGCAGATGGCCAGATCCTGGTCCAGTATCCCGGCATTTTTCATGGAATGACCCTGGATCTTCAGGGCAAACAGGTTCTGGCCGGGATAGACGGAGGCATCCAGGACCAGGCTGCCTCCCCATTCCTGCTGGGCATACATGGGGAGTCCTGCCGTGATGCGGCCGATGACGGGAATCTGTTTCTGCCGCTGAGCTGCGTCAATTTCCCCGGTATCCTCCAGAATGTAAAGGGTCCGGCTGTACCGACCTTCCCGCCGGATATAGGATTTGTCTTCAAGGGATTTCAGAGTCTGGGCCACGGCCGCATGGCTGATGTCCAGCTCGGCTGCTGCCGTACGAAGGCTCGGAGGGATGCCGGTGTCTTTGACCTGCTGCTTCAGGTAGTCCAGCACCTTTTGCTGGTTTTGGGTCAGTTGTTGCCTCATGGAGAATGCCTGCCTTTTCTATCGGTTTTTTCCCAGTGTAAAAACCTTTAAATCAAATGTCAATATAAATGTAAAGATTTTGTAAAGGATAAAATCTGAAGAAAAGACTGGCCATCAAGAATCCGGGGCACTGCTTTTACAACCGGATGATTTCGACCCTCTGATTGCAGTGCGCCATGAATTTTAAGAGATTCTTTGATGTGATGGTGGTGGTGGCGGTATTGACGATGGGGTGAAAATTGAGAAGGTTATGTTCCATCATTTCTTCGTCCAGGATGACCCTTAAATCATGATTCTTTGCATTGATCACGGCAAGGGGGGTGACGGCGCCGGGAATGACGCCCAGGACTTCTGCCAGAAGTTCCGGTTTTCCAAAGGTCAGTCCTTTGGTGTCAATTTTCTTTTCGACTTCCTTTATTTTAATGGGCTTGTCGGAAAGGGTGACGATGAGAATCAAATTCTTTTTCCGGTCTTTAAAAAACAGGTTTTTGCTGTGGACGCCGTCTATGCCGTCGTGGTGAAGATCTGCCTCTTCAACCGTAAATACGGCCGGGTGTTCATGGTTGATGTAATCAATACCGATTTTATCGAGCACGCTCAGAAGCTCTTCCTGGGTTTGTAACATATAGTCCTCTCTATTTTGGTTTATTTGGGTTCAAGATTAAACAGGATATCGTTTTCCAGATAGACCTGTTCCAGTTGTTTCTGGTAGGTCACCAGTTCTTCTCCCCTGCGGTTGGCCAGTTCCTGGACCATGTACTGGATAACGGCCAACATTCCGGATACGTTTCCGATAAACGGGATCGACCGTGACGGCACCACAAGGGAGAGGTTGGCAAACTGGATCACCGGGCAGATGGTGCTGTCGGTCAGGGTTAACAAGGTGTGGCTGCTGCGGCGGATCATTTTGCTGAGCTTTATCAGTTCATTGGGATACCGGGTGCAGGTGGCAAGGATGACAAGGCTTTCGGGGTTGGCATTGGTGAGCATGTCAAAGGTGGTGGTGTCGCTTCCTTTCAGGATATGCACCCCTTTTCTGACTTTTGTCAGGGACCAGCCAAGATAATAGGCAAAGGTATAGGACAGTCTCGATCCGACCACATAAACCGTATGACTTTTATCCAGGTGGTCCACAAAGGCGTTCATGATTTCGACATTGATGTTTTCATACAGATATTTGAGATTGTTCAATTCTTCCAGGATGCCCCGGTGGAGACGGTCTACGCCCGGTTCCTTGATGCCTTTGATGGCTGCTCTTTCAGGCAGGGAAAGTCCTGTGTTGACAAAATCCTTTAACGCATCCTGGAATTCTGAATATCCTTTATATCCCAGGGTGCTGACAAACCGGACCACGGTGGCTTCGCTGGTCTCACAGGCCTCGGCCAGCTCTTTGGTGGTCATGAAAACGGCCTTGGAAGGGTTCTGCATGATATAGGTGCCAAGGGTCTGGGCCTTGGGGGTGAGTGAATCCAGCTTATTTGAGATATCGCTGATGACCGGATGGGATTCTGGATCTGTCATGGTTGCTCCGGATAATGAATGGTTTTTGTGTCAAAATAAAAATTTATCATTTTTATATAATTATCTAATTTTATTTGCTTTTACAAAATATAAAAAAAAATGTCAAGATATCGTGAAAGAAAAACTATCATTTAAAATAATTTTCTTGACGTTATTTATTTCAAGGCGTAAAGATAAAATAAAAAAAAGAAGCATTCACTAAAAATCCATAATTTATGAGAAGGCAAATGTTTTTTAAAAGAAAACCCATGTGGGGAAAAAAGAAAAAACTGAAATCAAGCTATGATGTGGTGATCATCGGCGGCGGGCTTCACAGCCTGGCAACGGCTTATTTCCTGGCAAAAGACCACGGCATTACCGATGTCGCAGTCCTAGAGAAAAATTATATCGGGTTTGGCGGGGCAGGACGGAATACGGCCATTGTCCGCGCCAACCAGCGGACCCAGTATAATGTCCCGCTCTATAAGGAAGCCCTTGACCTCTGGCCGATCCTGACTAAGGATCTGGATTACAATTTAATGTTCAACAATTGCGGGAACCTGAACCTCATGCATTCCGAAGCCGCCATGACGGCGGCCCGCATGACCATTGCCACGGCCCAGTTCCATGGGGTGGAAAGTCATTTGATTGATGCAAAACAGGCAAAGGAAATGGTTCCGGCATTGAATATCTCGGAAGATATTACTTTTCCCATTCATGGGGCCATGTTTCATCCTCCGGGCGGCGTGGTCCGGCATGATGCCGTTGTCTGGGGGCTTGCCAGAGGGGCAGCGAAAAGAGGGGTTGAGATCCATCAGGAGACCGAAGCATTAGGTATCGGCATACAAAACGGTAAGGTGACGTCCGTAACCACCAGCCGCGGAACCATTAACTGCAAACAAGTATTGATTTCAGCCGGAGGGTATTCAGCCTCCCTGATTCACGGTATGCTGGGAATCAAGCTGCCCATCAGTGTTCTGACCATCCAGGCCATGGTGACCCAACCCGTAAAACCGCTTTTGAATCATGTGGTTTCATCGGGTGCTTACCACGCCTATGCCAATCAGACCCTGAAAGGTGAAATTGCCACCGGCGCTCACATGGATCCCTGGCCGAACTATACCACTTTGACCACAGCGCATTATATCAAGCACCAGGCTGAAGCGCTTTCCGAATTTTTACCCTGTCTCAGGGGGCTCCGTTTCATGAGAATCTGGGGCGGGCTTGCCGATATGACACCGGATATGGCGCCCATCATGGACGGCAATAACCAGATCGAGGGCTTTTTCATGGATTGCGGCTGGGGATATTTCGGGTTTAAATCCTGCTCTGCAGTGGGAAAATACATGAGTGAGTTCATGGCCAAAAATGAATGCCCGGATATCTTAAAACCCTTTGCTCTCAAACGATATGAAGAACACAGGCTCATGGGCGAAACCGCAGTAGTTGTCAATTACACCCCGGACAATTAGACTTGAAGGAGAAAAGATAATGGCATTAATCATCACATGTCCGGTTTGCGGGAAAAGAAACGGATATGAATTTAAATTCGGCGGAGAAGAAAAAGGCCCAAGGCCCGATGAAACGGATCTGACTCCCAAAGCCTGGTGTGACTATGTCCACATGAATCACTGTGTTGCAGGCGTTCAAAAGGAATGGTGGTGTCACAAAGACGGTTGCGGCTCATGGTTTACCATTTACCGGGATACCACCACGAACCTGGAAAGGCAAGTCCAGAAGGCAGATCATCAGGAGGCAGAAAAATAATGAACAGGTTTAATCATTTGCCGACATTAAAAATCGATACAACCCAAAAAATTTCTTTTATCCATAAAAGAAAAAAAATTTATGGCGTCAAGGGTGATACCATAGCAACGGCCCTCTTTTCAAACGGCATCCGGATATTCGGCAGAAGCTTGAAATATCATCGGCCCAGAGGCTTATACAGTCTGGATGGGGAATCCAGCAACACCCTGATGGAAGTGGACGGTATCCCCAATGTCAGGTGTGAAAACACGCTACTAAAAGAAGGCATGGTCATAAAAGAGCAGAATGTCAAAGGCTCTGCCGAAAACGATATACTGGGATTTCTGGATAAACTTGACTGGATGATGCCGGCAGGATTTTATTACACTGTCATGCATAAACCGGCAAAACTCTGGCCCATTGCCATGAAACAGATCCGGAAAGCTGCGGGGCTCGGTGAAATCAGTCCGGAATTTAAAATGCCGGGGAAATTCGATGAGATTTTTCTGAACACAGATGTCTGCGTTATTGGTGGCGGCCCTGCCGGTATGATGGCGGCGGTTTCGGCGGCTAAAAAAGGACTGAGGGTCATCCTCATGGAATCGCGTCCCTGGCTCGGGGGCTGTTTTGAATTTCGGTCGAAAGAGCATCAAAACCGCCTTTCCCTTCATGAAAGGGCGGCGCAGCTTTCAAAAGAGGTGGAATCCCTGAAAAATATCCGGGTGTTTACCCATGCCTCCGTGGTCGGGACCTATAACAATAACCTGGTTACGGGATTTCAAATCGGAAAGGAAAAAGATGCCTTTGATGAGCGGTATATTGAACTCCGGGCCAAAAGCGTGGTGGTGGCCACGGGCTGTACTGAAAGACCCCTGATCTTTGACAATAATGAAAGACCGGGTGTCATGCAGGCAGGATGTGCTCTGCGTCTTGCCAAAACCTATGGGCAATTGCCCGGGAAAAAAGCAGTGTTCAGCATCGGTCATGATTTTGGTCTTGAAACCGCCTTGGAACTCCATGACCTCGGGCTTTCCATTGCCTGCATTGCCGACATCAGGGATGACGGACAGGACCCGGCTCTTTTAAAAAAGATTGCTGACAAGAATATTCTCCTGTTAAAGGGATGGGTGGCGGTTAAAGCCCATGGAAGAAAAGTCGTCAAACAGGTCAGCCTTTCCACCATTGACGGATCGGTCACGCGCAAATTTTCCTGCGATCTCCTGGTGGCATCCGCGGGCATGACGCCTGTGACAGGGCCCATCACTGTAGCTCAGGGAAAACTGAAATATGATAATCATACCGGGTTTTTTCTGCCGGATGCCATGCCTGAAAAAATGCATGCCGCCGGACGCATCATAGGCCTTGATGATCCTTTATCCATTGAGGCATCGGGAAAACTTGCAGGATTAAAAGCCGCTTTTGATTGCGAAAACGGCTCTATCCAGGAAATCGGGCAGGCCAAAAAGGATCTGGAAAATCTTCCCGGACCTGTCCGGGGAACAAAGCTTGTCACAGCGCCGGTAAAAGGCCGGAAAAGTTTTATCTGTTTTGATGAAGATGCTACCCTTAAAAATATCAAACAGGCCATCGCTAAAGGATTTGATGTGCCGGAACTGATCAAGCGGTTCACCGCAACAGGATTAGGGCCGGGACAGGGCGGCATTCCGGGGCATAACCTGCCGCTTTATGTGGCCAAATACCAGGCTCTGCCCGATATTTCCATCAAGCCCACCAATGTGAGGCCGCCCCTGGTTCCAACTTTGATCTCCACCTATGCCGGTGCAGGCCACCAGATGCTGAAAATCACCCCCATGGATGAGATGCAGAGAAAAGATGGTGGCGTTTTCAGAAACATCGGGGTTTGGCAGCGGGCCCGCTATTTCTCCAATGATTTTTCATGCAAAAATGAGATTGAAAACGTCAGAACCAATGTGGGCATGCTGGACGGATCTACTCTGGGAAAATTCAGGATTTTCGGACCCGATGCGGTCAAAGCGCTTCAGAGGGTCTATGTGTCGGATATGTCCAAGGTTAAAGAAGGGCGCATCAAATATTCCGCCATGTGTACGGATGACGGGTGCGTGATCGACGACGGCGTTGTGGTCAAACAGGGAGAAAACGATTTTTATTTCACCACCTCCACGGCCCGTGCAGGACAGACAGCAGAGTGGATACGGTACCACACCCGGTATGATGGATGGAATTTTGCCATAGTGAACCTGACGGACGCCATGGGTGTGATCAATATTTCCGGTCCCAATGCCAGAAAGGTTCTTCAGAAAGTTTTAGATATCGACCTTTCCAATGAAGCCTTTGGATTTTCGGAATATAAGGAATTCAAAATTCAGGATACGGTTCCGGTCAAGGCCATGCGCCTCGGTTTCATGGGAGAGCTGTCCTATGAACTGCATGTGCCCTCTTCCTATATGAAGTCTGTCTGGCTCATGATAAAGGAAGCCGGCAGGGAATTTAATATTCAGAATTTCGGTGTTGAGGCCCAGAACGTGCTGCGTATGGAAAAATGCCATATCATCCTGGGCTCGGAATCCGAACAGAGAACCAATCTTCTGGATGTGGGTCTCGGGTTCCTGTGGGATCGCAACAAACCCGAAGCAAAGACAGTGGGTGCGGTGGCCCTGCGCCAGGCGGAAAAAGATCAGACCCGTCTCAAGCTTGTGGGATTTAAGATGGAAAACAATACACGGGCGCCGAGAGATGGTTCTTTGATTGTCGATACAAAAGTCAGGGGATATGTCTGTACTGCCAGAGACAGTTTTTCCTTAAAAGAGGCTGTGGGCATGGCGCTTGTTGAAGCCCCCCTTTCCAAAATTGGAACCCGGCTGGAGATTTTTGAAGATGAGTGCGGTAATAACCGGATTTATGGTATGGTAACACAAATGCCGTTTTATGATCCTGATGGCAAACGGATGAAAATGTAAGGGAAAAATCATGAAAGACATACAAAGAGTTTCCCCGGTTGTTTTTAAAGCCACCCCTTTAAAAACGGAAAAAAGAAATAACTGGGAAGTGGTGATGGAATATAGTGGTGAAGGAGAGGGGCCATATCTCGTGGATTTAAGCCACAAGCCCCGGTTTGATTTTCAGGATGCCGACCTTGCAGCAAGAAAACCGTTTGGTATTCGGATTCCGGAAATTTATGGCGGCTCAGCTCTTGAAAACGGGGTACTTGCCAATCGCATGAACCGGACCCAGGTATCCTTATACTGTATTGACGGCCAGGACAATACCGTGATTCCGGATGAACCGGGATTTACAGATGTGACAGAATCAACGATGTTTGTTGCCTTAATCGGAAAAGAGGTTTTTTCAATCTGCGAAAAACTGACAGCCCTTGATTTTTTGGACCCACAGAGAAAGACACCCTTTCTTTTCCAGGGACCCTTTTCCCATGTGCCGTGTCAGATGGTGACATTGAGCCGGGATGGAGATAGTTCAGGTATCGTGTTAACCTGTTCCAGAGGATATGGAAGAGACATGATCCATGCCGTTATAAATGCAGGAGAAGAATTCAACCTGAAACCTGCCGGAGAGAACCGGTTTACGAAATGGATAAAAAGCTTATAGAATTTGGCGTCAGCCATTATATTATTCATAAAAGGAGAGAAAACATGACCAGAAAATACGATGCAATCATCATTGGCGCCGGTGTCATTGGAGCACCCATTGCTTATGAGCTTTCAAAAATGGGGTATAAAACCCTGACCGTGGATAAGCTTGCAGATGCCGGAGAAGGATCAACAGCCGGTTCCTGTGCTATTGTAAGGGCTCATTATTCGACGGCAGACGGTGTGGCCATGGCCTATGAAGGCTTTAAATACTGGCTCGACTGGGAAAATTACCTGGATCATGTAAAGGATGAAAAAGGCCTGGCCAGGTACATGAACACAGGGTCGCTCCTGCTCAAATCCCAGGGGCATGACTGGAAAAAGGTGAAAAAAAATTATAATGAAATAGGGGTCAAATATAAAGAATTGACCGTTGAAGAGATAAAAACAATGGTACCGGTGGCAGACCTCCATGAATTCTGGCCGGTCAGACGTCCGGAAGACCCGACATTTTATGATGAGCCCACAAAAATGCTGGAAGGGGCCATTTTCTGCCCTGAGGGCGGGTATGTCAACGACCCCACCCTGTCTGCCCATAATATCATGAGGGCTGCCGAAGCCAAAGGCGCAACCTTTATGTTCAATGCAGAAGTGGTGGATATCCGGACAAAGGACGGCAGGACCGCAGGCATTACGTTAAAAGACGGCACCCAGATTGATGCTCCCATTGTGGTCAATGTGGGCGGGCCGCACTCCTTCAAGATCAATAAGATGGCTCCCGGCGTCTGGGAAGGCTGCAATATCAAAACCAAATCCCTCCGTCATGAGGTCATGTACTGTCCCTCTCCGGATGGGTATGATTATCTCAACGACGGGTATCATATGTCTGACGGAGATGTCGGCTGCTATGTCCGCCCCGAAGTGGGCAATACCTTTCTGATCGGCAGCGAAGATCCGGCGTGTGATCCCAAGGAATGGGTGGACCCGGATGATTTTTATGCGGGTAAGGGGGGTCTTGGCAGGGATAATGTTCTGACCGAAGCCCAGTGGCAGGCGCAATGCTTCAGATTCGGCAAACGGGTTCCGGACCTCCCGGTTCCAAACCAGCCCAAAGGGGTAGTGGATCTCTATGATTGTTCCGATGACTGGATTCCGGTTTATGACAAATCCGATCTGCCGGGATTCTATATGGCCGTCGGCACCAGCGGGAACCAATACAAGAATGCACCAGTGGTAGGCCGTATGATGGCGGAGTTGATCGACGCCTGTGAAAAGGGCCTGGATCATGATAAAGAGCCGTTCCAGTATAAATTTAAATATATCACCCGGTCAACGAATGTGGGGTTTTTCTCACGTAAACGTCAGATTAACCGTAACAGCTCCTTTTCCGTAAACGGGTAGGATGTTGATGGATGAAGCTCTTTGTCTGTGTCAAACATGTCCCTGATTCGGCGGCGCATATTGCCATTATCGACCATATCCGGATTGATGAAAATATCAGTTTTCTATTAAATCCCTATGATGAGCATGCCCTTACCGAAGCCGTCCGGATCAGGGAAATGAATCCGGGCTCTGAAGTGATTGCCGTCTGTCTCGGGAAAGCAGACGCGGAAAAAACCCTTCGCTCGGCCATGGCCATGGGCGCAGACAGAGGCATCCTGATCAAAACCGATAAGCGCCATGACAGCATTGAAACTGCCCTGGCGCTTAAGACGGCCATTGAGCAGGACGGATCGCCTGCACTGATTTTTACCGGAAAAGAATCCATTGATGATCAGGGCATGCAGACCCTGTTCCGCTTGGGGGCTTTGTTTGATTTCCCCGCAGCTACCAATGTGGTCCGGCTGGATATCGTTTCCGGCAAGGCAGTGACGGATACTGAATTTTCCGGCGGCGTTGTCAGCACCTATGAAATGAGCCTGCCCTGTGTTATTGGTGCGGGAAAAAGGTTGAATACTCCTAAATATCCCACTGTTCGCGATGTGATGAGATCCAGGAAAAGCCCGATCCAAGCCTTTGAATTTTCCGATCTGAATATGGAGACGCCAAAGGCCCGGATGGAGGTGATTGAACTGATTCCCTATATTCAGAAAAGACAGCCAAAGGAAATCACCGGCAGCCCTTCTGAAATCGCCCAAAAAATAGTTGAGATATTAAAAAACGAGGCAAAGGTCCTATGACAAAGCATGTGGGTGTGATCCCGGAACTGGATGGCAGAGGTCTTAAAGAAGCCGATATGGGCATGATCACCCTTGCAAGACAAAAGGATACCCATCTTTTTGCCCTTGTCCTGGATGGTTCTGACGAAACTCTGAAAGAAAAACTGTCATCCTATGGTGTTTCAACCCTTGTTGATATCCGGCTGGCCGGAGACCTTCAGCATAACCCGGAGGTCCGGGCCAAAGCAGTGATCGGGGCTGTTAAAAAATTCGGCATATCTGCTGTCTTTGGCCTTTCAACGGCCAGAGGAAAGGATCTTTTGCCGCGAATCGCCGCCCTTCTTGAATCCCCCCTGGTCATGGACTGTTTTAACGTGGACCTTGAAGCCAATATTGCTGAGACCTCCCGGTATTCCGGCAAAACCCTGGCCAAAATCAAGGTAACAGGACCGGTCCCCATCTTCGGCATCCGGCCCAATGCAAAAGAACCGGTCCGGGAACCGGTATCGGCAAAAATCATCCAATTTGATGCCGGGGCCATTGCATCAACGCAGTTGAGGGTGGTTAAAACGGGGGAAACCGGGAAAGGATCAAAAATAAGCCTGGCTGAAGCTGAAATAATCATCTCAGGTGGTCGGGGCATGAAAAACGGAGAGAATTTTACCCAGCTTTTCCAGTGCGCAGAAAAGCTTAATGCCGCAGTCGGCGCTTCAAGGGTGGCCGTGGATTCGGGCTGGGTCCCCTATGCCCTGCAGGTGGGCCAGACCGGTGAGAAGGTCAGCCCCAAAGTATATATCGCCTGCGGCATATCCGGATCAATCCAGCATTTTGCAGGGATGAAGACCTCGGGCATGGTGATTGCCATAAACCTGGATACAGCCGCCCCCATCATGTCCAATTGCGATTATTATGCTGTGGCGGATGCCCTGGAGGTGGTGCCGGAGCTGACAAAATTACTGGAAAAAAGCGCATGCGTGACATAAACAGGCCCGTTGTCGGCATCGTTATGGTCATCGGCGCTGCTTCGGCCTGGGGCATGGCCGGTATTTTTGTGCATACCTTTCTGGCCAATTGCAACGGCACTCCGGTCTCCCTGGCGTTTTGGCGGGATTTAACAGCCTTTGCCGGTCTTTTTTCCTTTACTCTGCTCACCTGCCCTCAAAAACTGAAAATAAAAAAGAAAGACCTGCCCTGGCTCGTGGGCATGGGGATTTTTTTGGGCGGATTCCATGTCTTTTACAACCAAAGCATCATGCAGAACGGGGCTGCCGTCACAACTGTACTCCAAGCTGCCATGCCCGCCGTTGTGACCATAACCGCCTTTTATCTATGGAAAGAGGAAGTGACTGGGAAAAAAATCCTGTCCATGATTCTGATTTTTATCGGTACCGTTTTTGCCTCGGGTGTGGATGTTTTTGCCATTGGGCCGGTCAATATGGCAGGGCTTGTTGCCGGATTCGGAGTGCCTTTTTTCTATGCAGGGTGGAGCCTCTGCGGCAAGAATCTCGTATCCACATACGGAACCCCGGCCTGTCTTGCCGTTGCCTTTGGCGTTGCCGCTTTGATGCTGCTGCCGTTCCAGCCGTTTACCCAAGCCCCGCTGCCGATAAATATGACCATGGCCCTGGCCTTTCTGGGGTTGATGGTCATCTCCACCTTTGGCGCCTTTTCCCTTTATCTGGTGGGGCTGAATCACCTGTCCGCAGGCATTGCCAGTATCCTGGTCATGTCCGAGATCTTTTTTGCCGGGGTATGTGCACGGATTTTCCTGGATGAACGGATGTCTGTGGTTCAATTATGGGGAACCGCACTGGTCATGGCAGGCGTTCTCTTTTTGTCATATCGCCGGAACAGGCATCCAAGCTAGGGGTAGAATCTTTTATCTGCTTTAATTTCCGCTATTTTTAATCTCAAATCCGTGTTAATTTATGATTCTTTAACAAAATGAGAATCTTAAAATGATGACACCAACACCCATTACCCATGGTGATTTAAAAGCCCTGATCGAAACCTATGTACAAGATTATTCCATGGCTTCCAAAGGGAAAAACCTCTGGCGGACGCCTCTTTTTGCAACAGCAAGGGCGGATGAGCGGTTTAATGTCCTGCCGAAAATCGCTGCCCCGGATCATTCTCTTCCAAAAGATCTTCTGCCGACGGGCAAATCCGTGGTCGTATTTTTTGTTCCATTTATCAAAGATCTGGCCCTGGAAAATCATGAAGGGAAAATTCCGTGCCGAAACTGGGGTTTGGCTTACGAAGCCACCAATGCATTGATTAACAGCCTGTGTGGAGAAATCCGGGATTTTTTCAAAGAAGCCGGATATGAGTCTGCCCTGGTTCCGGCAACCCATAATTTTGATCCCGTAAAACTCATGGCCCGCTGGTCCCATAAACATCTCGGGTATATCGCAGGGCTCGGTCGGTTTGGGGTGAACGCCCAGTTTATCACACCCTCCGGCTGCGCCGGAAGATTGGGGAGTCTTGTGACCGAAGCAGAGCTGGGGGATCATCCGTTGGTCAGTGAAAAGGAGCTCTGTCTTCACAAGAACGGCCAAAAATGTCTTGTCTGCGTCCGACGCTGTCCGGTCGGGGCTGTATCCGCCAAAAAAGGCATAGACCGGGAAAAATGCTGGGCAAGACTGAAATCAAATCTTCATGAAACTCAAGAGCTTTCAGGCCTGCAACCCACTTCCCATGTGTGCGGAAAATGCCAGGTTCTGGTTCCGTGCAGCCTTGGCATTCCGACACCTGAAATTAAAAAGGAAATGGATTTAAGTTATGCAGAAAAAAGCATCTGATTATCTCAATCTTTTGTTCGATATCGGCGAACTGGCCGATCTGGTTACGGGAAGTTCGGATCTGGAAAGCTTTCTTGAGCTTGTCGTGGATCGGGTGGCCCGGCATTTCAATGCCCCGGTCTGTTCCATCTATCTTTACAATGAAAAATCAAACCGGCTGACCCTAAAAGCCACAAAGGGATTGAAACCCGAGGCAGTCAATAAAATTCATATGAAGCCCGGCGAAGGGCTGGTGGGGAGATCCTTTGAGACTCTTTCCATTGTAAGAGAAGGCAATGCCGGAAAAAATCCGGGATATAAATATTTTAAAGAAGCAGGCGAAGAGCCCTTTAATTCATTTCTTTGTGTTCCCATTAAACGGGGAGTTGAGAAGATCGGGGTACTGGTGGTCCAGCACAGGGATCTGAATCATTTTGAAATGTCGGATGAAAGAGCCATCTGGACAGTGGTCAACCAGCTTGCAGGAGCCATAGAAAATGCAAGGCTGTTGATCGCGTTTTCTCAAGCCGGAGAAGATTCAGAAGTCACAGAATCCCTTGTTTTTGTAAAGGGAAGCGCAGCCGCAGCCGGGTATGCCCTGGGGAAAGCAGTTGTATTGAATGAACAGCAGAAATCCATTCTTTATGATCCGGTTCCGGGAGAGGATCAGTTTACAAAGCAGGATTTCAGCCTTGCCATTGAAAAGACCACCCTGGAACTGAAAGATCTTCAAAAAAGATTTGAGCAGAAACTGCCGGAAAGCGCATCTCTTATCTTTACCGCCCATTTTATGATATTAAAGGATAAAAATTTTATCGGGAAAATGGGGGACCTTATTGATGAAGGCCTGAGTCCTGCAGATGCGGTTCGGAAAATTGCGGCCAAATACATGGGAATTTTTTCAGCAAGCCCCCATGCTTATATGAGGGAAAAGGCCCAGGATGTTGAGGATCTGAGCGTCCGGATTTTGAATAATTTCAGATCCCGCGAAGAAAAAACAGATTATGAAAATGGAAGTATTGCCATTGCAAGGCAGGTGTTCCCCTCGGATATCCTCAAATATGTGTCGGCCGGGGTACAAGGCATCATCCTTGCCAGCGGCGGCGTCACCTCCCATGTGACCATCCTTGCCCGGTCTCTTCAGATCCCGCTCATCATTGCCGAAGAATCCGGGCTTCTGGACCTGCCGGTAAACACCACCATTCTGATGGATGGAGATCTTGGCAATATTTATATCAATCCTAAAAAAGAAACCATTGCGCTCTTTGAAACAAAAGCCCGGGTTGAAAAAGAGGCCCATGTCGTGTCCATGGAAAAAACCACATGGACAAAGGATAGGAAGCGGGTCATATTGCTTGCCAATATCAATCTGCTCAGTGAAGTTCCTCTTGCCAAGGTATTGAAGGCAGAAGGCATCGGTCTCTACCGAACTGAATTTCCCTTTCTGATCCGGTCCACCTTCCCCTCCGAGGCAGAACAGTATGTGATTTATAAAAAGCTCTTTGATGGAATGAAAAATTGTCCTATCTCCATCCGGACTTTGGATGCAGGAGGTGAAAAAACCCTTGCCTACAGTGATTCTCCCAAAGAAACCAATCCGGAATTGGGGCTGCGGTCCATACGATTCTCTCTGAAACACAGGGATATCTTTGAATTTCAGATCCGGGCCATGCTCAGGGCGGCGGCTGGAAAAAAAGAGATCCGGATCATTTTCCCTTTGATTTCATCCATTGATGAATTTCTGGAAGCAAAACAGGTGGTGTATGACTGCATGGAAGCCTTGTCCAGGGAAGACCTTGAATTCAACAGGGATGTGGCCCTGGGGATGATGGTGGAACTGCCCTCGGTGCTGGCCACCATTGATGAATTTGCAAAGGAGGCGGATTTCTTTTCCATTGGCACCAATGATTTTATCCAGTATCTTCTGGCTGCCGACCGGTCCAACAAGATGGTGGCAGACCATTATATTCCCTGCCATCCGGCAGTGAACAGGGGCATTGCAAGAATTGCCGAGGCTGCCATTGCGGGTGGTATCGAGATATCCGTGTGCGGCGAAATGGCCCATGAAAAAGAGTATATCCCGTTTCTTCTGGGCGTGGGTATCCATACCCTGAGTGTGGATCCCCAGTTTCTGCCCATGGTTCAAAAGACCGTCATGAATCTTTCCATGGCCGATGCCGTAGAATATGCAAAAAGAATGCTGGCAGAGACAACCGTGAAAGGGGCAAGAAGCGTTCTTGAAGCCTTTAAATGATCGGTGGTCATGTCCATAACTTCCCTGGAATAAGACATACGGGGATGGGGATCATTTTATGGTGGTTGGCGGTATTGAATTTCTTATAAATGGCTACTATCTCTTTCTGCCGGTCACTCAAAACTTTTTTTCCAGATGATGCAAGATGCTGCATTGCCCATTCCAGTTCGGCATAGGTGGCGCCGATCTGGCTTTCATCGGTGCGGTTATCTTCCCAGAGCCCGTCTGTGGGTGGGGCGGTCAGAATGTCTTCAATAATACCCAGATCTTTTCCCAGAGCATAAACTTCCGATTTTGAGAGATCGGCAATGGGGGAGATATCCACCCAGCCGTCGCCGTATTTGGTAAAAAAACCCGGTTCCGACTACCAGAAGTTTATGGCTGGATGCAAAGGCATACAGGGAGAGCATGCGCAGGCGTGAACGGGTGTTGGCCATGGTCAGGCCATCCTGGATATCCTCGGGAAAGCAGGTTTTGATCTGTTCAAACACCGGGGTCAATTCAATATCAATGCCTTTGACGGCGGGAAAGTGTTTTTTAAGCCATGCAATATGGGCCGATGACCGGGAGACCTGGTCTTTTGCCTGGTGAATGGGCATGTTCAATGCCAGGACCGGCTTTCCGGTTTTTGCGCACAGGGTTGATGTAACCGCAGAATCAATCCCTCCTGAAACCCCTATGGCAAACCCTTTTAACCCGGACTGGTCAAGATAGTCTAAAAGCCACTGAACAATATGACCAATTACTTTTTCTGTTTTCATAATATTTCATTCCTGAGGAGTTTGACATTTTTAATTTTTTAAACTTTTTGAGTGATATTAAAAAGCCGGAAGATTTTGAAACAGGACCTCCAGGATCTGTTCGATCTTTTTGTCTGCCGTCCCGGAGCTGAGGGTGCAGCCGCCTGCCCCGGCATGACCACCGCCTCCGAACCGGGCCAGCAATTTACCTATGTTGACATGGCATTGCGTGTTGAAAATGCTGCG
>JFJP01034740.1_pt1 | contig 21208 bp, 22 predicted proteins | sample 431651 | NCBI WGS metagenome assembly JFJP01 (sample SAMN02602958, study PRJNA72255) | Microbial mat metagenome, whole genome shotgun sequencing project. | biome: fresh water; feature: sink hole; material: water; isolation source: purple microbial (photo- and chemosynthetic) mats found in...
CCGATAGTCTGGCTGATGGCCTGCGGGCCATTCCTGGCGCGCTAGTCTACGGGCCCGGGGCTGGACAACCCCGCTGTGCCGTCCTGTCGTTTACCCTGCCTGGCTGGAGTGTTTCTGAGCTGGCTTTGGAACTGGACGAGCGCCATGGCATCCTGTGCCGCGTGGGCCTCCACTGCGCGCCCCGGGCCCACCGCAGCCTCGGCACGTTTCCTGATGGTACGGTACGACTTGCTCCTGGCCCGTTCACCATGCCGGATGATATCGGATATGTGCTCGAGTCAATTCAGGAGCTTGCCTCGGAGCGGGGAAGCAGAACCACCTATTCAGCCGGGCAACCACGATGAAACCAGTTGCATATGGGTATGTTCTTTTCTATACGAGTGCGGCGGCATTCCGTGCGGAAAAGCTCTCGGGAGCCGCCGGCATTCCCGGTGCCCGCCTCATACCCACGCCGCGGCACTTGTCCAGCGACTGCGGTGTCGCGCTCCGTTTCATGCTGGAACCAGGCAAGGACGAATCATCCCGCGCCGCCATGGAACAGTTGCTTCACGACAAGAGCGTTCCGTATGAAAGAATAGTTGCCGAACAGGGGGAGCAGACCCCATAATCAGCGACTATGGAATCACGGCGCCTGGGCATCAGCCAGAAGTACATCCTGTTCGTATCGGCCGCGGTGCTCGCGTTCATGGTTACCGCCTTCGTGGTCACGCGGACCATGCTGGAAGACTATGCGCTGCGAGCCGCCGACGAGACGGCCGCGCTGATGCTGGACCAGACTGACAAGCGTCTCGTTTCGTTTTTTTCCGAGCTTGAGGCCATCTCGAGAAGTCTGGCTGCGACCTCATTCGTCCAGTCAGTCGATACAGATGCCATGCGTGATATATTCATCTCTTCAGTGGTAGCCAGAAGCAGATATCTCCGCGCCTTGTATCTCGGTACGGCTGACGGCCGCATGTACGAATGGGGCGTTGGCGCTGAGTTCATCGACTTTACGCCCAGCTTTCCTCCTGACTACGATCCCCGCAAGCGGCCCTGGTACCGCAACGCCCTGGATAAAGGTGATTTTTCCATATCCGCTCCGTACCGTTATGCAAGTGTCGACGATATAGGCATCACCTGCGCCCTGCCTGTACGGGCCTCCGATGGAACCCTTGTAGGCGTGCTGGGGCTGGACATACTCCTGCGGAGCCTGGGCAGCGTGCTGGACGGACTTGCCATTCCCAAGGGTGGCAAGGCGCTGATACTCGGTTCCGGAGGGGAGATCATTGCGAGCCAGTTCGACGAAGACAGGCCGGAGGGCATGATACTCAAGCGCTTCAGCGCAGGTGACGTACTTGCACAACCCGCCGGCAGTTTTACCGGTTCGGCCGGTGGCCAGGCTACGCAGTTCGTACACAAGCGCATCGAGGCACTGGACTGGATTGTTGTGGTCGCAATGCCGCTTGAGCCGATATGGGACTCGGTCAGGGCCCTACTGGACCTCATCGGGCTGGTGGAGTTGATGCTGATGGTGGCCCTGGTCATAGCGCTGGCCATAATTTCAGGAAGGCTCATCGTATCGCCGCTCGGGCACATCGTATCGGTCATCAACCAGGTGGAAGCCGGGCAAAAGGGCCTCAGGGTGACGGTAAGCTCACTGGACGAATTCGGCGTCCTTGGCGACGAGTTCAACCGCCTGCTCGACACGGTGGAGGAGTATTCGTCGAACCTGGAAGACAAGGTCCGCACACGCACCGACGAACTCCGCAAGCTGCAGCGCGAGAATACACGCCTGCGCATCATCGAAGAGCGCAGAAGGATCTACCGCGACATGCATGATACCATCGGAGCCAAGCTTACCAACATATTCTTCTGCAACAGTGTCGCGCGCGACCTGGCCAAGGACGGTTCGGAAAGGCTCCGCGAACTGCTTCAGAGCGCGGAGACAAACTGCCTGCAGGCTGTCGGTAGCCTCAAGGGCATCATACTGGGCATGAGCGACGATGACCGGCGTGCCAGTTCGTTCTCGCTCGCGGTCTCGGCAGGCGTCAGGAACCGGCTCGAGGCTGCGGACATCGCGTTCGACTGCGTCGTCAAGGACAAGCACGCAATAGAGGATTTGCCGACGGCGATCCTGGACGAGCTTGAAAAAGTCATCGAGGAACTGGTCAGCAACGTTCTCAAGCATTCGGCTGCGTCGAGTGTACGGCTCAGGATATCCCTCGGAGACGCGGGGCTGGCCTTGCGTTTCTCTGATGATGGCCGGGGGTTCGATCCTCAGGCTCCAATCGCTGGATCCGGTCTGGGCAACATCAGGTACCGCATTGAAAACCTCGGCGGTTCGCTCCGCATCGAGTCAGCGACCGGCATGGGATCATTGTTCCGGATTACCGTTCCTCAGCCAGTGCCGCAAGCTCCCGCCAGCCCGGACCGATCGCCCGTGGAGGCTGAATGATGAGCCTGGGCCGCATCGAACCTGTTCCTGCGGTTGCCATAGTAGAAGACCAGAAAGAGGTCCGCGAGGGCCTCGTCTACCTGCTCGGCCTCGACCGTCGTGTCCGGGTTGTAGCCAGTTTCGAGCGTGCGGAGCAATTGCTTGTGTGGTCGGCAGCAAATCCCGCTCCCGATATCGTCCTCATGGACATCCACTTGCCCGGCATGGACGGCATCGAGGCGACGAGGGCCATGCAGTCCGCTCATCCCGCGGTCATCGTGTTGATCCTGACCATCTTCGAGGAACCGGATACCATACTCGCTGCGTTCCGCGCGGGTGCCAAGGGCTACATCCTGAAGAACACCAGACCCGATGCGCTGCTTGAGCAGATACTGAGCGCCAGGGACGAAGGCTCGCCCATAAGCCCCACGGTTGCACGACGCCTGCTTGATGAACTCAGGCGCGGAGGGCAGGGCGCTCCAGCTGCGGATTACGGCCTTACTGCCCGTGAGCGCGAGGTGCTGCGCGACATCGTCGATGGCTTGACGTACAAGGAACTAGCCGAGAAACACCACATCGCCGGCTCCACGGCCAAGAAGCACATGTTGCACATCTACCAGAAGCTCAATGTCTCGTCCAAGGCCGAGATAGTGCGCAAGGCCCTGGACGAACGCCTCGTCTGAAGCTATCGATAAAATACACCCTTTGGTGAATATCGCGTCGGCAGAACCCGTCGTACACTCCAGTTGACGATCCGTGTCCTTTGGGACGGCGGACTATCTTCTGAGTTTCCGGAGGCTTCCATGGCTACAGAAAACGCAAAAAAGAAAGGCGCGCTCGACTGGTACTTCAAGTCCAATCTGCTCGCACGCATCCTGATCGGCCTCATAGCCGGTGCCATCGTAGGCATCGTGCTCGGTTTCTTCCCTGAATCCGTCAAACCCTTCGTCGACAACACCAAGTTCTTCGGTGACCTGTTCGTACGGCTCCTCAAGATGATAGTCGTGCCGGTCATCCTGTTCTCATTGATAGCCGGTGCCGCCAGCATAGCTCCATCGCGCCTTGGCCGCGTCGGCGTAAAGATCATGGTGTACTACCTCCTGACCAGTGCGGTCGCCGTCATCATCGGCCTCGTGTTCGCAAACATATTCAGGCCTGGTCTCGGCTTCAACATCGTCGGTGATGCTGCCCTCAAGGGCAAAGACGCGGCTACGCCTACCATATCACAGATATTGCTTAATATCGTGCCGACCAACCCGATCGAATCGCTCAACAAGGGTGACGTACTCCCTATCATCTTCTTCGCGGTTGTGTTCGGCCTCGGCATCTCGTATGTCAAGGATTCAAAGAACGCCAAGATAGCCAAAGGAGCGGACGCGCTCTTCGATGTCTGCAATGCCGGTGCTGAGACGATGTATAAAATCGTTGGCGGCATCATGCAGTACGCTCCTATCGGTGTGTTCGTGCTCATCGCCACCGTGTTTGCCCAGCAGGGAGCCAGAGCCATCGGCCCGCTCCTCGTCGTCACGCTCACGGTCTACCTCGGACTCATCGTGCACCTCGTAGGAGTCTACGGCGGCCTGCTCTCCGTCTACAAGCTCGGCTTCATCAAGTTCCTCAAGGGAGCCAACGAGTCGATGATCACCGCCTTCGTCACCAGGTCTTCCGGCGGAACGCTGCCTATAACGATGCGTGTTTCAGAAGAGAACCTCGGCATCCCCCGCGAGATTTCCTCGTTCACGCTGCCGCTCGGCGCCACCATCAACATGGACGGAACCGCGATCTACCTTGGCGTTTGCGCCATGTTCATCGGCTACGCCACCGGCAATCCGCTTACCTTCAACCAGCAGCTGACCGTCGTGCTCACCGCCACGCTGGCTTCGATTGGCACCGCGGGCGTTCCCGGCGCCGGTGCTATCATGCTCCTCATGGTCCTTGAATCCATCGGCCTCAAGGTTACTGAAGGTTCAGCCGTCGCGGCAGCCTACGCCATGATCCTCGGCATCGACGCCCTCCTCGACATGGGCCGTACCTGCCTCAATGTCACCGGTGACATGGCTGGTTCAGCCATCGTTGCGAAGACAGAAAAAGAACTCGATATGTCAAAGTGGGCCAAGGCCAAGGCCTGAGGCTAACGCCTGGGTTACGGACAGGAGTGAACAGATGGGCAACGGGTCGGTAATCGTCATCGGAGGGGGAGTCGGGCCGATGGCCGGCGTGGCACTGCATGCCAGCATCATAGCCAATACCCTCACGGACGGCACCGACCAGTCCCATCTGTGTATCCACCACTATTCCTGTTCCGAGCTCATCCCTGACAGGACCGACTATCTCCTGAGCCTCGCCCCTCCGCAGGAGGAACCTCCGACAGGAGGCACCTCCGGCGGGGCTCGGGAGTTTTCTTCAACATCGGATCCTGCCGCCGGCATGGCCCGCGTATTCGAACTTGCTTCGCGTGCACTCGATGGCTGGCCGGCGGTCGGAGGCGTTCCCTGCAACACCTTCCATGCGTCTGCTATTTTTGACCATTTTCTGGCACAGCTGGAAAAAAACAACACAGGAATACGCATCGTCAACATGCTGTTGGAGACCATTGACCTGCTTGGTTCCAGACTGGGCCGCGAAGCTGGCCAGCGTGGTAACGGTGAGGTGATCGGGGTTCTCTCCACCACAGGAACTCGGCGCTCTGGAGTGTATGATGAGCTTTTAGCCAGATCCGGATACCGCACCTTGCATGTGCCGGAGTCCGATCAGGCAACGCTCCATGCCTCGATCTACGATCCCCTCTGGGGCATCAAGGCTACCGCATCACCCAGCCCGCGGGCGATCGGGACGGTAGCGGACCTATCGTCAAAATTGGTTGACGCAGGTGCTGCTGCCGTCATACTGGCCTGCACCGAACTGCCGCTGGCCCTTGGTGGTAGGATGTTCCGGGGCGTACCCCTGGTCGACCCTATGCTCGCACTGGCTCGTGCGCTTATCAGGGAAGCCGCGCCGGAGAAGCTTAAACCGCTAGAGTACTGACTCTGTCGCCTCGAGGCCCAGGCGCTTGCGCCTGTTTCCCATAATCGTGCGTTCAGCACAGGCTGCCATATCCAGTATGCACGGAGCCGCCAGCCGGTATTCCACAAGCGTGCCGCGTTTCTCGTCTGAAATGAGTCCTACGCTTTTTAGCTGTGACAAGTGCTTTGAAGCGACTGATTTATCTATGCCCACCTCTGCCGCCAGTTCACAGACGCACCACGGACGTTCCTTCAGTTTCTCGAGCATGCATATACGCATAGGGTGGGCAAGAGCCTTGAAAATCTCGGTTTTAAGCTCGTATCTAAGCAGTGCTCGTTCATCCATGCACTATTGTTGCAATGTTTGGAAACAATTGTCAAGCAGACTCTTGACAAAACCTTGCAATGTTTCCAAAATATGAAACAACGGACTATCAATGCTCCGGTTGCACAGGAGGTACCATGAAAATTCAAATACTCGGGACCGGTTGTCCCAAATGCAAGCTTCTCGAACAGCATGTCCGTGAAGCGGTAGCCGAACTCGGGATCGATGCGGAAATAGTCAAGGTCAGCGATACCGACGACATCATGGAAATGGGCGTTATGATGACTCCGGCTCTCGCCATCGATGATGTGGTCAAGAGCGTCGGCAAGGTGCTGACCAAAGACCAGGTCAAGTCCTATCTGGACGGAGGAAAATTCCATGCCCTGTAATTGCGGAAGCGCAAAAGCCAGGTTGGTAACTGCATGAGCAGCAAAGAACTGTCCCCGAACAAGAAACTCCTCATCGTATTCGGTGTTTTCGTAGCTGCGTATTTTATCCCCTGGGGAGCTGCGCGAGTGCTCGGAGCGACCAATGAAGCTTTCCTGATGCTCGGCGAATACGCCCGGCAGCATGTCCTCCTCTGCCTTGTGCCGGCCATGTTCATAGCCGGTGCCATTACGGTGTTCTTAAACCAGCAGGCGGTGATGCGCTACCTGGGCCCGGATGCCAATCGCTTCACGGCGTATAGCGTCGCCTCGGTCTCAGGAGCCATTCTCGCGGTCTGTTCCTGCACGGTGCTGCCGATATTCAAGGGAATCTATAAAAAGGGCGCTGGACTTGGACCTGCTGTAGCCTTCCTGTACTCCGGTCCTGCCATCAACATCCTCGCGATAGTCCTCTCGGCCAAAGTCTTTGGCTGGCAACTCGGGCTGGCCCGCGCAGTAGGCGCCATTGTTTTCTCCGTCGTCATCGGCCTCATCATGGCCTTCATCTTCCGCAAGGATGACGCAAAGCGTGCCGCCGATGCGAGGATGTTCACCGCCCCCGACGAGAAACCAGCCAGAAGCCTCGGGCAGATGGTCGTCTACATGGCGAGCATGGTCGGCATACTCGTGTTCATCAACTGGGCTAGTTCCAAGGGAGGCAGCACGGCCTGGGACGCAATCTACTCGGTCAAGTACTGGATCACCGGGGCCTTTGGCCTTGTCCTCATCTATGCAGTAGTCAAATGGTTCAACAAGGACGAGCGAGTGGAATGGGTCATTGCGACGCGGGACTTCTCGTTGCAGATCCTGCCGCTGCTGTTCGGTGGCGTACTCGTAGCCGGATTCCTGCTCGGCCGGCCCGGGCATGACGCCCTCATACCCAGCAACTGGATAGCGGGCCTCCTTGGCGGCAACTCGCTGTTCGCCAACTTTTTTGCTGCGTTCTCCGGCGCGCTCATGTATTTTGCAACACTTACCGAGATCCCAATCATCCAGGGATTATTGGGCGCAGGCATGGGTAAGGGACCTGCCCTTGCCCTTCTGCTGGCAGGCCCGAGCCTTTCGCTTCCGTCCATCCTCGTCATCGGCGGGGAGCTGGGCTGGAAGAAAACCGCAACCTATGTTGGCCTTGTCGTAGGGCTTTCTACCCTGGCAGGGCTTGTGTTCGGGAATCTGGTATGACACTGTCAGAGCGAGCAAAGGAGCATCCATGAGCGACAACCCCAAGCCCGGCCTCAGTGTCTTTGCCAGGTACCTGTCCTTCTGGGTAGCCCTCTGCATCGTCCTGGGAGTCGCCATAGGCTACTTCCTGCCCGGCGTGCCAGCGTTCCTGGGCCGGTTCGAGTATGCCAAGGTATCCATTCCCGTGGCCATCCTCATCTGGCTGATGATCTATCCGATGATGCTCAAGGTCGACTTCACGAGCATCAGGAATGCCGGCAAGAAGCCCAAAGGCCTCATCATCACCCTCGTTGTCAACTGGCTCATCAAGCCCTTCACCATGTACCTCATAGCCTGGTTCTTCCTCAAGGTCGTGTTCAAGGCTCTCATCCCGGGGGAGCTCTCCACGGAATATTTGGCTGGTGCGGTGTTGCTCGGTGCGGCTCCCTGTACGGCCATGGTCTTCGTCTGGTCGTACCTTTCCGATGGTGACCCGGGCTATACCGTTGTCCAGGTCGCGGTCAACGACCTTGTCATACTCTTTGCCTTCACGCCTATCGTCGCCTTTCTTCTAGGCGTAAGCGATGTAAGCGTACCCTGGGACACACTCCTTCTTTCTGTCGTTTTGTTTGTCGTTATTCCCCTGGGCTTCGGAGCCCTGACACGGTCAAGCCTCATCAGGAAGCACGGCAAGGACTGGTTTGAAAACGTGTTCATCAAGAAGTTCGACGGCATAACTGAAGGAGGCCTGCTTCTTACCCTCGTCATACTGTTCGCGTTCCAGGGCAGGGTCATCCTTGCCAATCCGCTTGCCATAGTCCTGATTGCGGTGCCGCTCGTACTGCAGACCTACTTCATCTTCTTCATCGGCTATGGCTGGGCCAAGGCCTGGAAGGTCCCGTACGAAGTGGCCGCACCTGCCGGTATGATAGGCGCTTCCAATTTCTTCGAACTCGCAGTAGCGGTTGCAATCAGCCTTTTTGGTCTCGCTTCAGGCGCGGCTCTCGCTACTGTCGTTGGCGTGCTCGTCGAGGTGCCCGTGATGCTGAGCCTCGTGAAGATTTCACGGGCTACCCGCGGGAGTTTTCCGGTTTCTCAGGCTATCGTGGATGCAAAGGGCTTCAAGTAAGTGTTGCGCCTGGTTTGATCTGAAATCAGCACGAGCTTAATCAAATTTTAACCACGCTTTTATATTCTGAAAGCTGGAGGTTCTTCATGACCAAAGTACTTTTCCTGTGTGTTCATAATTCAGCCCGCAGCCAGATGGCGGAGGCCTTTTTTAAAAAGCTTGCTGGAGACCGCTTCGTGGCAGAGAGTGCCGGGCTTGAACCCGGTCGGCTTAATCCCTTCGTGGTCCGGGCCATGGCCGAGTCCGGCATCGATATTTCCGGCAACCCGACGAAGAGCGTGTTTGATCTTTTCAGAGCTGGAAAGGTGTATCAAGCGGTTATTACGGTGTGTTCCAAAGAGGCAGCCGAGCGTTGCCCGATTTTCCCCGGACTCTCGGAGCGGCATCACTGGCCCTTCGCTGATCCATCGACCTTTACGGGTAGCGATGAAGAAATCATGGTGCAAGTACGAGCGGTCAGGGACGAGATTGAAGCAGCCATAAAGGCCTTCATCGCAAGCAAAGTCTGATAGCCCGTTCATGAGCCTCCTCCTGAAGCACCAGACAGAAACAGAGCGGCAAGCCGGGTTCATCGCCTTGAAGGAGCTTCGCAAACCCTGGGTCGACCGGTTCATGCTCTTTGACGGCCGGACAATTCCGGTAGCAGCCACCGTTTTGACGCCTTCTGATGCCTGGGGAGGAATCAAGGTGCGCTGGGGCGTGGGCAGGATGGATTATAGCGTTTTGCCGGGTTTGTATGCTGTCGGCAATCCCTGCGCTGCCGCTGCCGTGTTCGCCACCGCCAACTACAAGCTCAGCTTCGATGCACTCCGCTCGAACCTCGCCGGCCTCGATGCATGGGTACTCGTCCTCGATACTAAAGGCATCAATGTGTGGTGCGCCGCCGGCAAGGGCACCTTTGGTACTGACGAGCTCGTATCGCGCATCGCCAAAGTACGGCTATCCAGCATCATCAGCCACTGCAACCTCATACTGCCCCAGCTCGGTGCCCCGGGAGTCTCGTCGCATCAAGTCGCGAAACGTTCCGGGTTCCAGGTAACGTGGGGGCCAGTCCGTGCTGAGGATATCCCCGCGTGGCTGGCGGCTGGCATGAAGAAAGATGAAGCGATGCGCTTGGTAACCTTCAATCTGCGGGAGCGTATGGCTGTAGCTCCTGTAGAAATTGCCCATTCGTGGCCGGTCATACTTGCGGCGATCGCGCTCGGAGCCCTGTATGGCCTTCCGTTTGGGTCGGACTGGTTGCGCAGGGCGTTTCCTGCCATCTTGATTCTTGCAGGCACGGTGCCTGTGGGCACGATACTGTTTCCTGCCTTGCTTCCCTGGCTGCCAGGACGGGTATTTGTAATCAAGGGTGCCCTGCTCGGTACCATATGGGCTGGCTTGTGCGCACTGGCCTGCCAGGTGCCCATCCTTGCCGCGCTGGGAGGGGTTCTGGTGGCGGCTCCGGTGGTAGGGTACCTTGGCCTGAATTTTACCGGGGCTTCAACCTTTACCTGCCAGCCAGGAACGTTGCTGGAAGTAGAGAAAAGCTTCTGGCCCCTGGTCATTTCAACAGTTGTCGGTGTCGGCCTGACTGTTGCCTCCCGGATTCTGGGTTCATAGGAGCTGCTGCAGATGGCTTTGACCTACATCAAGAATGGCGGGACGCTGGCACTCGATCAAGCAGCGTGCATCGGATGCGGTGCCTGCGTCGATGTATGCCCGCACGCGGTATTCATCATTGAAGAACGCAAGGCGCGCATAGCCAGCCGCGCAACCTGCATGGAATGCGGCGCCTGTGCACGTAACTGCCCCGTAGCGGCCATCACGGTGAGCTCAGGTGTTGGTTGCGCCCAGGCAATAATCCTGGGCAAGCTTCGCGGCACCGCTCCAGAATGCGGGGGAGACTCATGCTGTGGAGACGGAAAGCCCAAAGGGGGGAGTTGCTGCTGAGGCTGGTGCTCGTTGAGTGTCGGCCGATTGGCGCAATAAAAAAGCCGCCCGTGAAGGCGGCTTTTATGGCACCACCTGGCGCACGCTCGAGGCCGGAGCCTGAGCGGTGCCGTGTGACTCCATTTATTTCCAGGTATACTTTACGAACTTGACGGCCGGATCCTTGGAGATTTCCTGAGCCGAGCCATCGTAGCTGCTGACCTTGGTCCAGCCAAGCTGCTGGGTCATGACCCACCACCAGCCCGTAGCCAGAACGCCGGAATCGCAGTGGATGACCACTTCCTTCTTGGGGGAGAGCTTTGTGGATGCGAGGATGGCTTCAAGCTCGGCCTTGGGGCGGACGAGTCCACCAACGGTGATCCAGGCGGTCGGTAGCGAGAACGCGCCGGGTATGTGGCCAAGCTGGTCAACGAAAGCCTGCTTTGAAATGCCAAAGTAGGTGTCGTAGACGCGGGCGTCGAGGACCTGGATCTTCTTCAGGTTCTTGATGATGTAGTCTTTTTTGGCGATGTAGGAATCGACGAACTTGACCTCGAACGTGGCCTCGTCCTTGGACTCGAAACCGGTTGCGACAGCCTTTGCGGCTTTGGTCCATTCAGCGTAGCCACCATCGAGGATGGTCACGTTGGGGATCCCGGCATACACGAGGGTCCACGCCACGCGGGTTGCCCATGCGAAGCGTGCTCCGCCATCAGCTTCAACCACGACTACGGTCGACTTTGCGTCGATTCCGGCCTCGGCGAGGATCTCGGAGAGGTCATCGGCCGCGGGAACTTCGTTTGACAGACCTTCGCTGGCGATATAGAGGCCGACGACGTTGACGGCGCCGGGGATATGGCCGGCCTTGTAGTCGTCGACCTTGCGCACGTCAAGGATGACGACGCCGGGCTTGGCCATGTTGGCCTCGACCCACGAAACACCTACGAACGCATCAACGTCGCGGGCAAATACCGGCGCGACGAGCGCGACGGCGAGCAGGATCAGGATTGCCTTCTTCATACAGAAATCTCCTTCAAAAAACATGCCCCATCACTCAGGGGACGAGTTCCAGATTCTTTGTCGAGCCACCTTTGGGGAGCTTTGCTTCTTCGAGATAGTACAGGCCTTCCTGGTGGCAGGTGTTGCAGTCTCGCGTGCGGTCTGTCCGCTTGGCGATGTTGTGCGGTACCGTATCCCAGTAATTCGGCAGCGAGTCGAAATTGGTCATGGAGATACCGGCTGGTTTGAACGTTTCTCGTTGTGTCGGTATCAACCTGAGCGTCGTGAGCTGCCCCGGTGTGCGGGGACTGTGTCCCAGAACAATAGCCGGGTTGGAAACGGCACCGCCACCGAGATGGCAGGAATTGCACTGACGGTATGCAGAAGCGGTGTGGCATGCGGAGCATGAGACCGTATCGGCGTGCGTCGCGTGGGTTTCCTTGGTCGCGTCCTTGCCAAGTTTGGCGAGGTCGTGGCAATCGGTGCAGGAAGGCTTGTCTGCAACCTGCTTGCGGCTGGTGTATGCCGTGCCGTCACCGTGGAACTGATCTCCGGTGTGGCAATCGATGCAGGTCATGCCCTTGCGGTAGTGCACGTCAGGGGTTCCGCCGTATTCACCGGTGAACTCCGGATAGACGCGTCCGCCATGGCACATGGCGCAGGTCTTGTCTTCTGCCTTCTTGACGAAACGGTGGCCATCCAGAAGGCCCGTGCTGATACCGGATACATCCGGGCTCTTCACGTGGCAATCGCCGCACGAGGCGTGGCAACTGCGGCAGGACTGTTCAAAGACCTTGTCCTTGAATAGTTCCGCTCCCTTGTCGTCAAAACGTGGCATGACGCCGTGCTTCATGCCGGCTGCCGTATAGTGCAGCGACAGCGTATAGGTCTTGGCTGTTTCTTCATGACACTGGCCGCAGGATGCTTCAGGATCATCCGACGGACGAGCTATGAGGCCTTTGTGAGCATCTTCCTGCTTTTCCTTGGAGGCGTCGCCAGCGTGGCAATCCGTGCATCCGAGATAAAAGTGAGGATCACTCTCAAGTACGTCTTCAGTGACTACAAATCCCATGTAATAATCCGCCCGAACCGGGGGAGGGGGACCTGCTCACCCTTCGCCTTCGGCTGATCCGCCAGATGGCGGGACGACGAGCCGTTGCATCGTCGCCTCGTTCGTATGGCAGGTCAGGCAGCTCGATCCCGCAGCGTGTGCGGTGAGCGCCCCTGCGCCGAACATGGCGAGGAGGAGCAAGGCTCGCGCCGAGGTAGCCGTATTCATAAGGAACCTCCTTGCGCGTGGTGCTTGAGGCCGACGGCCCCGGGGTCTGTCCCCTTGGGCATCATAACTGGAGAGTATAGAGATGTAAATAGATAAAAGAAAATCTATATATTAGTATTTTACTTAAGTTGACAATTTTCATTCTAGTAAGTAGGGTGGCAGACCGGCTTCTTTTTCCAGGCCGGAAATCAGGATCATAAGGGTAGAACGTGAAGAAATTCATCGCATGGATAACATCGATGCGCCTTGCCATAGGGCTTATAGCCTACCTGGCGGTTACGTGCATCCTGGCTACGCTCGTACCTCAAGGCCTGGCCGAAGAAGAGTATCAGGCGCTGTATCCAAAAATTGTATCAATGTTGGTCATTCAGACCGGATTTGGCAGTTTTTTCGGATCAATCCTGTTCATCATCCCGTCATTTCTGTTCTTTGCAAACCTGTCCGCGTGCACGGTCAAACGCTTCGTGCGCGAACTCCGCAAGAAGTCAAAGCGGCGGCATGGACCGGATATCCTCCATGTCGGACTGATGGCCCTCGTCATAGGAAGCATCTGGTCCTTTTCGGGTCACCAGCAGGGATCGGTGACGATGGTGCCGGGTGATGGTGTCAACCTGCCTGATGGTGCCCTCCTGCACCTCGACGACTTCCGCTACGAGCGGTACGACGACGGCAGGCCCAAGGACTGGGTCTCGATTGTTACCATCACCAAGGATGGCGCCACCGTCAAGGACAAGGTTGAAGTCAGGGTCAATACGCCGCTCCGCTATGCTGGTATCACCTTCTACCAGGCCAGTTTCGAAGAAGTTCCCAGCCTGGTGCTCGGAGATTCCGCGGGGATCGAGCTTGTTTTTGCCCAGGGAGAGGAACGTATCGTCGATGAGGTGCCGTACCTCTTCATGGCGCCGGACGCCGATGGAAAGAGAGCCGTACTGCGTGTTGGCAGCGGTATGGCCGGCAAGACGGTCAAGGTACTGCCAGGAGAAAACGTCGGTAGCCTGAAGGTCATAGGATTGCGTGCCCAGCTGGCTACGGGGCTTGAAGCAGTGACTGATCCTGGCTTTCCCCTGGTGCTCGCAGCGCTTGCGCTCATAGCGATAGGCACGACCTGGACCTTTGCCCAGAAACTCAAGGAGGGTGTATGAACCTCGGTATTGTATTGGCCAACCTGGCGTTTGCGCTGTTCCTGGTGTCAGCGGCGGTTCAGGTTTTCTTCCTCTTCAAGCGGACCAGCAGGCCAGACGTCATTGGTTCCTGGGCCCTGCTCTCCGCGGCGGTGCTGTTGCTCGTCGTCCTTGCGATGAGGAGCTTTGAAGTTGGATTCATAGCGCTTACCAGCATGTACGAGTCGCTCGCGTTCTGGGCGACTGTTGTAGGCATCGTGGCGTTCATCTACCGTTTCCAGAAACGGCTGCCATACAAGCCCGCCCTGGTGTTCGGTGCGACCATGCTGGCGGTGGTCATGCTGGCTATTGCCAGTTCGCCGCTTATACCCAAGGAAGCGCTGCCTCCCATTCCGGCGTTGCGGTCGGGCTGGCTTATCCTGCACGTGAGCTTTACCTTTATCGGTGAGGCTTTCTTTGTAACCGGCTTTGTTTCAGCACTCATGTTCCTGGCAACCAAAGATGGCGACCGCAAGCTCGAGCTTGACCGCCTTACCTACACTGCCGTTGCCGTCGGGTTTCCGTTCTTTACCGCCGGAGCACTGGTGTTCGGTGCCATCTGGGCCGAGCAGGCCTGGGGCCGCTGGTGGAGCTGGGATCCCAAGGAGACCTGGGCCCTCGTTACCTGGCTTGTATACACAGGATACCTGCACGTCAGGCTCGTGATGAAGCGCAAGGATTCCTGGCCGGCCATCCTCGCTGTCGTCGGTTTCCTGTGCACCGTGTTCACGTTTTTCGGCGTGAATTACCTGCTGCCGGGGCTGCACAGCTACGGTTGATTCTTCTTTGCCGGTGGCACCAGTATCGTGATTTCCGAGCCGCCGGCATCGGGAATCGCCATGCGCATGGTGCCACCTATCTGCTCTACCAGAGCGTTTATAATCGTGAAACCCATCCCACCGTCGCCCTTTGCCGCATCAAAATCCTGAGGAAAACCATGGCCATCGTCTGAAACGACGAGCGACATCGTTCCGTCGTCAACATGGCACAACGTTACGCTTATGGTACCCGAGTCTCCCGGCCCAAACGCATACTTGAAGGCATTCGTGGCCAGTTCGTTGACTATGAGCCCCATTGGTACGGCCTGCTCAAGTTCGAGAGCGGTATCGTCTGCCTTGACTGATACGCATAACCTGCGGTCAGCACGTGCCCAGCTCGATTCAAGTCCGGTCATCAGGTCAGACAGGTATTCTGCCGCGGGTATGGAAGCAAAATCCCTGGATCGATACAGCTGGTCATGCACTGCCGACATCGCCCTGATCCTGCCCTGGCTCTCTATGAACAGTTCTTTGTCGTATTCATCCCGCACTTTTGATGATTGCATTGAGAGCAGGCTGGACACGATCTGCAAATTGTTCTTGACCCGGTGATGGATTTCCTTGAGCAACGATTCCTTTTCGCGGATTGACGCATCCTTCATCTGTTCTATCTTGCGCCGCTCCGTTATGTCCCGGATCATGCTCAGAGCCTTGCCTTCTTCAAGTCTGACGAAACGGGCTTCGAACAGTCGATCCGGTGCTATCGAGGGTAGTTCGTACTCGAATACCTGTATGCCTTCACCGGCGAGGGCACGAGTTACGGCTTGCAAAGTTTTCTCATGATAGGCTTTTTCACCAAATACCTCATAGCAGTTCCTGTTCATGAACAACTCGGGCGGGATGGCAAAGTTATCCACATCGCTGGTCATGTAACCACTGAAACGTGCTTCCGCATCATAGGTAAAGATGAGGTCGGGCAGGGCCCGCAATACGGCATCCTGGTTGGCATCCATCGTCTGGATGCGCGCGCTTGCAGTCTCAAGCTCCTTGTGTTGCTCAATGATGCGGCGCTGCAGGAGCCACGCTGAAACACCGGAACTTATTGCTGCACTGCCGGCAAGGATGGCAAACAGGATTATGACACTGGTCACGCGTGGGTCGTTCAGGCTGGTAATGGGCTGGGTGTACTGAATTTCCGGTTGTAGCGGCTCGGTAGTAAAATGCATCCTGGAAAAGGTTCCACCTGCATAGTGCACAGCCAGCAGTGCAAGCAGTACGCCGGTGATGATGATCAGCTTTCTGGTGCGGGATTTCATAGAACGCACATCATGATGGAGAAAATGAACATTTGCAAGCTGGCAACGGTTCTGTTGACCCGGGTTGCCTTAATCCGGGGTACATGGCAGGATCGGCGTATGAGTGCAGCACCTTCAACCAGCAGCCAGCAGTTACCCTGCCTGACCATTGATCTCGGCCTGATCGAGGCAAACGTACGTTCGGTAACGCAACTCTGTACAGCGCAGGGTATCAGTGTGGCGGGAGTGGTCAAAGGCGCAGGGGGCGTTGTACCCGTCGCCGCAGCTATGGTCCGTGGTGGTGTTTCGTCGCTTGCCAGTTCCAGACTGCCTCAGCTCAGGGCTTTGCGCGCTACAATGCAACTCCAGGCGGATCACGATGGAGCATCCGGAGTTCCGGCGAACCTGCCACTCGGCCTTTTGCGCATACCCGGGCCAGGCGAGATTGACGAGGCTGTGGTGCTGGCTGACTGGAGCCTGCAGTCTGATCCTACAGCCCTCGGGTTGATGGCTGAGGCTGCAGGCAAGGCGGGGCGTCGCCATGGCGTCGTCCTGATGCTGGACCTGGGTGACCTGCGGGAAGGCTGGTTTGACGAGGACGAGTTGTTCGAACAGGCACTCCGGGTCGAGCGCGACCTGACAGCGCTGCACCTGCGGGGCATAGGCACCAACCTGGGTTGCTATGGCTCCATACTGCCCGCGGCTGACAATCTCGGCCGGCTCGTTGCCCTGGCGCGCCGCATCGAGGCGGCCATAGGCCGGTCGCTGGAGGTTGTCTCCGGCGGCGCTACGACCAGCCTGCCTTTGCTGCTGCGCGGCGGCATGCCTGCCGGCATCACTGAACTGCGCATCGGTGAAGCCGTGCTCTGCGCCGGCGACCTGCCGCGTTTCCATGGCGTGTCGGTGCCCGGTGTGCGGATAGACGCGTTCACGCTCCGCGCCCGGATCATCGAGTTGCGCAAAAAGCCAAGCCTGCCTGTAGGCGAGCGCTTCATAGACGCCTTCGGCGAGCGGCCCGTGTACGAAGACCGGGGCACCCGCATGCACCTGTTGCTGGGAGTTGGCAAGCGCGATTTCGGGAGCCACGGCTACCTGGTGCCCCGCGATAGCCGCATCCACGTCATCGGCAGCTCCAGCGACCACCTGATATGCGAAGCCGACGAACCCTGCGATGACCTGAGCTACGGTACCGTACTGGAGTTTGACCTTATGTACGGTGCCATGCTGTTTCTCTGCGACGGCAATCCGTACATCAACATCGAATTCAGCTCAGATCTTCCGTGAACGGTTGAACATCCCCCTGAGCAGGAGTTCCGCAGAGCCCTGACCCGCCCTGTAGGGCTTGCCGGAGAGTATGAGGCTCTCCACCTTCAGGTTCCGCAGTTCCTGTGGCTTTTGCGTCAATGGATTCCTGTCCAGCACCACCATGTCGGCTATCTTGCCGGCCTCCAGGCTGCCCCGCTCCTTGTCATCAAAGCCGATGAAAGCGGCGTTCCTCGTATACAGGTTGAGTGCTTCCTGGATGCTCAAAGACTGCCCGGGTACGTAGTGGTTGCAGGCCGCGTGTATGCCTTCCAGCGGATTGGGGATAGTGCAGGGTGCGTCAGACCCGCCGGACATGATGATGCCCAGGTCCTGCATGGTCCGGAGCGGTGACAGCCTCATGGCGCGGTCTCCCATGATGGAGCGGAGGTACTCAAGTGGTTCCTGCTCCCAGTCCAGGAAGCCCGGCTGCAGGGCTATGGCTATTCCGTGCCGCGCACAGGCTTCAAGCCCCATGGTGGTTGGCAGGCAGGCGTGGATTATCGTGTGGCGGTGGTCGGTGCGTGGGAAGTCATCGAGAGCGGCCGATATGGCCGCCACGGCCTGGTCGAACGCAGCATCGCCTATCGCGTGCACCTCTATCTGGAGGCCCTTGCGGTTGGCCTCGATGCAGAACGCCTGTACGGTGGCATCGGTATTGTACAGAATCCCTTTCCCGGCTTCCGTGCTCAGTCCTGCTGCCGTTTCATAAGGTTCGTTCATTGCCGCGTCCACTGAGCCAAAGCAGCCGTCCAGCGCGGTAGCAAAACAGCCGCCTATGCGGGGCAGCTTGCGCCTGAGCACCTTGGATACATCCATGGTCTGGAAAAACAGCCGGTAGTTCACCGCGTTGCGGAGGCCGCGGGCGAACAGGCTTTCCAGGCCTACATCCAGGTCCATGGGGAAACCGACGCCGGTAACCGAGTGGATGGAACCGATACCCATGGCCGCCATGCCATCGATTGCGGAGAGCATGTTGCCGAGCGTTGCAGGCAGCGATACCTTGCCGGTAACGAAATCGGTTACCCGGAAGAAAGCCTCCTGGGTCATCAGGCCAGAGTCGGCATCGAATCCGCGCAGGGTCTTGAGTTTTGGATCGAGGAGGGCGAGGAGGGCGGAGTTGGCCACCGCCGCGTGGCCGTCATACTTGACTATGAAGACGGGTCGGCTGCCGGAGACCTCGTCTATGTCGGAACGGGTAATGAGGCGTTTTTCTGCCACGCAGTGGGGAGAGATACCGAATCCAAGTACCACGGGCGTCCGGCTGTTCCGGACAAAATCCGCTATCGTCGACTTGACCTCTGCTATCGTCGTGGCCGCGCGTACATCGAGGCCGGCCGAGAACAGCGCCCATGACATGAAATGTATGTGGGTATCCGTGAAAGCCGGCAGGAGGCTTTTTTCGCCAAGCAGGGTCCTGGGATGGCTTGCATAGAGGGCAGGCAGGCTGTCGCCTACAAACCGTATCGTACCGCCGTCCTCTACGAGGTAGCGATGGACACCGCCAGCAGTATCGCAGGTTACAATTGAACCCTCATAGACAGTCATGTGCGCCTCCATCTTCAAACGATGGAGGCGAGTATACCCTTATTTACCGCAACACTGCTTGTATTTTTTTCCGGAACCGCAGGGGCAGGGCTCGTTGCGTCCTACCTTGGGTGCAGCGCGGACGACGGTGGCTGTTTTTACCTCGCCGGAATCATACAGCCAGGAGCCGTCCTTCTTGATGAAGCGGGCTGTCTCCTTGTGCTCGTCCTTGAGGCCGTCCATTACGTAACTGGCTACGAATTCCACGACGCCTTCAGTATCGGACGGGCCGCCCTTCTCGGTGCGGATTATCTTGAGGCCCTTCCAGTCGGCCTTCTCGCTCCAGCTCTTCGTGCCTTCAGGATCGATGCCGTCATCCTGCACGCAGGAATTCAGGATGTAATCGATCTCGCCCTTGGCGTAAGCGGTATAGCGCGAGCGCATCAGGGCTTCGGCTGTCAGCGCCTTTTTGGTGCCTGTAATGACGGGGCCGCAACAATCGGCATAGGCACGGCCGGAGCCGCAGGGACAGAGTTCACTCATTGATAATCCTCCGGAAAAACCATCCTACATTGAAACGACCTTAACGGACAAGCGGCCTCTTTTTGTGCTATCATCAGTAAGCGCAGACGAGGAACATGATGACTGAAAGCCTGTACGACTTTTTCCGTGGAGCATCGGGATTTGCCATGATCGTCATCGGGCTCGGGTATTTATCCGAGCCGGAACGACCACGGATCCGCCTTGCCATCGGTTCTCTTTTTATTGCTGCCGGAGCCGCGTTCATGCTCAGCTGGTCAAGCCGGTTTGGGCTATTGCCGCTCGCGCTGGATAATCTTCTGCTCATAAGCATTGTGCTGGCTGGAAGCCTGTCAGTTTTCGAGATTCATATCTATGTTTTTGGCGACGAGTCCAGGCGCGGCAAGCGACGGATGGTATATCGCATGGCCATTGCCTGGTCGGTGTTGTTGTGGCTGCTGCCTTTTTTTGACCTCATCTTCAAGTTGCCGCCCTTGATGGTCAGCATCGAGGATGGCAGGTCAGCGGCTTTGTTCCAGTCAATCACCGTTTCCGGAATGTTGGCATTGCCCATTGCGGTTGGCATCGTTTCACTCTGGATAGGACGTTTGAAACTGTCTGATATTCCGATAGGTTCGAGGTATGTGCGCAGCCTTTTTGCCATGTTGGTACTCCTGATTTCTCTGCTCGTCCTCATAAGCATTGCATTTGTAGCTGATTCAACTGTTTTCTACCGCCTGGGCCAGGGGTTGCTCCAGGTGCTTGTTCTGGGTTGCTATCTGCACCTCAAAGCGGCTCCCGATGTATTCATTCTGGCGAGGAGGGATATAGGGCGGGCGCACAAGAAGAAGACTCAGATGGACCCTGATGAAGTAAGCGCAATAAAGGAAAAATTGTTCCGGCTCGAGACGGAAGGACGGATCCATGCGAATGCCCGGCTCGATCAGGCAACCCTTGCGGAAGCCCTCGGTATTCCGACCTACCGGCTGGTCCTTTTCTTGACTGTCTACCGGGGCTTGAGCTTTGTGGAGTGGCTGCACGCTGCCAGGATCGATCAGGCACGAACCCTGCTGGCTGAAACACCTGATCTAGGCATCGACGATCTCGGCAAGGCAGTTGGTTATTCCTCGCCGACCAAATTCAGGAGCCAGTTCCTGCGACGGGCTGGCATGACGCCCGAGGCATTCCGCACCAAAAACCTTGTCCTGTCTACCCGCTCTAAACGGAAGGTGCCGGGAAAAGTATGACGAAGCCCGTGCCCTTGTCCCGGATCAGGCTAAGTGTGCCTTCGATCTGGTCTACAAGTGCACGGATGAGGAATAGTCCAAAACCCTTGGAATTTTTTTCATCGAACGATTCAGGCAGACCCCGGCCATCATCGGCTATAATGAGCTCTGCCATACCGTCGGCTTTACGTGAGAGCCGGACCGATATCGTGCCGCTCCTGCCAGACGGAAACGCATATTTGTAGGCATTGGTAATCAATTCATTCAGTATTATTCCGAGGGGTGACAGCGTGTTGGAATCCATGAGGAAATCCTCTAGCTGCCGCTCTACACCTATCAGTGGCGAGGCAAATTGTTCAGACAGTGCATCCAGCAGTTGGGAGATGTATTCGGCGGCCGAAATATGTCGAAAATCACCAGAACGGTAGAGCCTGTCGTAGATCAGCATCATGCTCATCATGCGTCCGCGCGCATTTTCAAGGGCTGCCTTGCCCTCAGGATTCTCTATGCGGTCGGCTTGTATGGTGAGCAACGAGGTAGCCACATTCAGGTTGTTCTTTATACGATGGTGTACTTCGCGCAGCAGAAGTTTCTTTTCTTCAAGCAAGGCCTCTATCTTATCGTCGGCCAGTTTCTGCTCGGTTATGTCGTTGACGATGACCAACAGGGTCTTGCCCTTATCCTCTCGAGCCGCACTGAGCCGCACATCCCGGTAGCCATTTCTGGACTTGAGCCGCAGGTCTATGGTCTTTGCCTCGGGGTGCCTGAATATGGCAC
>JFJP01012191.1_pt1 | contig 21207 bp, 17 predicted proteins | sample 431651 | NCBI WGS metagenome assembly JFJP01 (sample SAMN02602958, study PRJNA72255) | Microbial mat metagenome, whole genome shotgun sequencing project. | biome: fresh water; feature: sink hole; material: water; isolation source: purple microbial (photo- and chemosynthetic) mats found in...
TCCTTAGGTTCGCCATTGGGCATTGGCTTGGGGTCGGGATAACCAAAGTAGGATGTTGAAAAACTGGCAGATGGAGTTGAAAGATGGGTTGCATACACTACGCCCATTACCAGGAATATCAGGGTTAATAGGATGGATAATGCTTTGAGCAGTGGTGTTGAATTCATGTGTAGCCTCCTGAGTTCCAGAAATGATACACAGAAAAGATTAATTCCACCCCTTGCTTTCCATACGCTTCCACTACGAAGTGCAATGTTGAGTGTTTCCCAGGCACGGTGCTTGTGTTGGACTGCTTGCTGTCCATGGGAGATGATACATTAGGGAATACTGATGGGGGGCTCTCAACAGGAAAATTTAATGCGATCAGCTTACTTCTGTAATGATCGTGTGTTTTGCGCCAGCAGAGATCAATGCCCCGGCAACTGCCTGTGCTTTGGGCTGTTCCACTAATGCGATCATGTTTCCGCCCCTGCCGCCGCCGCTGAGTTTTGCGCCAAGCGCGCCTGCCTTGCGTGCGGTTTTCACCAAGTTATCCAATTCGGGAGATGAAACAGTTAACGCCTGCAGGAACTCGTGATTCTGATCCATCAATTCACCGAGTAGCTCGGGCTTGCCGCTCTCAATGGATCGTCTGCCGATCAATGTGATCTGCTCGATCTCGTTAAAGATATTTTCAACGGCGCACTGGTCATGCATTCGCAAGCGGCGCACGCTGCCAACAGATTCTTTTGTGGGGGCAGGGATGCCTGTGTCGCCAATGACGATGGTAAATGGCTTGCCCGCTTTGAAGGTTATGGCGGGCATATCTTTAACAAAATAAACAGGCTTCGCATAGGTGATTACAGTGTTATCAATACCCGAAGGTGTACCGTGATGAAGTTTTTCGATTTCATAAGCGAACTCGTTGACCTGTTCATCGCTCAGCGGATTGGCTGTGTGTAATGCAAGTGCGCGAACCAATGCCACGGAAACCGCCGCCCCGGAACCAAGTCCTGCCGCGACGGGAATGGTGGATTCAATGGCTATATCCAATGCGGGGACGGGAATTCCCTGGCGTTGAAAAAAATTGAGAATCACCGAACCCACTGGATGGCCGTCAGGGAGTGAGTTAAGCTCGGCATCCAGGTTGATCCCCGGGGCGTGGATCCAAATCCCCCGGCGTGATGAATCCAGGACCTCGACATCCACGTGAACTTGTGTGACGGGGATGGCGAGTGCGGGGTGTCCATACACCACCGCATGTTCACCGAACAGGATAACCTTGCCGGGCGCGGATGCTTTCACGAGAGATAAAAGATCGCCAGTACGGCAGCTCCCCACAGGATCATTGCAACTTGGAACGGGCGGTCGGATAATAAAATTTCCTCGGGGGCACCGCCTTCGTGTTTGACCTCGATCAGGTAGAGGTAGCGAAAGATGGTGTAGACCACAAAAGGAATGGTAAGCATCATGCTGTGGTTGTCCGGGATGTTGGGCGCGGAAAAAGTGTAAAGTGAATAGGCGACGATGGTGGTGCCTGAAACGATCATGATATATTGATCTAGGAGCGGCAGGGTGTAGCCGTCCAATACTTTACGGTGCGAGCCTGCGCCCTTTGCCAGTAATGCAAGTTCGGCGCGGCGTTTGCCAAAGCCGAGGAAGAGCGCGAGCAGGGTCATGACCACGTAAAGCCAGGGCGAAAATCTTTGCACTTCGATCAGGGTGACACCCGCGTGGACTCTGAGGACGAATCCTGTGGCAATGACAAGCACGTCAATAATGGGGATGTGTTTGAGCCATTTTGAATAAGCCATATTAAGCAGGAAGTAAATGATCACCACGATCTCAAAGCCCGGTGTGAGCAGAAACGCCAGCCCAAGCGTGAGAATGACCAGGGCAACCCCTGCGAACCAGGCAGCGCCGACTGGCAACTTCCCGGATGCAATGGGACGATTCTTCTTTTCAGGGTGCTGGCGGTCCGCCTCTACATCTGCAAGATCATTAAAAATATAGGCACTGGAGGAAATGAGGCAGAACAACCCAAAGCCGGCAAGGGTCCGCAGGAAAGAATCTGTGTTGAGGAGCTGTTTGTCAAATACAAGCGCGGCAAATATGAAGACGTTCTTTGTCCACTGGCGTGGACGCATGGTTTTGAAAAGGGCTTTTAACATGGGGATATTTTACCTGATACAATACTTTCATGCCGAAAATTCGATTGGATGTTTTGCTGATGGAACGTGGACTGGCCGAATCGCGCTCAAAAGCGCATGCCCTGGTGATGGCGGGGCAGGTGCGCGTGAACGACCAGGTGGCTTTAAAACCTGCTACTGCGATAGATCCAAAATCCACGCTCACGGTTGATCATGGTCCGCGCTTTGTCTCACGCGGCGGCGAAAAGCTGGATGCTGCGCTGGAGGCTTTTGCGATCGATGTTAAAGGCTTGGTCTGCGCCGATGTGGGCGCGTCGACAGGCGGTTTTACCGATTGCATGTTACAGCGCGGCGCTGAGAAAGTGTATGCCATTGATGTGGGCAAGGGGATCTTGCATTGGAAGTTGAGGAACTATGCGCGTGTGGTGGTACTGGAGGAGACCAATGCGCGTCATCTCGCGTCTTTACCTGGGAAGGTCTCCTTTGTAACTGTTGATGCTTCTTTTATTTCATTGAAGATTTTACTGCCGGTCGTTAAAGGTTGGTTTGACTTCCCATCTCCAGCTTCTCGATCAGAAGAAATTATGAAAAAAAAGGCCGAAGTTTTGGCATTGATCAAACCCCAATTTGAGGCGGGTAAAAAAGATGTTGCGCGGGGCGATGGTGTCATTCGTGACCCTGAGATCCACAGGCAGGTTTTGCTGGATATCCTTTCATTTGCGAAACAGCAAGGTTTTGGCTTATCTGGGTTGATCAAATCTCCGCTGCTTGGCCCGAAAGGGAATGCAGAGTTTCTGGTCTGGCTTGACCTTTATTCAGAAGGCCGTTCGGTTGAAGAGTTGGTCAATAATACAATGAAAGAGGAGATTGCCCGCCTGCCCTGTGCCGAACACAGTGCGGTGCAGGAAGTGGACGGTCAAGCGCCGTCCTCGCAGTGAGATAAAGATGAATTGCCCAAAATGCAACGCTGACCTGGTAAAAAAATATTACAAAGGCATGATCGAGGTGGACTCATGCCCCAGTTGCCGTGGGATGTGGCTGGACTTCAATGAGCTGGATAAATTGGAGGATGTGACCTTTGACGACGACATACACAAAGGGTCGCTGGTGCATTTCCAGTCAAAAACCCGGTATCCATGTCCGCAGTGCGGCATGGGGATGGATGAATTTCAATATCGTTTATATGACCTGAAATTGGATTTTTGCGCTGAGAACCATCACGGCTTCTGGTTGGATGCGGGCGAGGATGATCGTGTAATGGAACTCATGCGCCAGCGCGCAAAGGATATTCAACGCAAAGTGGATGCTGAATCTGCATGGGGACGGACTCTGAAAGAAATGCACTTATTTTTGAAAAAAAAGTAGGCTGCCGTTGCTCATTCTGGCAGCCTGAAATATTCATCAGCAAGCAGACGGACTCCAGCCTCCTGCTCTAATCATAATATTCAGTTTGGTAGGGCTGGGTTCTTTTTTTGGATTCTGCCAGAATATCATCAATTGTCATGTTTTCACGGGATTGATCAGCAGGATGATAATGAACATGCACCCGGCCCACATGCGGGATCCTGCGGAGCAGCGTATCCTCGACACAACATGAGATCATGTCCCCTTCGCGCACACTCAAAGCGCCATCAATGCCGATCGTTGTGTTAATCACAATATGGGGACCAAAACGGTGCGCCTGTAATTCCTCCAGTTGTTTTACACCCTGTATATCCTGTAAAAGAAGTGAGATCTGCTCTGCCAGATCGCGGTTTGGGACAACGCCCATTAAGTCGGTGGAAGATTCGCGCAGGACGAAAATGCCTGTCCGCAGGATGAGGATTGCCACCAGCGCCCCCGCCAGCGGGTCCACCCAGGGAAGTCCGCGCTGCCCGAGGAAGATGCCCACGGATGCTGCCATCGCTGAGAACAGATCGTTGCGATGGTCATACGCCAGGGCATTGACAACAGGATTTTGGGTTTCGCGCCCAAGGTTCCGGATGTACCACGTGAGGAATATCTTAATGGTAACTGTCGCAAGCGCAACCCACAATGCAATAGGGTGCGCTCCTCCGGAACTGGGTGGTCCTTCCACCATGTCCCAGATTTTGTCCACAGCATCCCAGAAAACCGCAACTGCTGTAACAATGATGAATGAACCGATCACCACCGAGGCTATGCTCTCCATCTGGCGATGTCCATATGGATGTTCGCTATCGGCAGGTTTTTTGGCGATCTGCATGAAAATGCTTGCCGCTATATAGTAGGCAACGTCGGATGTCGAGTTGATGCCCTCCGCCAGCAAGGCAGGGCTATGCCCCACAACCCCGAATATGGTTTTTATAACGGCGAGCAGGATATTGATCCCCAAACCAAGATTAATGGCTAACAAACTTTTCCGGTCGCGTTCATTGGTCATGGGGTGATTCTACATGATTTTGTTATCAGATATAACTGATGAAACTCCTGTTTTTTAAAAAGAAACTCCCGCACAATTGTGCGGGAGTTTCTTCAAAATTACGCCTTGCTTCTTCGCAAAAAGAACTTTGTGATCTCTTCAGCTACAGCAGGCATGATCGCCAGCCCAAGCACCACACCCCATTCACGACCGGTCAGGAAATGCGTGTTGAAGATCGGCTGCAGGAACGGTACGGCGCACACGATCAGCAGCAGGGTGATTGAAATTCCCACGGCATATTGCATATATTTATTCGAGAAGATGCCGATCGAGAACAATGAAGCGCGCTCCGAGCGGACGGTGTAGGCACGGAATAATTCAGCAAGTGACAATGTAACGAATGCCATCGTCTCGGCAGTCTGGACATCAATACCGCGCCAATCATGCGCAAGGACAAAGGATAGCATGTTCGAACCGGACGGGATAACAGCTCCTGCTTCGAGATGCCACGCCAGCCCCATTATAAATGCGCCCAACACGGCGCCGGTTTGAACAATGGTCTGGATTATGATGCCAAGCCCCATCGAGCGATTTACGATCGGCTCGGATTTGGCGCGCGGCTTTTGATCCATGATGTCGGGGTCGCCTTTTTCCATGGCGAGCGCCAGCGCAGGTGCGCCATCTGTGATCAAATTAAGCCACAAAAGTTGAATGGCGGTCAGCGGTGCGGGCAGACCCGCAAGAGTCGCAAGGAAGATGATCATGATCTCCGCCACGTTTGACGAAAGCAGGAAGAAAACGAACTTGCGGATATTGCTGTAAATAATGCGCCCCTGTTCCACTGCCGCGACAATGCTTGCGTAGTTGTCGTCGGTGAGAACCATGTCTGCGGTTTCCTTGGCCACGTCTGTGCCCGTGATGCCCATTGCCACGCCGATGTCGGCGCGTTTGATGGCGGGTGCATCATTCACGCCATCGCCTGTCATCGCCACGATTTCATCGTTGGCTTGCAGAGCGTCCACGATCCTCATTTTATGCTCAGGTGAAACACGGGCGAAGACATCTGTATCTTCGATGATGCTCTTAAGTTGAGCATCGTCGAGCTCGTCAAGTTGTGCGCCTGTCATCACCTTTTTACCGGGGCGCAAGAGTCCAATTGCTTCGGCAATGGCCTTGGCGGTGTTGGGGAAATCACCTGTGATCATCACTGTGCGGATACCTGCATGGCGTGCATGTTCGAGCGCCGGCTTGACTTCGGTGCGCGGCGGGTCGATCATGCCAGAGAGGCCAACAAAGACAAGGTCTTTTTCCAGATCAGCGGCTTTGATCTTTTCAGGATCATCGGGGACATCTTTTTCCAAACGATAGGCAAGACCGATCACGCGCAGGGCGTCTTTGGTCATCGCGTCGTTGGCGGCGAGGATGCGTTCCTTTGCTTCCTTCGTCAGCGGCTGGGGAGTGTCATCCATGGCCTGGTATTGTGTGCAAAGATCAAGCACAATATCCGGTGCGCCTTTGACTGCGATCACATTCCAGTCTTTATGCTTCTCATCAGAGAAGGGAGAAAGGTCGTGTGGCTGCGGGTCACGCACATCATGGATGGTGATCATGCGTTTGCGTTCTGAATCAAACGGGACTTCATTTTCACGCGGATATGCATCTTTAATGTCCACATGGAGTGCCCCGGCCTTGGCGGCCGCAACCAACAGCGCACCCTCTGTTGGGTCGCCTACGATGCGATACGTTTGCGAAGAATTGTTTTCACCTGTGGTCTCGATCGTGGCATCGTTATTTAATACCCCAAGCCAGAGTGTGGAAAGGATCGCGGGGTATTTATTTACATCCGCTTTTGTACCGTCCACCTGGAATTCCCCAACAGGAGCATACCCCGTCCCTGTCACCTGGATAAATTGGCCATCCGCCCAGACACGGGTCACGGTCATTTCATTTTGGGTCAATGTACCGGTTTTATCTGAACAAATGGTAGTGGCAGAACCAAGGGTCTCCACCGAGGACAGTTTTCGGATGAGCGCATGCCGTTGGATCATCTCACGCATTCCTAGCGCAAGCGAAATCGTCACAACCGCAGGCAGACCTTCTGGAACTGCCGCGATCGCAAGGCTGATGGCAATGATAAATACTTCGGTGATCTGCTCTGCGAATTCCTTGAAATACCCCAGCGGGCTGGTGAATAAATCACCGATATTCGTCTGGTTGATCAGGGCGACGATGAAAACAACCGCAACCAGAATCAACGAGCCAATGCTAAGTGACCTGCCCAACTGGTCGAGTCTGCGCTGCAAAGGTGTTTCTTCGGTTTCCACATTTTGCAGCATGGTGGCGATCAAGCCCAGTTGTGTGTGCATGCCTGTGCTGGTGACCACGCCGCGTCCGCGTCCATAATTGACAAGGGTGCCCATGAAGGCGGTATTTTTCCTGTCGCCCAGGGGTACATTTTTCTCGAGCACAGTAGCCGCGTTCTTTTGCACGGGAAGTGATTCGCCGGTCAGGGAAGCTTCCTCAACCCTCAAATTAATTGCTTCGAGCAAACGCAGGTCGGCGGGAATAAAATTGCCTGCTTCCAGAAAAACAATGTCCCCCGGTACAAGGTTATAGGAAGGCACAGAACGACGTGCTCCATCACGCAAGACTTGCGCATCGGGCGCGGCAAGCTTCTTGAGCGCAGCCAAAGCCTGTTCTGCGCGTTGTTCCTGCACGATTCCCAGCACCGAGTTCAAAACAACAATTGCCATGATTGCGGCAGCTTCGATGTAATCTCCCAGCAAAGCAGAGATGACAGAAGCCACGATCAAAAGGATAACAACAAAATTATTGAGTTGTCCCCACAACAAGGCAAGGAAGCCAGGTCGTGGCGCCTCTTTTAATTGATTGGGTCCGTAATGCTGCAACCGCTTTTCCACCTCGGCAGAAGATAAGCCATCATTTTGTACCTCAAGATGCTTCAAAACTTCTTCCGCTTTTAGTGCGTACCATTCCTGCTCTTTCGTTTCTTCATGTGCCATGCAAAATCTCCTGGTTGTGAAATTTTGATATCCATACTCTTGGTCGCTCTGAAAATTAAAACGAGACCACCACAGCCTCCGTGATGGTCTCGCCAACGTTTCCGAACGTACAAATCGCCGATGGGACGCTATGCGTTCCAATGGAATGACGACGACTCATCCTGCGGGGAAACAAACGGCTACTCCCCAAACGCCCTGAGTGTATCCACATGTAAATGGATTGTCAAGCAATGCCTAAACGTTTTTTTTTGGATGAAGTACAATTCGTGCCATGACCAAACCAAGATCACCCCTCATTTATTTTTCGATCACAGTCATTATGATCGCCTTGCTAACTTTCTTCGGACCCGAGGAGAAATCTCTGGGATCGAATGTGCGGATCGTATACCTGCACGGAGCATGGGTCATGGCTGCTGAAGCTGCGTTAATCGCCGCTGCCCTTGCTGGACTATTGGGGCTGGTTCTGCGGCGCGCCAATTTCCACGCCTGGAGTGCCGCACTTGGACGCACAGGCATTGTTTTTTGGGTCACCTACCTGCCGCTTTCAATGTTTGCCATGCAAACCAACTGGAATGGGTTGTTCCTTGCCGAGCCGCGATTCCGTCTTGCCATTATTTTTGCAGTTACGGGTGTTTTACTGCAGGTAGGTTTGTGGCTTTTCAATGTCTCATGGCTGACTTCCTTTGCCAATATTCTTTATATCATCACATTACGTGTGGTCTTTGCAACTGCTCAAAACGTCATGCACCCGCCGCCATCCCCCATTTTTAGTTCGGGCTTGTTGAATGTGATCGCCTTCTTTATTGGGTTGAACATTCTCGCCTGGGTTTCGGCGTATTTTTTAACCCGCTGGTTTCTGACCCTGAAAACAAGCGAATAAATCATCTTGCGTATCCGGTCCCAGCTCATCACCTTTATGTTCCTCCGCACCATCCTGAACACAGCCCACAGGATGGTGTATCCTTTTCTGCCCATCTTTGCGCGCGGACTCGGTGTGGAGTTCTCTGCCATGTCCCTGTTAATGACAGCCCGCTCCCTCATTGGCTCAGCCAGCCCGATCTTTGCCCCGGTTGCAGATCGGCGCGGACGAAAATTCGGCATGTTGCTCGGCATTTCCGTTTTCATCCTTGGTATGAGCATCGTCGCAATTTATCCGTCCTTCTGGACCCTTGCGATCGCGCTGATCCTGGCTGTGCTTGGCAAATACATGTTCGACCCATCCATGCAAGCCTATTTCGGGGATCGGATCCCATACGCACAGCGTGGGACGGCTTTGGCTGTTACAGAAGTCGCATGGTCAATGGCATTTATTGTCGGCGTGCCTGTGATGGGTTTCCTGATCGCAAAATTTGGCTGGTCGGCACCTTTTCCCCTGCTGACCCTGCTTGGGCTGGTTATGCTCTTTGTGGTCTGGCGCATCATCCCAAGTGAAGATTCTCACCACCAGCTAACCAACAACTCACGTGATGGTTACCGCGCAGTTTTTAGCTCTGTCCCTGCCCTTGCGGGGATGTCAATTGCCCTGTGGGCAAGTGCCGGCAACGAATTGGTCAATGTCATTTTTGGTGTATGGCTTGAAGATTCGTTTGGATTAAGAATTGCTGCCCTTGCAGGTGCCTCCGCTGTGATCGGTCTTTCAGAATTGGGCGGCGAAGGGTTGGTTGCCCTCACAACAGATAAACTTGGCAAGCCGCTGGCGCTTGGGATTGGCCTGGTCGGCAATGCTCTGGCCTCGATCCTGCTTCCGTTCATTGGTCAAACTCAGGTGGGGGCGTTAATTGGGTTGTTTTTTTTCTATATCACTTTTGAATACATCCTGGTCAGCCATATCCCATTGATGACCGAACTCGTGCCTTCTGCGCGCGCCACCATGCTTTCATTAAATGTAATGGGACACTCCATCGGGCGTGCCCTTGGCGCTTTTTTGGCAGCCATCATTTATCAGCAATTTGGGTTCTTTTCTGTTGCACTGTCGGCAGTGGTATTCAATGTCGGTGGTTTGATCGCACTGGGAATTATGCAGAAAAGACAACATAAAGGATGAATAACCATGAGACCGCCTGAACAAATCGAAACCGAACGTCTGCTCCTCCGCAAGCCGCGCATGGAGGATGTCACTGATGTCTTTGACGGTTGGGCAAGGCATCTCGAAGTCACTCGCTTCCTTACCTGGCGTCCGCATGATAGCGTCATGCAAAGTGAAGCACTGGTGAAACGCTCGATGGAAGCCTGGAACGAGGGCGAGAACTTCCGCTACATACTGGAGATCAAAGAAAACGGTTCACTGGCAGGAATGATCGAACTGCGGTTGGAGATCGCCCCCTTCAAGATCAGTGTCGGTTATACCGGGGCGTACGTCCAATGGGGAAAAGGCTACATGACCGAAGCCGCCCGTGCCTGCATTAAATGGGCTTTCCAACAACCAACCATTTACCGTGTCTACGCCACGGTGGACGTGGAAAACATCCCCTCACAGCGTGTGTTGGAAAAAGTGGGAATGCAGCGTGAAGGCATCCTGCACAGGGAAAGCGTCCATCCCAATATCAGCCCTGAACCGCGCGACTGCTACATGTATGCGATAGTAAAATAAACAAGGATACGCTTGAAACCCTGAGGCACCCATGTCTTTTTCCAACAACCTCAAATTGAAATGGTGGATCGAGGTCGCAGCCCTCGCCCTCATCTCTGCGCTGATCTATCTGCTGAGCATCAACCAATTTTCCTACTACCGCGATGATTGGTATTACGCCTATGATGGCTATATTGCGGGACATTCCATATTCAATATCATGTTCAGCTCCGATCGTCCCGCACGCGGAATTTTCTTCGGTATTTATTATTTTTTGTTTGGTGCGCATCCCCTGCCATATCACATCGGAATTTACATCTGGCGATTGCTTGGCGCATACAGTGCCTTGTGGCTCTTTCATCTCTTATGGAGCCGCCAGCGCATTGCCAGCTTTTCGATGGCTTTGCTCTTCCTGGTTTACCCTGGCTTCCTTTGGTGGCCGGAGGGGATTGAATATCAACCTATGGTCGCCAGCGCAGCATTGCATACCTTCTCATTTGCGCTTACGCTTGTTGCGCTCCGGTCAAAGCAAAAGGCCGCACCTTTTCTTTGGGCAGGTTCCATCCTAACGGGTCTGACCGCAATCGCTCTTGTGGATTACGCCGTTGGCATGGAGGCTTTCCGCATCCTTTGCATCTTTTTATTCATTGTCAACACCAGGCAGGACCTTTCTTTCCTCCGCAAAGTCACTCAAACCCTCCGCGCCTCCCTGCTTCCGTTGACCATTCCCTTCCTTTTCATCATTTGGAAACTATTTATCTTTCAAGGGGACAGAAAAGCCACTGACATCACCATTCAGCTCGGTGACTTGCTCCGTGCCCCGCTGGAGACGTCTTTTTTGTGGGGTCAACGCCTTTTTGACAGCACCCTGAACGTTTCCGTCCTGGCCTGGTGGACGCCGCTCCAAACACATTATTATTTTCTTCAGCCGACCGACCTATGGGTTGGCTTTAGTGTGGCGACGATTTCCATTGCCCTGACCTTGATCGCCGCCCGCCTGATTACCACCCCGCCGTCTGAAGAACCAACCCAGGTATTTCCCATTGCCGACACATTCCCGCTCCAGGCCATCCTGCTGGGATTGGCAGGCGTGGTATTTGGCTTATTGCCTGTGGTGATGGCAAACCGCTTTGTCATTTTCAAGGCGTACTCGCATTATGCCCTGCCTGCATCCCTTGCCGGGGTCGTTATGGTTGTCGGGTTGGTCCACGCCCTTTCATCCAAAAAACTGCAATTGATCCTGGTTTCGTTGCTGGTCGGTATCGCAGCGCTGACACACCGTGGACTTTCCATCAAGGCAGCGGATGAACAGGCAACGATCCGTAATTTCTGGTGGCAGGTTTATTGGCGCATCCCCCAAATTCAGGAAGGCACAATGCTGGCTGTCCATTATCCAGCCATCACCATTGGAGAGGATATTGAGATCATTAGCGGGCCGGCAAATTTTTTATATTATTCACAGCCGCAGCCGGGAATAGACCTTGTCAAATACAAACTGGGTGCCACCCGCTTTGACCAGCAAGGGATACAAAATGTTTTGGGCGAAAAGGCAAAGATCAGCAAGCTGTACCGCAGTCACACCATGTTCCTGAACTACCGCAGGACGTTGGTGATGAGTCAGCCCTCCGCTGCATCATGCGTCCATGTCATTGATACGCGTTGGGTTGAACGCTCAAAGTATGACACAGACCAGATCGCTCAGTTGTTCCCTCATTCAAAAATTGCGTATGCACTGACTGAAAATGAAACGAACTCAACACCACTCGATTTTGTATTCGGCGCGGAACCTGGCCACAACTGGTGCTACTTCTACCAAAAAGCTGAACTCGCCCGCCAGCAAGGGGATTGGGCCTTGGTCGCTGCCCTCGGCACAGAAGCTGCCAGCCTTGACCTTGTCCCTGCTGACCCCATCGAGTGGATGCCTTTCCTGCAAGCCTACGCAGTTCTCGGTCAAATTGAAAAAGTGGAAACTCTTGCTGCCCGATTCCAGGATGACTTATTTCACCAAGAACAGTTCTGCAAAAATCTCAATCGACTGGAACAAAACGGAATTGTGCTGGGTGACGACATTCAGGTCAAAGTTAACGATCTGTTTTGCAGGTGACCATCTAAAACACGGAAAGATAAAATTGAAAGAGTATGCATTATAGAATACCCATAGCGTAAGAAAAGAGGCACCATGTCCCATAGAAAAAGACGCCCTTCATCCCACTCCAAATTCCCGATGTCCGCTCCTGTAAATGCGCGGAGTGCGCCTCCGACTCCAAAAGAAAATAAAATTTTGGAAATTGAATCTTTATTACAGGAAGGTAAGGTGGAAGAAGCCCTGTTTCTGATGGATTCTCTTCCTCCTAAAGTAAAAAATGAGCCTTTCATGCGTTTTATGTATGCCACCACTTTATTGGAGTTTGGAGACATTGAGCAGAGTGGTGAAATTTTAATGGAATTGCAAAAGAAATACCCGCATTTTACAGAAGTGAACCTGCCACTGGCGATGTGGTACCTACTGCAAGCGTGGACTGCACACGCAACCCGTGCCGCACAAAAGATACTGAACACGCGTGAATTCGACTTACTGGGAAAGGAGTCCGCGCAGGGTATTATCAACGATGCGAGGATAAAACTCCACGTGTTGATGGAGCAATTAAACCTGCCGCTGGATAAGGTGGAGCAGGCTTGCTGGCATGATGAAAACGGTCAGATGGCAATTACACGTCAAAATTATACAGAGACCGAATATCAAACCCGGCTGGCACTAAAGATCGCACCTCACTGGACTTCGGCGCACAATAACCATGCTTATGCCGGTTATTTTTTGGGAAAATGTTCCGAGGCGATTGGGGAATGCGAGGACGTTCTGGTTCAGGAACCGAATAATTTACATGGATTGAAAAACCTTGCTTTCTTTCACGCTGGATTGGGCAACGAGGAAAAAGCCAAATTGTATGCTGACCAACTTTTTACTCTCTGGGAGAGCGGAAAATATAATGACACGGGCGATGACTTGGACACAGAAAGCGTTGAAATTCTCCTATCCATCCTGGGGATGCTGGAAGACACCGACCGTATCTGGCAGGTATTCCAGAAATATAAGAATTTCCCACGCGAAATCCTGAGTGAATTTTCATGGGATACTTTCGGCATTGCCGCCGCCCGCCTGGGACATTTTAAGGAGGCAAGAAAACTACTGAAAAACGGGGATATTGGGAATGTGCCAGACCAGCATGATATATCCCTGTTGGAGAAAATTGATAAAGCCATTCAGGCAAAGGAAAAGAACCTCGTGTGGACGCCTCCCTATCCTGCGTTTATGATGCTGTTTTCAGACAAAACCCTGTTTGACCTCGTCAATTTGATGGAAAAAATTGAGGAGCATGACAACCTTCCCACACCATCCCAACAGAGGCAGCTCAACGAGATTTATTCAAGATACCCATTTGTTGTGCAAGGTCTCAAGAAAATGCTATGGACCGAAATGACCTCTGGCCTTGGAACGATGGGATTGATTTACGCTAATCAGACTCATGCCGACGCAGAACTCCTGCGTTTTGCCCTGAGCGATTGCGGCGATGATGACAGCCGTATGTTTTGCCTCACTAAAATGAATGAAGCAGGCAGGTATGATCCCAGTGAATTAATGAAATTCTGGAATTCAAGCAAAAAGGAGTGGATGGAGATACGGGTCTTTTCCCAGCGTATCGAGGATTTTGAGCCTGATATCAATCCCGAATCCCTTAGACTCATCCGAAAAGCGTCAGAGGTGAAAAACAGGGAGGAGGGCATCGCCATTTTGCGCCGCTTGTTGGAAAAAGATCCAAATTGTGCCATGGCATGGTACAACCTCGGTGCATTCATCCTCAACCAAGGCAATGAAGAGGAGGGGCTTGCTTATATGCGCAAATCGGTTGAGCTGGATCCGAATTACGTTTTCGCTCATGCCAACCTTGCTCTGAAGGAAGTGCTGGACGGGAATGAAACTGTCGCCCTTGATCATCTTCAAATTGTGCAAAAAGCGAAGGTTATTTCGCCGGATACGGCTTCCATCAGCAGCTACGCTCACATGCTTATCCACATTAACAATGGCAACATGGCGGAAGCGCGGAATATCTTTGAAGCAGCAAAGGAGATACACCCAGATCACAAAACTTTGCACCTTTACGAAGAAATGCTGGAAGATGCGGAAGCATTTTACGAATCGAATAAATTTTTGATTGATTATCAGCATAACAGCCGTCAGCGTTTCCACATGAAAATGCTCAATACAAAACTGACAGTGGAAATGATACTTGAAAAATGCCTTTCCCAACTGACCAATGAAACGCTTTCCGCCGTCTGTGAGTTTTGGCGCACGATTTCTTACGGCAAAAAGGCTGAAATGGTCAAGCGGTTGAATGAAAGAATTCTCAACCCAGATATTTTGGAGGAATTGTTGCAGGAATTCAGCGACAAAGAAATTGAAGCCCTGCAGTGGGTTTTGGGCAGCGGCGGATGGTGCGCATTAAAGGACTTTGCCCAAAAATATGGAAGCGATCTGGAAGAATCCCCGTTTTGGAAATATCACAAGCCCCAAACGATCCTTGGCAGGCTGAAGAGAGCCGCACTATTATTTACCGGCACAGTAGACGACCAGCGCACTGTATTGATCCCGGGTGATTTGCGCGCCTTGCTAACTGATAAGTTGAAATGATGAGCCAGACGGTACTGATTTGCATGCGATCGTGAAGTCACATCTGCCCGTATGGAAGAAAATAAGCCTCCGCTCCAGTTTGAAATGGACAGCAAGGTGGAAATTTGTTTTGCTGATCATTGACCGTGCTTGGTACAGCCAATAGATGATTACAAAACCTCAACCATAAAAAGCGTGGATAGGATAAAATCCATCCGCGCTTTTTATTCTTTACTTTCCACTGGAAACCATGTCTCTCATTACCGTCTCTTCCCTCTCCAAATCCTTCGGCCCCACTGATATTTTCAGTGGAGTATCCTTCAGCGTTGCCAAAGGCGCGCGCATGGCAATTGTCGGACCAAACGGGATCGGCAAGACCACGCTTTTACGTATCCTTGTTGGTGTGGACGACGCCTCGTCGGGAGTTGTCACCCGCTCACGGGGTGTCCGCATTGGGTATCTATCGCAGGAGGCGGATTTCGAAATGACGGGTACGCTCTGGGATGCCTGCGAATCTGTCTTCAACCATTTCAAAGACGAACAGGAGGAATTACATCGCCTTGAAGGGTTGATGTCTGACCCCGTCCAGGGTGAGGAAATTATGGCACGCTACGGCAGGTTGCAGGAGGAGTTTGAACGGCGTGGCGGATATACCTACCTGACGAAGATCCGTCAGGTGCTGACAGGTTTGGGATTCAGCGAAGCCGATTACCAACTTAGCATTGACCACCTGTCTGGTGGACAGCGAACCCGCGGTTTCCTTGCCCGCCTGCTGCTTTCCGACCCTGACCTGCTCCTGCTCGATGAGCCTACCAACCATCTCGACATTGCCGCCGTTGAATGGCTTGAAGGCTATTTGAGTCAATGGGAAGGCGCAGCCATCATCGTCTCGCATGACCGATACTTTTTGGATAAAGCCAGCAATGTTATTTTTGAAATGTTCCCGGGCGCGACCGAGACCTATCGTGGAAATTATAGTGCCTACCTTAAGCAACGTGCCGAACGTGCCGCGCGCCGACAGGAAATTTTCGACAGTGAAAAAGAAAAATTGATGAAAGAGGTGGAGTACATCAGGAAGAATGTGTCGGGGCAGAACGTGCTGCAAGCCAAAGGCAAACTCAAACGCCTATCGCGTATTTTGCAAGCCATTGAGCAGGTCGGCATGGAAGCCGCACTTAACCAAAAGTGGAGCGAAACCGCTGCTGAGATCTCTGTTACCACTTCCATCATGAGCGTGGACGAAGCCGAGCGTCGCGTGCGCGGTATGCAATCGCCTGTGCGCGCCCTTCCCAATTTGCACCTGCGCCTTAATTCGGCGGCGCGCTCGGGTGACATGGTCATACGCTCTGAAAATCTTAAAGTGGGTTACTCGGACAAATTCCTGTTCTCGTCCCCGAATATTGACCTGCGGCGCGGGGATTGTGCGGCATTGATCGGACCGAATGGCGCGGGCAAATCCACTTTTCTGAAAACGGTACTTAATCAGATCCCGCCCCTGGCTGGAGAGGTGACCCTTGGCGCGAGTCTCAGCATTGGGTATTTTGCCCAGGCGCACGAAGGGCTTGATCCACAGAAGACGGTGCTGGAGGAAATCATCGCCGCGACAAATTGGCTCCCGAATCGGGCGCGTGAGTATCTCGGCAAATTTTTGTTCTCTGGCGATGATGCCTTCAAGAAAGTGTCCATGCTCTCAGGCGGCGAACGCGGACGCCTTGCGCTGGCAAAACTTGCCTTGCAGGATACCAACCTGCTGCTGTTGGATGAACCCACCAACCACCTCGATATCCCCTCGCAGGAGGTACTCGAAGCCGTGCTGGACGATTATCAGGGTACGATCCTGCTGGTCACTCACGACCGTTACCTGGTGGATGCCATCGCCACCCAGATCTGGGAAATTGATACAGATGAGTCGCATCTGATCATTTTCAAGGGAACCTACTCCCAGTTGAAGGAAGATCGCGAAAAGGAACTGGCGCGCCAAAGCGCCGCTGAGTCTGTTGTGGCAGATACAAGAAAAAAAGATTTGCCCAAGGCAAAGTCCGCCAGCACAAAAGAGGAACGGCAAAGAATTGCCAGGGTGCAGAAGGTGGAAAACAGCATTGCAGCACTCGAAGCAGAGTTGGGCACGATTGGTTCCCAACTGGAAAATCCGCCCAGGGATGCAGACGAAGTGATGAAACTGGCAAAGGAATATGACCGCGTTCAAAAGGAAATGGATTCTTTGCTGGCAGAGTGGGAAGGATTGCAGGGATAGAATCATTCCAGCATGGAGACCAGTCATTTGAAAAGGTTAGTGATTCTCCCGGAGAATTATTGAATGAAATTACCGCTTAATCAGATCCTAAAAGGCGATTGCGTTGAAAGCCTGAACTCACTGCCTGAAAAATCGATCGATCTTATCTTTGCCGACCCGCCCTACAATCTGCAATTAAAGAACGAATTACATCGTCCCAACATGTCAAAGGTGGATGCAGTAAATGATCATTGGGATCAATTTGTCTCTTTTGAAACCTACGATGAATTTACCCGCAGCTGGCTCGGGGCTTGCAAGCGGGTTTTAAAGCCCACAGGCACCATCTGGGTGATAGGCTCTTATCACAATATTTTTCGGGTGGGGACGATCATGCAGGATCTGGGTTTTTGGACCTTGAATGATGTGGTTTGGGTTAAGACGAATCCCATGCCTAATTTTCGCGGCGTAAGATTTACAAATGCGCACGAGACCATGATCTGGGCAAGTTCAGGGAAGGGAGCAAAATATACGTTTAATTACCAGGCCATGAAAGGCTTGAATGAAGAGAAACAAATGCGCTCTGACTGGTGGCTGATCTCACTGGCGACAGGTTCGGAACGGGTTAAAGATAAAAATGGCGAAAAGGCGCATTCCACACAAAAACCGGAGGCATTGCTGTATCGCGTGATCCTTTCGTCGAGCAATCCTGGTGACGTTATCCTTGACCCGTTTTTTGGGAGCGGTACAACAGGTGCGGTTGCCAAACGATTGCATAGAAATTGGATCGGGCTTGAAAGGGAGGAAAAATATATCAAGGTTGCGCAAAAGAGGATCAATGAAATTCAACTTGAACCATTTGACGCACAGGTTTTAAATGTAAAAAGCAAGCCTGCGCCAAGGGTGGCGTTTTCCACACTGGTGGAGAATGGCTTTCTCGCAGCGGGTCAAAAGTTATTTTTCTCCAGAGACAGATCCCGTTCGGCAACCATCAAACCTGATGCGCGGGTTCGGACGGCGGATGGTTTTGAGGGAAGTATTCATCAGGCGGGCAGCCATTATATGAACGGTGCCCCCTGCAATGGATGGGAGCATTGGTATTTGCAGGAAAAGCACGGGTTGATCTGCCTCAATGATATTCGTCGGAAATTTGGATTGGAAAACGGGCTTTTCGAAGAGCTGTCAAGTTAAGGATTTGATCTGCGTGACTGTTGTACAAATATTGACGGTGACAGGTCGCCTGATAATATTTTCAGATAACCCGTGTTAAAAGCGTGGACTACTCTGGAAGAAGTATCAAAACATCTTTTCACTGGTCCAATAACACCTGGAAGTGATAATGTTCGAAAAGTGAAATGGAGGCAGTCTGCATGATCACGAGCACGAGACTGTAATGGAATAACCCGTTCTATTTCCCAAAAAAGCAATCCATGCCTCTCCAAGGGCGTGGGTTGCTTTTATTTAAGTTGACCATCGTTTTGTAATACCGCTTGATAGTCTGCATGGAAGCAAAGACATGGCAATTCGCCCCTGAAAGTGCTATATTATTTTATAGAAGACAAGATGATTTTCCTGTTTGCGGGATGGATGAAGAATACAAGGAGTGAGAGATGTCCTGGCAAAATCAATTGAGGGGAGATTCTGTATCATGGCTGCTTGAGCCTGATACGCCCGGTGTTCGTTATTTGGCGTTGCGCGATCTGGTGGGACTTCCCGTTGAAGATGTCGAGTTAAAGACCGCACGGAGGTTGGCGCACAAGGAAGGGCCGATAGCGGAAATCTTGTTCAACATGGACAACCTGGGGTACTGGGTCAAAGCGGGACCCGGCTATAATCCGAAATACCGTTCAACTGTCTGGTCCATTATTCTGCTTGCCCAGCTTGGCGCTTCCATCCGTGAAGATACGCGCATCAAACAGGCATGTGAATATTTGATCCAACACGCTTTAACAGAGGGCGGTCAATTTACTGCGATTTCGTCCGGCGCGCCTTCCGGGACGATAGACTGCCTTCAAGGTAATCTATGCGGGTCACTCATGGACTTGGGATACGATCATCCGCGCCTGGATTCCGCCTACGAGTGGATGGCACGCACTGTCACTGGCGATGGGATCGCACCCAGGGAGGAGAAGGATGCTCAAGTCCGTTATTTTTCCTATAAGTGCGGCCCGACCTTTGCCTGTGGAGCAAATAATAAGCTGCCTTGCGCATGGGGCGGGTGCAAAGTAATGATGGCTTTTAGCAAATTCCCTGCCAACAGGCAGACGCGATTGATCAAGAAGGCCATCAAGCAGGGTGCTGAGTTTTTCTTTAGTGTCGACCCTGCCGATGCAGATTATCCGGGCAGCAGCGCCGGCGGTCCCAGCGGCAACTGGTGGAAATTCGGATTTCCTGTTTTTTATGTTTCAGATATTCTGCAAATTGCTGAAGGACTGGTTGGGCTGGGGTATGGAAAGGACAGGCGGTTGGTCAATACTTTAAAGATCATCCGTGAAAAGCAGGATGAAAATGGCCGCTGGCTAATGGAATATGATTACAAAGGTAAAACCTGGCTGGATTTTGGTATGAAGAAAATACCAAATAAATGGGTAACATTGCGAGCGTTAAGGGTTTTAAAAGCAGTTGCCTGATCGATGCCGGGGTGACCCGGTTGAACCATTCACTGGTTCAAATGATCCGGGAAATTATGATGTCATCTGCAATATTCCGGACATCTTGTGCAATAGACCTTATGCCGCATATTTGCCCTGTCGGGTAGTGTCAGGGATGTTTAAATGGGCATAACACCGGCAGCGGTTGCAGTGTAGGAAATGAATAAAAAAACTTCCGATGTGTTGACATCGGAAGTTTTTTTATTAGTATTCGACCGCTCGTTTTAGCGACTTGGCCTGCTTAATCCAGTCCTGCACCCGGTTCAAGCCTGGCAACAAATTAACCAGGTTCTTTTTTGCATTTACTTTTGCAAGTGCTTCAAGCAGGGCTTCCGGTTTACGGTTCGCGAGTTCGCGGACGGTATCCACACCTGCAGCTTCGAGCAGGTCGGAATACTGTGCACCAATACCGGCAACACGATACAGGTCCGCACGGTTGACCCATTCAAGGATGGTCTTTGTGCTAAAACCAGTGGCTTTTGCAAGTTCCTGACGTCCTTTTACCTTGCCGCCTTTTTCCAAAAGATTTTCGGTGGTGCGTACGCCTGCCTGGCGAAGCTTGACTGCATATGCTTCACCAATTCCTTCAATATCAGTAATTGTTGGCATTTGAGATTCTCCTTTTTGTAGACTGTTAATTAGTTTATAACACTTGTTGTTAAAAATCAATGATTTCACGGATGATTTGAAAAATCCGTCCATGTTCTTAAATTGGTGATTGCGATCATATATGAAAAAAAGTCCATGCTACAATAGCGCAAGACAGGAAAGAGATATGCAGCAATGGCTTTATTTACTAAAACCCACCCGCCTCGGCATGGTGACTGGGGAGCCAACAGCCAGGGAAGCAGAGATCGTTTCGCGTCACTTTGCATTTCTTGAAGACCTGACAGGCAAGGGTGTAATTCTCCTGGTTGGACGTACGCAGAACAGGGACGAGTCCATGTTTGGGATCGTCATCTTTGAGGCGCAGGATGAGTCTGCGGCGCGAATGATCATGGGATCCGATCCGGCAGTCCGCGCCGGAGTGATGCGGGCGGAACTGTATCCATATAAAGTTGCGTTGATGAGGAAGTAACCCCATCTTGAAAATGAACGAAGAAATGAGCGATCTGCCCATCAATCATCAAGCCATTCTCAGTCTGGTGTTTGGGGTCTTGACCATCCTGTCATGTTGCACGGGCATGGTCCCTTTTCCTTTTATGGGTTTTATTTGTTTCCCGCTAAGTGTCCTGTTCGGATTTCTTGCACTGGTGTTTGGGGTGATCTCGTTAAACGGAATCCGCAGACGAAATGAATCAGGCTCCCCCATGGCATGGATCGGGATCGTACTCGGCGGGCTCATTTTCCTGTGTGTGATGTGTATGATCGCTGCGATTGCATCATTTTTTATCTTCACGCCCGATGCTGTGCCCATGCCGCCCTTCATTCAAAATTTTTCCATTTGATTTCAACTTGCAAAACAATGTTCTCTCGGTTATCCTTGCGCGTGGGAGTGGTTAGGTCCCGGTGGGCTTCCTGGTCTTCAACACCAGTGGCGGGTCGCGTTGCGGGCCGCG
>JFJP01020134.1_pt1 | contig 21204 bp, 9 predicted proteins | sample 431651 | NCBI WGS metagenome assembly JFJP01 (sample SAMN02602958, study PRJNA72255) | Microbial mat metagenome, whole genome shotgun sequencing project. | biome: fresh water; feature: sink hole; material: water; isolation source: purple microbial (photo- and chemosynthetic) mats found in...
GTCTTCTCGCTCAGCAGGTTCTGGCGCACGCGCTTGCGGGTGACTTCCATCAGGCCGAAGGGGGTGATGGGCACGAAGCTCACCGGCGCCTTGTCCTTGCGGATCTCCTTCTTGAACTCGCGCACCACGTCATCGCGATCCTTCTCGGAATCCATGTCGATGAAGTCGATGATGATCAGGCCGCCCATGTCGCGCAGGCGCATCTGCTTGGCGATCTCCTTGGCGGCGTCGATGTTGGTCTCCAGGATGTTCTTGGCCTGGTCGCGGCCGTGCACCTTGTGGCCCGTGTTGACGTCGATGGAGACCAGCGCTTCGGTCTGCTCGATGATCACGGAGCCGCCGCGGCGCAGGTTGACCTTGCGCTCCAGGGCGCGCTGGTACTCGTCCTCGATGCCGAACTGCTCGAAGAGGCTCACGCCGCTGCTCCAGAGCTTCACGCGGTCGGCCTTGTCGGCGCTGAGCACCTGCAGGTAGGCCTTCATGGCCTTGTACTCGTTGCGGTCGTCGATGTAGACGAAGTCGGTGTTGTCGCTGAAGTACTCGCGCAGCGTGGCTTCGGTGGAGCTGGACTCCGTGTAGAGCGCCGCGGTCTGGCCGCGTTCGGCCAGCTTGAAGTTCTCCTGGACCAGGGCCCACTTCTCGGTGAGCTCCTGCAGCTGCACCTCCAGCTCGGCTTCGCTGGCGGTCAGGCCGTTGGTGCGCACGATGTAGCCCACGTTGTCGGGCTTCAGGCGCTTGACGATGCCCTTGAGGTCGCGGCGGCGCTTGAGGTCGCGCTCCTTCTTGGAGACGCCGATGAAGTCGGTGCCGGGCATGGCAACGAGGTAGCGGCCGGGGAAGGTGATGTGGGTGGTGAGGCGGGCGCCCTTGGTGGAGATGGGCTCCTTCACGACCTGGACCATGACCTCCTGGCCCTCCTTGAGGAGGCGGTCGATGGTGGGGACCTCAGCCTTGGTCTCCTGGTCGTCCTCGTCGCCGTACTCGCGGTAGAGGTGGATGTTGCGGTCGATCACGTCGTCCACGTGGAGGAAGCCGGCCTTCTCGAGGCCGATGTCCACGAACGCCGCCTGCAGGCCCGGCAGGACCTTCTGGACCACGCCCTTATAGACGTTGTTCAGCGTGCGGGTGGACTCGTGTCCCTCGATCACCAGTTCCATGAGCTCCCCGTTCTCGACGACGGCGATCCGCTTGTCGTAGGGGGTGATGGTGATCAGGATCTCGCGCTTGCTCTTCTGTTCTCTCTGGTCTCTCATTTCTCGCATGGTGGGAACCCAAGGGTTGCGACCGGTGTCTTCGTCTGCCCTCGGCGGGAGACCTGGCATCGCATGCCCTGGACCGGGAAGGCCGAAGCCCCGCCGTCGCGTCGCCTAAGGCCGGACCGTCCCGCAGGAGGTCGGGCGCGCACGCACGGAGGGAGACCTGGGTCGAGGGCTGGAGACGCGAGGAATCCGGGGCGCTCCGACTCGGGGTCGGCGCCTCCTGGAGTTCCCGGACTCCGAGCAGCAGCAGAAGAAACTCGATCAGTTGCATCTAATAGTGAGTCTCGAAAAGGGGTCGGTTCAAAAGTCGCAGGTCAAGAGTGTCGAAATTCTGGGTCGAAATTCTGGGTCAAAAGTCGTTTGCAAAGTCTCGGCAAAAACGGCGTGTCCCCTCGGGGCGAGCAGGACACAAAAAGCACAACCGCGGGGGGCAGTGGCCCTCAGCTCTCCGAAATATACTCACAGATCTACCAACAGTTTCGGAAAACTCGCAAAATCAAGGGGTTGCGGCGTTTCCCCAAGAGAGTACAGAACGCAAGGTCTTGGCGGAAAACGCGTAGCGCCGCTCTCGATTCGGAAATAGAATGGTGATACCCTATCCGGCTCCTGCAGACCCACACCGCCGTAGCCGAACCCCTTCCGGAGATCGCCATGACCCCCTACCAACCCACCGCCCCGCTCCGCAAGCTCCTGCTCTCGCTGGTGCTGCTGCTCGCCGCATCGCTCCCCGCTTCGGCCGCCTGGCGCGACCAGGCGGTGATCGTCGGCTACACCCCGGACTACCGGTCGGCGCCCTCGGCCGCCCAGATGGCCTACCTGAGCCACGTGGTGATCTTCTCCCTGCAAGCCAACAACAACGGCACCCTGAACACCGCCTCCGTCCCCGCCGACATGGCCACGTCGGTCTCTCGCGCCCACACGGCCGGGGCCAAGGCCATGGTCTGCATCGGGGGCTGGGGTCGCTCGGGCGGCTTCTCGAACATCGTCGGCAGCGGCACCACCATCAACACCTTCGCCGGCAACATCGCCACCTACCTCACCAACAACAACCTGGACGGCGTGGACATCGACTGGGAGTTCCCCTCCTCCGGCGAGATGGCCGGCTTTGCCCAGATGCTCGGCGCAATCCGCACTGCCATCGGCAGCAAGGTGCTGACCATCGCCATGGGCGACTCCCACTCCCCCGCCGACTTCGGGGCCTCGCTCACGGCCGTGAGCAACGCCATCGACTGGATCAACGTGATGGCCTACGACATGGGCACCCCCCACTCCAGCTACGCCGCCGCGATCGCACTCATCCAGGATTGGGACAACTACGTGGCCAAGAGCAAGCTGGTGCTGGGGGTCCCCTTCTACGGCAAGAACTCGGCCGGCACCGCCTCCACCTACTCCGAGCTGATCGGCATGGGCGCCAGCGCCACCGCGGACTCCTACAGCGGCATCTACTACAACGGCACTACCACCATCGGCAACAAGGTGACCTTCGCCCTGACCAACGGCTATCGGGGCTCCATGACTTGGGAACTGGGACAGGACCTCGCCGCGACCAACAGCAACTCCCTGCTGAAGGCCATGTACGACGCCACCCAGGCCAACCTGCCGGCGCTCTCGAGCGGGGCGGGGACCAGTTCGGTGGCGGGTTCGAGTGCGAACCCCGGCTCCTCGGCGGTCCTCCCCAGCTCCAGTGCGGCGCCGAGCTCGTCGGCCGGCGGCAACTCCAGCGCCAGCGGGGGCTGCCAGCGCACCCTGGTCGCGGGCTACACCTTCAACATCGATGCGTTCGCTGACCTGGTCGCCGGCTACCAGCAGAACAACTATAGCGCCCAAGGCGGGCCCTTCTCCGTGGGCGATCGGGTGGTGCCCGCAGGGATGGACTGCTCCCTGGCCCTGACCCTCGGGGATGTACAGGATACCTGGAACCTCTACGCGACTGCGACTTGGCAGGGTGGGGCTCAGACGGGTGTCGAGCTCGAGATCGTGACATTCCTCGCTGGCTCCAGCGCGGCCGGGACCAGCAGCGCGGCCGGGACATCGAGTACCGTCGGAACCTCAAGCGCGGTGGGGAACTCCAGCGCAGCGACCGCCATCGAGGGGCAGCTGTTCGCCCGTGGTACCCCGGCCCTGAAGCTGGTGTCGGCCGACGGGGCTGGCCTGCGGATCGACGCCGCGACCGCGACCCGCGTGCGCGTCCAGCTCTTCGACCTGCAGGGCACCCCGGTGCGCCAGTTCCAGGCGGAAGTCGGTTCGGGCTCCCAGCTGCTGTCGTGGAGCGCACCGCTGAGCGCCGGCCGCTACGTGGTTCGCGTGCAGACCACCTCGGGCGCCGGCATCGGCAACGTCAGCAGCGCCTCGATTGCGGTGAAGTAGTCACGCAGAGACCGATAGCCTCGGGCGACTCGGCCACCTAAGTGAAAATCGCGAAGGCGGGGGCTTCGGCTCCCGCCTTTTTCGCACAGCCCTGGAATTGACGGGCCACGACGGCAATACGTTCAAGAGTTTCACTTGTATGTCAAACAGGGGCGATCTCCTCGCCAAATTTGACTTGTATGTCAAACTCTGCGATGGTTGGAATCCGCGACGGAATGGGCTTTCATAGCCAGCGAGGCGCGGACAGGTGAGGATGACGGCGGGGCGGTGGTGTGAGGTTCTTTGAGGTAACGATTTCCGCAAAAGCGATCCCCCCGCTTTGAGCAGCGAAAAGGGACTCGGGCCAACCGAGTCCCGTTCGATGTGGAACCGGAGGCCAGGATGGCCGGGAGGTAGGTTGCCGCAGGCGACCCCGGAGGGCCGGCCACAGGACGTGGCCGAGCAACGAGGGGGGTATGGGATCCTTGCGAGCTAGGGTCCGACAACCGGCCGCAGCCGGTGAAGGTGCGAGCGCTCGCGGCTGGGGAGCGATCGCTAACCCACTAGAAGTTAATCTGTACCCTCACTTCGTACGCCAGCGTCTGCTCCTTCGTGCTCTCGTCCGCCTGCGCCAGCGTCGAGCTGTACCAGCTGTACTCGATCCACGCGTCCCCCTGGATCTTGTCGGTGAAGCGGTAGCCCGCCGAGGGGCGCATGGTGACCAGCCAGCTGTCGCGGGGGCGGGTCCTGTCGGCGTCGGGAGCGTCGGCGTCGGAGAAGTCGGGCTGGTAGACCACGGAGACCTCGCCCGTGATCGGATCGGTGTAGCTGTAGACGCGCTCGCCGATGGCGGGTGCAGGGGCGACCCCGGACGTATCGACAGGCCAGTAGGTGCCGTCGTTGGGAGTGAGGTAGTCGTAGCGGCGCTCCAGCACCCGCTCGAAGTCGGTGGCGAAGCCGAGCTTGATGGGGTTCTTGAACTTGAAGTACCACTTCATGATCTGCATGCCGCGGTTGGTGGGCAGGTCGTAGCTCACCTCGAAGCGGTCGCGGAAGGTCCAGGTGTCCTCGAGGGTGAGGTCGGTGTAGACCCAGGCGGGCGGGTAGTAGGGGCGCTGACGGCTGATCTCCTGGAGGTAGCGGCCGTCGAAGGGGTCGATCTTCGGGCGGCGCCAGCCGGTCTCGTAGATGGTGGAGAAGCCGTTGGTCAGCTTGATGCGGCGCTTGGCGGTGAGGGCGTCGAACTTGAAGAGCGGGTCGAACTGGTACTTGGTGCTGATGAAGTCCTCGGTAGGCTGGTAGGGCTTGATCACGCGCTCCAGCGAGTAGGTGAAGCGGGTGTCCAGGGTGAGGCTGCGCAGGGCCTTGCGGCTCCAGGCCCAGACGCTCTGCACGTCGGGCACCTGCAGGCTGGCGCTCCACCAGGGCCAGCTCCAGCTCTCCTCCTCCTGCAGCGGGTAGGCGCGGAAGAGCACGAACTGGTGCTTCCACTTGGTCTGCAGGCTGGCGCGCATCTTGTGCCAGGGGATCACCCAGCGGGTGCTGGCACCGGCCTCGCGGGTGACGGTCTGGCGGAACTGGTCCTGGAAGACCAGGGAGTCGGGGTTCTGCAGCAGGTACTCGGCGAAGCCATCCCGATCCCAGGGGCTGCTCTTCAGGCCGTCGCCGGTGATGATGTCCCAGGGGTTGCGGGTCACGTGGTCGGGGTCGCCGTCGCCCAGACCGAGCCCCCAGAGCCACCAGTCCAAGGGCGAGACGTTCAGGGAGTCGTGGAGGTAGGGCAGGCGGAAGTCCTCGCCCTGCTCCGACACCTCGGCGGACCAGTTGGCCTCGATGCCGGTGAGCTGGATCTTCTTGAGCGCCTCGGTCCACCCCTTCCACTTGGGGAAGAGCTTCTGGGGCTTGAGGCGGGGGCGGAACTCGAAGCCGGCGGTGCGTCCCACCGTCCAGTAGTCCTTGGAGATCTGCATGGGGTCGTAGGGGTCCCACTCCTCGGGCAGCTGGCGCTGCTGGGTGAAGTCGGCGGTGAAGTTGGCGCGGGTCTCCAGGAACTCCAGCAGGTTGGGCTGCAGGCCGATCTTGAAGTTCTGCCGGCGGTCGCGCTCGTGGGAGAGCAGGCCGTAGTCGCCGCCCAGGCCGGCGCGGCGCGCGCTGGTGATGGTGTCGCGGTAGACCGGTCCGCAGGTGATGATCACCGAGTCGGCGGGGTTGGTCGTGAGGGTCGGGGAGCGCAGGGTGTCGCAGCTCTCGCCGACCGAGTCGCGTTCGTAGACCTGCCGGTAGTCCGTGTTGTCGAAGGCGGTGAGCTTTTTCCAGGCCAGCATGCCGCCCGGCGACTGGTCGGAGAGCAGGTTCTCCCGACCGAAGTAATCGCGCTCCTCGCGCATGTCGCGGTTGAGGTCCAGGGAGTAGGCCAGGTTCAGGAAGCTGAAGAGGTTCCAGTTGATCTTGGTCGCGTGGTTCAGGTCCAGGGTGTAGTCGGTGACCGGCTCCTCGCTGAAGCCCACCCGCTCGGGGTCGCGCTGCTGGGAGCGGATGCGCGAGAAGGTGAAGTCCACCAGGGTGAGGTCCCAGGTCTCGGGCCAGGGGTTGAAGAAGCGGCGGTTCTGGCGCCCCAGCTGGCCCAGGTTGTAGCGGACCTCGGTGCGGTACTCGCTGGTGGTATCGATCGCCAGGGCGCTGCGCGAGTTGCGTTCGGTCCAGCGCCAGCTGAGCTCGGGGCGCTCCAGCAGGGCCTGGCCCAACAGCTCCTTGGGCAGGCTCTTGCTCTTGACGTAGTCCTTGCGGAAGCTCAGGGAGAAGGTGCGGCTCTCGCTCCACTTCTGCCAACCCTTGGACTCCAGGCTGCGGCGCAGGGTCGCCTCCTGCGTGGTGTCGGTCACCTGCAGGGTGCTGTCCAGGGAGAGGGCATCGTCGGCGAAGTCGCCGTAATCGTCGTGGGAGAGCTCCAGGTCGGAGCGGGGCTTGAGGTAGGGGCGCTCGACGCCGGCGCTGTAGCTCAGGCCCAGGGGGATCGAGAACTTCCAGTCGTCGCGCAAGAAGCGGTTCAGCTGGAACTTCAGGTCGCTGCGGTACTGCAGCATGCTGGCGGCCTCGGCGGGCGAGGGCTTGGGGGAGTTGCCCTCGGAGTTCATCGTGGCGAAGTCGCCATCGCGGTAGTTCACGTCGCCCGAGAGGGTCATGACGTCGGCAAAGTCCAGCTGCAGGGAGGTGCGGGCCGCTGAGCCCCAGCCGTTGCGCACGCCGTCGAGCCGCAGGTCGTCGATCCAGAGCTGGCCCGCGCTGCGGTGGGTGGCTGGCAGCTGGTCGTCCACGATCACCACGAAGCGGATCCAGTTGACCCGCGAAAGGCTGGGGTTGCCCACGATGCCGAAGGCCTCGCGGCGGGCATTGCCGCCCGCAGCGGTCGTGTCACCCGCGGTGGCGTCCAGGTAGTCCCGCAGGCGCCGCGCATCGGCCAGCACCGTGTCGCGCCCGCCGTCGGTCACCGAGTAGAGTTCGCCCTCGGGGGTCCACTGGGGCAGCGCCTTCAGCAGGGCCCACTGCTGCATGGGGATGCGGAACCGGTTGGCCTCCCAGTTCAGGCGGTGGCAGCGCTGCTTCTCCGTGTCGTTGGTCAGGGTGCCGCACTCCGAAGGCGAGGGGCGGAAGGACCACTCGTAGTAGTCCTGCGCTGCGGTCAGGCTGCCGCGCCCCATCTGGATGGCGAAGCGGACGCGCCCCGGGTCGGTGGTCACGTCCGGGTCCTGGTCCAGGTGGATCTCCATGGCGATGTTGCGGTAGGCCGTCAGGTCCTTCTCCTCCGTGTCGAAGAAGCGGGTCGCCATGACCTGCTGGCCCGGATGGAGGTCGGCGAAGTCCAGCACCAGGGACTGCTCGCGCATGCGGGTGCCGTCGGCGTCCTCCTCCACGCGCACCGAGTCGCTCTTGACGTAGCTGTCCAGGTTGTCGCGGTTGTTGATCACGCGGACCCGCAGCACGTTGGGGTCGGGGGTGGCGTCGTCCTGCGTGTAGTCGGGATTGAGGACCGTCCCGTCGGGCAGGGTCGTGATCTGCCCGTTGGCGTCGGCGGGGCTGTCGAACTGGTCGCTGCGCCCTGACTCCTCCCACTGGTTGCCCACGACCGAGAAGCGGGCCAGCAGCACCTTGCCCTGAGAGACCCCTTCGGGCAGGTCCGTGTAGACCAAGCGGGTGAAGGCGGCGTTCTGCAGCACTTGGTCGTATTCGGAGTTCTGCGAGCTGAAGACCTCCTCGAACTCCTCCAGCGGGATCAGGTAGCGCTTCCAGCCGTTCTCCAGGGAGTCGTAGCCCGTGGCCGAGGTCAGGTCGATCTCGTAGCGGACGAACTCCTCCTCCACATCCAGGGCACCCGAGCGGTTCAGGTCCTCGGTGTCGTAGCCGCGGCTGCCGTACACCTCCTGGTTGTTGCCTTCGGTGCCGTTGATGTGGCGGTCCGGGTCGCTGTCGCCCTTCTGGCCATCGTACTCGTAGTTGTCGCTCGCCGGGTCCTTGCTGCCCGACAGGGTGAAGGAGCGGCAATTGTTGACGACGCACTCCCAGCGCTCCACGATCTCGGATTCGCTCGGCTCGCCGTCCAGGCCGAAGTCGTTCTGAGCCACGCCGGTCAGCAGGTCCCCTTCGCTGTCCAGCCGCTGGTTGGGGGGCGTCCCCGAGATCGGCACGTCCTCGCTCAGGCGACCGAAGTCCATCAGCAGCTTGCCTTGACTCCCCTGCACCACCACTTCGATGTAGCGGTAGCTGCTCATGTCGGCGTAGAAATCGGAGTTGGCGCGCATCACCCCCGCCCACGAGGCCCCCTGCAGGTTGTCGTTGGGCTTGAAGGAGAGTTGCAGCGGACGCAAGCGCTGGTTGTCGATCACGCTGCTGCCCGAGGAGCCCCAGATGCTGCGGAAGGGAATCTCGCGGTTGCTGTGCCACACCAGGTCGCCCTGGTGACGGTAGTCCAGCAGGGGTTCAGCCGCAGGACCGCTCCCCCCTTCCAGGGAACCGCCCGGGGGCGAGGCGGGATACCAGGAGGTGCGGCTCAGGCCGAAGGGCAGCTCGCGGCGCGAGCCTTCGAAGTCGTCCAGCAGGGCGCGCCCCTTGGTGTTGGGGTTGTGGTAGCTCTGCGCGATCTCGGCCTCGAAGTTCCAGCGGCTCTTCTTGCGGCTGGCGATGAAGGGGATGCCGTTGACGAAGCTGTCCATCCAGCGGGCGCCATCGGTCAGCCGGACGTTCATGCCCCAGAGGAAGCTGCTGAAGGGCTCGCGGCCGTAGTGGGGGTTCTGCTCCGTGGTGCTCTGGCTCTTGTAGAGCAGCGTGGTGCCAAAGAGGGACCCCTCGGAGAGGTTGCGGAACTTGTACTCGCCGCGCAGCCCCAGCAGGAACTTGTTCTCGATGCGGAACAGGGGCTCGCACTCGTAGGTGACGCTGATCTCGTTGTTGGGGTCCCGCGCCCGCTCGGAGGTGAGTTCGATCTGCCCCAGTTCGTAGAGCACCTCGTAGTCCACGCCCCGCACCAGCGTCGTCGAGCCGATCTTCAGCTTCTCGGAACCGGGCGCGATGTCCACGCAGCCGCCGCCACTCACCGAGTGGCTGTCCGAGACGCGCAGGGTGGTCTGGCGCCGCTGGGCGGTGCCGGCGAAGGAGAACTTGGACTCCACCCGGTTCAGGTTGCGCACCTTCTCGGTGTAGACCGCGCTCGCCGTGGAGTCCAAAATGCGGAAGGGCTCTGCGCAAACGGATTCCAACCAGGCCCGCTTGGCGCTGGCCGAGGTGAGGTTGGCCGGCGGGACCGCATCGGCCCGGCAGGGCAGGATCAGTTCGCCGTCGGCGTTGAAGAGCTCGCGGTCGCTCTTCTTCACCACCCCCTTGTCGTCGGCCACCCCCAGGAGGGCCAGGTAGGGCTTGCCCGTGGCGTCGGCGGTCCCGTTCTTCTGGTCCACGATGCGCAGGCGGAAGCCCGTCTGCTCCGCCCCGCCCCCGACGCTGTAGCGGTTGCGCTGCATCAGCCGCTCCACGTAGGCCAGCTCGTCCCGCTCAGTCTTGAAGACCAGCACCTTGCCGCCGTTGTCCGCTCCGCTGGCGCTGGTGCTGAAGCCATCGTTCGAGGACCAGGTGGCCGCGTAGAAGCCATCGCGCCGCCCGCGCAGCAGGGTGATCGTGCGCCGCTCCGGGTCCCACACGTAATCCTGGTCCGCCTTGCCGCGCCCGATCCCGCCCACCAGCTTGCGCAGGGTGAGCCCCGTCTTGTAGAGCAGCTCGTTCCCCGCGGAGTCGCGCGTCACGGCGGTCATGTTCACCAGCACGTTGCCGGCGCTGTTCTCCTTGTTGGCGGGGGCGAGGGTGTAGAGCACCAGCCCCGGCTTGTCGTCCCCGAGGCGGTTGCCGTCGAGCTCCGCGGTGATCCACTCCTTGCGGTCCTCCAGGGTGAGCCAGTAGTGGCGCGACGCCACGAACTCCTTGTCGCGAATCAGGAACTCGGTCTCCTGGCTTTGGGCGTTCAGCGTGGAGCTCTCCTGGGAGCCGCCCTCCTGGGAGGCGATGGCCGTCAGCCAGAGGTCGCCGATCTTCCACTTGGTCTTGATGCCGAAGAGCCCCTTGTGGCTCTCCGAGTAGCCCGTGAGCTCCGTGCCCGGCAGCTCCAGGGAGGTGTTGCCCGCCTCCACCTCCTGCAGGATGTGGTCCTCGAACTCGCCCGGCTTCTCCTCCTTGTAGGTGACCTTCAGGTCGTTGCGGATGGAGAACTCGTCGGAGGTGGCCACCTCGACCGTGATGTAGCGCCCCACCTTCCCCTTGACCTTCAGGTTGGGTTCGAAGTCCGGCGTGAACCCGGGCCAGAGGCTCGACCCCTCGACCCCCGAGACCAGCTTGCCCATGCCCGAGACCGAGAGCACCAGGCTCCCCTCCAGCTCCAGGCGCGGCTTGTTGAGCTCGAACTTCTTGAGCCACGCGGGCAGCTTCACCGGGATGTCCAGGTCGTAGGCGTTCGGGTCGTCGGGGACCGCCGCCTGCTCCTGCCCGATCAGGCTCTGCAGCCAGAGGCGCCGCAGGGCCAGCTGGTTCATGTCGTAGGAGTACTCGCCCAGTTCGGGGTAGGTCGCCTCCCACACCTGCACGGACTGCTCGTTGCGTTGGTTGCGCACCATCTGCCGCAGGCGCACTTCGCGGGTCTGGTAGTCCACCTCGTGCACCACGTACCAGCGGTTTTCCGATTGGGTCAGGATCCCCTGGTCGGCCGGGATGCCCAAGCGCGGCAGCATGTGGCTCAGGGGGCGCGTCTGGGGCGGGACCCCCAGGTAGTCCAGGTCGGCGGGACCCGGGAGCCCCTCCACCTCGATGCGGGAAAAGTCCGTGGTGGTGTCGGCGAGGGCTGCTGTGGCGGCGAGACCAGTGGTGTCGGCGAGCGCGGTTGAATCGGGAACCTGCGCCCCCGCGAGGGCGCTCCCCAAGACCAGGATTGTCGCGATCCGAGTTCTCATAAAGGGACCCCGCCCAGGCAGGAGGCCTCGGCAAGGGTGAGCCTAAAGTAGATAAAGTAGGTCGCGGGTTTGCTACCGGGCGCAGCTGGGCTCGGCTACCGGGCGGACTGCAGCAACCGCACGGCGCACTCGGGGCAGTAGGTGTGGGTGAACTCCACATCCTTGTGCTCGTGGAGGAACCCCTCCATCTGCCGCCACTGCCCCTCGACCGTCCGCACCTGCTTGCAGTCGCAGCAGATGGGCAACAGCTGCTCCAGGGCGCGGATCTTCTTCTCCTGGGCCACCTGCAGCAGGGCACGCGCCTCCACCGTCTCGGTGATGTCGATGCAACTCCCGATGTACCCCGCAAAGCTCCCATCCACCGCATCGAACGGCACCCCACTGTCCAGCAGCCAGCGGTACATGCCATCGTGGCGCTTGAGGCGGTACTCCATCTCGAAGGCCCTGCGCTCCGCGAAATTGCTCTGGTAGATCTGCAGGCAGCGGTCGAAGTCGTCGGGATGGACCCCCTCGGCCCAGCCGTTGCCCCACTCCTGCTCGGTCGTGCGGCCCGTGAAGGCCAGCCAGCGCTCGTTGAAGTAGTCGCAGAGCATGTCGGTGCGGGCGCGCCAGATCATGATGGGCGCCTGTTCGACCAGGGCCTGGTACTCGGGATGGGACAGCATGGGGTTCTCCTGAGGTCTGGCGGGCCCCGCGCCGGGTGAAGCGAGGGTCCTGCTTCCATCATATCAATTCACCTCAGGCAATGCCACCCGGCCACGCGACACTCCGCCGCAAGTCACACCAGATAGTCCATCTCCTGGACCACCCCCGCCGCGCCGCCGCGCTCCTGCAGGAAGAGCCCCGTCCGCTTCAGTTGCCCCGCCGCCGCCCCGTCCGCGTCCCGCAACCCCAACCGCGTCGAGAGGTTCCCCAGGAAGATCGCCCCCACGTCGCGCTCCAGAAGCCCCGCGGATCTCGGGTCGTCCGCCATCGGAGCCACCGCGCCGTCCGCGCCAACAGCATTGCCGACCGCACTCTCCGTCGACCCCATCGGTTCCCACAGGATCAACTTCGCGAACACCGAATCGCTCTCGTCGATCCAACCGTTCCCATCCTCGTCGAAGGCCGCCAGCTCGTCGAACCCGCGCCCCGACTCCGGCCCGAACAGCTCGGACCCATCGTCCACCTTCCCGTTGCCGTTGCGATCGAGCGCCAGCAGCCCCGCCCCCGGCTCCAGGCAGGCCAGCTCCTCCGCACTCCCATCGCAATCCAGGTCCAGCGAGAACCGCTCCGACGCCAGCCGCACCGCGCCGCCCCCATAGCAGACCACCAGCGGATCGATCCGCTGCCCGTTCAGCGCCACCGCCGCCCGCGTCGCCCCCACCTCCGTCTGACTCATCTGCATCTGCAGCCGAAAATCCTGCACCTTGCCGTCCGCCCGCGTCACCGTCCCGCGCGACGCAAACCCCACCCCCTCGCGCAGCCCCGTCACCTGCTCGAAGCTCGCCACCCGCACCACCAGAGGTTCAGCGTCGGACACCCTCTCGGATTTTTTCGTGCCTTTATTTTGCGCGGCAATATTTCCCGCGACCTCCTCTTTTTCGGGTCGGGTCGGATCCGCACCCGCGACCGCTTCGGGTTCGTGCCGCTCCGCCTCCCGCCAAGGCCGGAACTTCGCCTCGCGCCCCAGCAGGAGGCTCGCGAGCAGCTCCAGAAGCCGTTGCCTGAACTGCAGGCGCAACCAGAGGCTCTCCACGTTCTCGACGCTGCTCGCGCACTTCGGATCAAGCCTTTCCGCGCTTTCCGGATCGAAGGTTTCGGCGGATTTCGCCCCCGGATTCTCCGCCCGCTCCACTTCGTCCGTCGACTCCGCACTCGCGGCCTCGGCTTCCCTCACCTCTGCATTCTCCGCCCGCTCCAACCAGTTCGAGAAACTCGGGACCACCCCGCTCGACACCCCGAACCGCACCTGCCGGGTCTCCACCCGGAACTCGCTGCTCGACTGCACCACCTCCGCTTCGACAACGCGCATAGGACCCCCTCGACGGGTCGCTGCGGACCCGCGAAAATTGGCTGCAACCGCCCGGACCCCGCCCCCGTGGCGGTGCCTGGCCTGTTGCCCGACTGTCATGCGGTCCTTCGCCTGCGCCGCGTCGCCCGCCACCGACCCGAAAGTCGCGGCGCGACACTCGCGCTCCTCTCCCCTTGATCGGGCCGAAAAGCCCATACTTGAGCGGGGATGCGCAAGATCACACTTCCGGGCGCAAGGAGGCGGAGGGCTCAAGGAGTTTGCTAGGTTCTGCACTCCATTGTGCGCGAAGGATCCTCCTCCCCCGAGCCTTTTCCCCAGGAGCCAACATGAACTCTTCCTCCTACCGACACAATCCGATTTCGCTGATCGCTGGCCTCACCGCCTCTGCCCTGAGTGCCCTGGTGCTGGTCGCCTGCACCCAGACCTCGTCGACCGGCCTCGATGCGGGTCTCCTCTCCTCCGACGCCCCGGACGGCTCCTCGGGTGCCCTCAGCAGCCACGCAACCCTCCACTCGAGCGCGGGTGGAACCTCCAGCAGCGGCGCAAGTGGGAACTCCTCCGCAGACGCTCCCACCGAACTCGCCCTCGGCGCCTGGACCGAAGACTCCCTCACCGCAGCGGGCGAAACCCGCACCTTCGTTCTGACCGTTGTTCCCGGCACCACCTATGCGGTTGCTTGGAACGACACCTACCAAGGGGATGGCACCACGTCCGCCGACATCTACGTCTCTGCGGCCAGCGGCGCCACCATCCTGTTCGACGATATCGACAGCGGGTTCGATTACCCTCGCACCTTCATCGCCACCAGCACCAGCGTGGAGATCACCGTGCGAGGCTACTTGAACTCCTCCACCGGAACCTTCGCGCTGCGCGCCTACCTGGGCAGCGGCTTCTCCTCCAGCGCCGGAACCTCCAGCCTTTCCGGATCCTCTTCCTCGAGTGGCTCGTCCTCGCTGGGGGGCTCCAGCTCGGCGGGCACCTCCAGCAGTCCAGGCACGAACCCGGTCATTCCCCTGACCCTTGGAACAGCATGGGTCTCAGGTTCCCTCAACGTCAGGGACACCGTGACCTACACCGCCACCGTCGCGGCCGGCTCCTACTACACCATCGCGTGGAACGACCGCTACGAAGGCGACGATACCAAGACCGCCGATGTCGTGGTTTCCGCCTACAAGGCGGCGGACCAATCCGCCAACTACTTCGAGCGCGCGGATTCCGGCTGGCTCTCCCCGCGGAGCATCTACTCCACCTCCACTACCCTCGTGATCGTCGTCCACGGGTTCAGCCAATCCGAGAGCGGCAGCTACGCGCTGCAGGTCACGCAGAACTGACTCCGTGCGCCGAGTCGGCACTCAGCGCACCGTGTGGAACGCCAGAGGCCGGACTCCCACCCCCCTCGCCACATAGGCCCCGGGAGCCAGGCGCAATAGCGTCGGCACCCCCTGTCGGAGTTCGAGCTGCGCGGCCACTCCGCCATCGATCCGCAGGATCCGCACCAGCGCGTCTCGCGAAGCCACCAAGGCCCCCGCCTGCCAGGTCAGCACCGGCGTTATCGGCCCATGGATCGCGACGATCGAAACAGCCTCCTCCACGGTGAAGCCCCGCTCCACCTGGGCGGCGGGGTTCCAGCTGACGTCGCCGTATTGGTCGAAGGTAAGCGAGCAGCTCCCCGCCGCGAAGACCTTCAGGGTATCCCCCGCGAGATCGCAGATGTCGGGCGTTGTGCTGGCGATGGTGACCGCCAGGCCGCTGGTGGCGGTGGGCAGGAGCCGCTGGGGCGCGGCGTCCGATGCGCGATCGACCAAGGTCGGGGCCGTGATGGTCTGGTCCGCCGGCAGCACCTCGAAGTAGAGATTCTCCAGGGGAGCCACATCCCAGTTGCCATTGCCCGCCTGGCTCAGGGCGAGCGAGCAGCTCCCGCCGCCTACGAGCGTGACCGTGGTTCCGCTGACCGTACAGACCTCCGGAGTCTCGGAGGCAAAGACCACCGCAAGCCCGCTGGTCGCCGTGGCGCTCACCGCTACCGGACCCTCACCGAAGGTGCGGTTCGCCACCGCGTTCGGGGTGATCGTCTGCATCGCCCTCGCAACCGTCAGGGTCTGTGGTACCTGGGCGGCCGGCTGCCAGAGGGAGTCCCCCGCCTGGTCCGCGAGCACGGTGCAACTCCCGGCCGCCAGGATCGCCAGCGAATCGCCGACTACGGCGCAGACGGACGGAGTCGAGCTCTGCCAACTCACCCGCAGGCCGCTGCTGGCGGTAGCCCCCAGGGCAAAGGGCCCCTCGCCGAACGCACAATCCGACAGGCCGTCGACGCTGATCACCTGGGCGGCGCGGGCGACCGCGAAGCTGCGGTCGACATCGCTGGCGGCGAGCCAGCTGGTGTCGCCCGGCTGGGAGGCGCGCAGGGTGCAGCTCCCCACCCCCACCACGCTCACCCAGCCCCAAGCCACCGTGCAGATGGTCGGGGTGAGGCTGGCCACCAGCACCTCCAGGCCGCTCGTGGCGGACGACGTCGCGTTGAAACCCTCGTCGCCGTAGATGTGGTTTGGCAGCGAATCGAAAGTGATGACCTGCGCCGCCTTGGCCACCGCGAAGCTCCGGCTCACCTGGGGCGCCGGGTTCCAGTCCGTGTCGCCGTATTGGTCCGCGGTGACCGTGCAGGTGCCCGCCCCGACCAGGGTCAGCGTAGTGCCGACGATCTGACAGATGTCGCTGGTCGGCGTATCGAAGGAGACGCTTTTTCCGCTGGTGGCATTGGCTGCGAGCGCGAGCGGCGGATCCCCGAAGGTCATGGCGGAGAGGGCTCCGAAGTTGATCGTCTGGTTCCCCAGATCCACGGTCACGGTGCGGCTCACCCGCGCGGCTGCGAGGTAATCGGCGGTGCCGAGCGCGTCGGCGGTCACGAGGCAGGTGCCCGTGTGCAGCAGGCGCACGCTGTCCGCGGTCACCGTGCAGATCGTCGGCGTGGTGGTCCCGAAGGTCACCGGCTGACCCGCATTGGTCGTCCCGAGGAGGGCGAAGGGGGAGAGGTCCAGGCGCCTCGTGGCGGTCGTAGTGAAGGTGATGGTCTGCCGCATCTTCAGCACCAGGGAGATCGGTGCGTACTGCGGTGCCGTGGCCCCGTTGCCCAGTTGGCCGTAGTTGTCCAGCCCCCAGCTCCAGAGCGCGCCGTCTGCGGCCTGGGCCAAAACATGGCTGGCGCCCGCCGCCACCGCGCTCCACTTGCCGCTGCCCACGTGAACCGGCGCGCTGCTGCGCAACGTGTCGCCCTTGCCGAGCTGGCCCGAGCTGTTCAGCCCCCAGGCCCAGAGCGTGCTGTCGGCCCGCAGTCCCAGGGAGAAGCTGGTCCCCGCGGCCACCTGCAACCAGCGGTCGCTACCCACCTGTACAGGCGCAGTGCGACGTGCCGTGTCGCCGGTCCCGAGCTGGCCCGAAGTGTTCAGTCCCCAGCCCCACAGGCTGCTGTCGGCGCGGATGGCCAGCGAATGGCTCCCGCCGCAGGCGACCCGCTCCCACCGATCGGTCCCGATCGCCGTCGGAACATTCAGGTTGGTGGTGTTGCCCTGTCCCAGTTGCCCCGCATTGCTGCGACCCCAGCCCCAGAGGGTCGAATCGCTCGCCACGCCCAAGGCGTGGGAGGTGCCTGCGCAGACCGTGTTCCACTCCCGTCCCGCCACCGCCGCCACAGCTTGAGGTGCCGCCAGGCGCACCGTGTCCCCCTGCCCCAACTGTCCGTAGCTGTTGCGCCCCCAGCTCCAGAGGCTGCCGTCCGCCTGGACGCCCAAGCTGAAGTTCGCCCCGCCCTCGACCAGGCGCCAGGAGTCGGCGCCGACCCGGTGGGGCACCGTGTCGCGCAGCGCGCCCGACCCCTGTCCCAGCTCGCCGAAATTGTTGCTGCCCCAGGACCAGAGCTCTCCGTTTTCGCGCAAACCAAAGGAGTGGTAGTCCCCCGCGGCCAAGGCGCGCCACGTGCTCAGGTCGACCCGCATCGGCACGGTCTGGTTGGCGACGTTGCCGAGCCCCAGCTGTCCCGAATTGTTGCGTCCCCAGCTCCAGGCGTTGAGTTCGCCGCGCAAGGCCAGGCTGTGGGAGGCGCCCGCGGCCAGGGTCGAGCCGCTGTCGACTTGGGACCACCCCGGACCCACCAGGCAACCGCCCAGGGCGAGGAGGAGCAGGGGAAGAGCGGTCGCGCGCGGGTGGGTGCGGAGGGGGCGCAAGCGCGGCGAGATCGAGCGTTTTGTAGAGTCCATGCCCGATTCTACCTCGGTTCGCGCGCGGAATCAAGGAGTGGCAGGAACCCCTGTCGGCAGCGGCGTGGCCACCGAGGCAGGAACCGGGGTCGGCGCTGGAACTGGAACCGGAACTGGAACCGGCTCAGAGGCCGCAGCGCCCGTCAAAGGGGCCGCAGCGCCCACCGGCACAATCCCCACCACGTCCGCCCAGGAGATCCCCAGGGCCCCGTCGTGTAGCCGCACCTCCAGGGAGTCGCCCACCCGCACCCGCTCCCAGACCGGAACCTCCAGGAGGAACTCCACGGAGCCACCCCCCTGCCAGGCCAGCGTATTGACCACCGGATAGCTGTCGCCCCGCGAGCTCCGCCCGCTCCCGTAGGTGATCTCCTTCACCAGCACCGGAAGCCGAACCAGCTTGGGGGTCGAGTCGTCCCAGCGCTGGTTCACGAAGTGCAACGTGCCCGCCCCAAAGACGAAGCAGCCGACCAGGGTCAGGAAGAGGTTGAAGCGGATGAAGGCCCACGGCTGCTCGTGGAACCGTGCGAAGGCGACGATCACCACCACGAGCGGAGCGCCCACCGTGACCGCGATGCGCACGATTCCCGGCACCACCGAACCCAGGCTGGCGCCGCTCGCGATCGGCAGGAGGAACGAGGCGAACCCGCCGAGGATCAGCGCCATCTCACCGAACAGGACGATCAGTGCGATCCAGCCGCTCAGCGTCATGCCCGCGTACCAGGGGAGGGTCGGGATCTGGGGGGCACCGGCCCTCAGGGCGGCGGGGTCTCGCGGAGTCGAGGAGTTGTCCGAAGTCTTGGTCTTTCGCGCCATAGGGTCCAATCTATCCCACAAGGGCTCGATTTCCGAGTTGCGGGAAATTTACCTGAAGCCTGTCCATTTTTCGGGGGCCCGAGCTTTATTCCGGATCGCGAGTTTTTGATCTGGAGCCGCTCTGTTTTTTGGGCGATCAATCCGTCATTCCGGAGCCAGCGGACCGATCCGCACCAGGCGGGTCCAGGGGATGCCGAGCCAGCCCCCGTGGACCTCCAGCTCCAGGGTATCGCCCAGATGGGCTTCCACATACCAATCCCGGTGGACTGGGACGCTGACGCGGTCGGAGGTGTCGCGGTCGGCGCGCCAATCCCGCACCATCAGGTGGTGGGTGCGGGTCCGGTTGCGCCCCGAACCCGAGCGGACGATCTCGCCTTCGACCACCAGTTCGCGCCGGAGCTCGACGGGGGCGCCGTCGGGGCGGGGGTTGAGATGGGAGACCAGCGCCGTGGAGAGGATCCCCAGGGCCACCAGCGAGAGCCAGAAGTTCACCGCGACCAGGGTGTCGGGGTTCTTGGGGTAGGTGTGCTTCAGCCCTCGCACCAGGTGCATCCAGGGGAGCATCAGCCCCACCTGTCCCGCCAGGATGAACCACGCCGGCGTCTCCAGGAAGACCACGCCGCGGGGCGCCAGGGCGATGGCGAGCAGGCCGGCACCCCCGAAGGCGAGCTCCGCCAGGAAGAGCCGGAAGGGGACGGGGGAGTAGCCCGGCGGGTGGCCGGGGATGGGGGAGTTGTTCTTGGATCGACCCATGGCCCATTGTAGCTCAAAGGGGGCCGGGAGGTCCACCCAATTATATTGGGTCAGCCGGCGAAATTGCTACCTTTTCGCCTATTCGCCGACGGTCCTGCGCGCGCCTGAAACGGGTGCATCGCCTGGCCGTCCGGCCGCCCCATCGGAGACGAAGATGAGCGAAGACGCGACCCTCGATGCCCCCCTCGCAGCGACCGAACCCGTGGACAAGGCCGGCTACAGCGGCAGCAACATCACCGTCCTCGAGGGGCTCGAAGCGGTGCGCGTGCGCCCCGCCATGTACATCGGCAGCACCGACGGGCGCGGCTTGCACCACCTGGTGTGGGAAGTGGTCGACAACTCCGTGGACGAGGCCCTGGCGGGCCACTGCGACCGCATCGATGTGGTGATCACCAAGAGCAACTCGATCAGCGTGGTCGACAACGGCCGCGGCATCCCGATCGACATCCACCCCAAGGAGAAGATCGGCACCCTGGAAGTGGTGCTGACCAAGCTCCACGCGGGCGGCAAGTTCGACGCCGACTCCTACAAGGTCTCCGCCGGCCTGCACGGCGTGGGCGTCAGCTGCGTGAACGCCCTCTCGGACCTCACCGCCACCGTCAGCCGCGAAGGGCGCACGGTCGTCCAGTACTTCAAGCGGGGCGCCCCCACGGGTCCTCAGCAGGAGCAGCCCTACTCGGGGGGCCACGGCACCACCATCGAGTTCCAGCCCGACCCGACCATCTTCACCGAGACCGAGTACAACTTCGACATCCTGGCCTCGCGCCTGCGCGAGCTGGCCTTCCTGAACAACGGCCTCACCTTCCTGCTGCGCGACGAGCGCCCCGAGACTCCCCACGAGGAGTTCTTCTGCTTCCCCGGCGGCATCGTGGCCTTCGCCGAGTGGATCGACCAGAACAAGAAGCCCCTGCTGACCAAGCCGATCCACATCTCCCGCGCGGACGGCGTCTGCCCGGTCGAGATCGCCATGCTCTACAACGAGAGCTACCAGGAGACCCTGCTCAGCTTCGTCAACAACGTGAACACCTACGAGGGCGGCACCCACGTCATCGGCTTCAAGGCCGCGCTGACCCGCGTGATCAACAAGTTCGCGGACGAGCACCTGCCCAAGAACAAGAAGGACATGCAGCTCACGGGCGAGGACATCCGCGAGGGTCTCACCGCCATCATCAGCGTGAAGGTGCGCGACCCGCAGTTCGAAGGGCAGACCAAGCGCCGCCTGGGCAACAGCGACATCAAGGGGCACGTGGAGCAGCTGGCGGGCGACATGCTCTCCACCTACTTCGAAGAGCACCCCGTCGAGATCAAGCGCATCGTCGACAAGGTGTACTACGCCGCGATGGCGCGCGAAGCCGCCCGCAAGGCGCGCCAGCTGGCGCGCCGCAAGGGCGTCCTCGAGGGCGGCGGCCTCCCCGGCAAGCTGGCCGACTGCTCCAGCCGCGACCCCAAGGCCTGCGAGCTGTTCCTGGTCGAGGGTGACTCGGCAGGCGGTTCGGCCAAGCAAGGTCGCGACCGCGAGTTCCAGGCGATCCTCCCCCTCAAGGGCAAGATCCTGAACGTCGAGAAGGCGCGCATCGACAAGATCGTCAGCAACGAGGAGATCAGCATCCTGGTGCAGGCGATCGGCACCGGGTTCGGCGACGACGCCGAGGCGGGCTTCAAGTTCGACAAGCTGCGCTACCACAAGATCATCATCATGACGGACGCCGACGTGGACGGCTCCCACATCCAGACCCTGCTGATGACCTTCTTCTTCCGCCACATGCAGCAGCTGATCCACGAAGGGGTCCTCTACCTGGCCTGCCCGCCGCTCTTCAAGATCAAGGCCGGCAAGTTCGAGAGCTACGCCTTCGACGAGGCCGAGAAGGATCGGATCATCAAGAGCCTGCCCGAGAACGCCAAGCCCTACATCCAGCGCTACAAAGGCTTGGGGGAAATGAACCCGGAGCAGCTGGCCGAGACCACCATGAACCCCGCCACCCGCCTGCTCAAGCAGATCAAGCTGGACGACCTGATGGCCGCCGACCAGATCTTCACGATGCTGATGGGCGACGAGGTGGAGCCGCGCCGCAAGTTCATCGAGGAGAATGCGCATCTGGTGATGGACGCTTTGGACGTTTGATCCATCGGCTGCGAAGGCTTCCAGCGTTGTTGCTGCGTCGCCTCGCTCCTCGACGTACCAGACTGTACGCCTGCGTCGCTCAGCTCCTGGCGCCTAGCTGGTCATCCTTCTCGCGCGATGGATCTCGCGCAATCAGATTCAACAAGGCCCCGAGGATCGCTCCTCG